>MTKZ01025394.1_pt1 | contig 14366 bp, 18 predicted proteins | sample 1042781 | NCBI WGS metagenome assembly MTKZ01 (sample SAMN06212207, study PRJNA360539) | anaerobic digester metagenome | biome: Wastewater treatment plant; material: sludge; isolation source: anaerobic digester fed with sludge from wastewater treatment plant | place: Denmark: WWTP Viborg ...
TTATGAATAGCAACGAAAGGAGGGGAATTTTATGCCGATATTTATGATGTTCGGTAAATATACTAAAAATGCCCTGAAAAATGTTTCTGCTCAGCGGACAAAAAAAGCTATCAAAATCATTGAGAAAAATGGCGGGAAGGTGATCGCCATGTACGCGGTGATGGGTGAACATGATCTGGTCTTTACTCTGGATTTTCCGGACTTGGATAAAGCGCTTTCCGCTTCGGCGGCACTGAATATGCTGACCGGAATCTCGTTTTCCACATCGCCGGTTGTCGATGTGGAAAGGTTCGATCATCTGATGTCGAAAATAGATAAAATATAACCGGATGTGGCGGATTTACTGCAAAAACGGTTTGCCGGTTTTCCATAAAAAACCCTTCAATAGATAGCGATATCTATTGAAGGGTGAATCCGGCGAGAACCGCTTGTGCCGTTTTGTCTTCATGCTGGAGTCACGACTTTTTAAAACTTGATCTTTTCAGGGTGACCATCACCACTAAGATCCTGCGGTTTTTTGCAAAATTCAGCTCCAGTGACATGACTCGTTTCGAACACAGCAGTATCTCGTTATTTTTAATTTAATATTGCAAAATATTTTGTCAAGAGCGACCTGAAATTTCAAACACCGTTTTATTTGGTATTATTGAATGGAGGGGAAAAATGACACCGAGAATCTACAACCGATACGTTGTCCGTATTTCCGAAAATGCACTGATATCGCTGGTATTAAGCTCTCTGGAAGCCTATTCAGTGAAGAAAAAAGATATCAAGGAAAAGGGCCGTCCGAAATCACGGATTGAAGTTTACGGAAGTCTATTCGGCCATGAAATCCTCATGAAAAAAAGGGAAATCCTTTATCAGGTGGAAATGGCGCACACGGACACGACCGCTGAACAGAGAAGAAGCTCGGTGGATGAAAACAAGGAGGCAATCTCTCTGAAGGCCGATGTGATTACGTCGTTTTGGCCGCATCTTATTTATCTCGGTGATTTTCATTCTCATCCTTTTAAAACCACCCAGGAAGTCCGCAAAGATAAGAAATATTTCATGTCGGAGGATGATCGCCAATGGCTGAATAATAATTTCTGGAAGCAGAAGGGGTATCGTGTCGGGCTGGTCATGACCATTGCCGCCATGGGAAAAGCGGGAAGCAAAGCGTCCGGCTGGGTGGCCACCAACTGCGTGCAGGCAACCCTGGGCAATTACCGCATGTGGCTTTCCGCCTATTGCGCCTACTCTCTAAAAAGCGAGTACCGTTATACCAACGACAATGATCCTTCCGTGACGCTGGATTGTCCGGCGCTGACCGGTTTGAAATGGGAACACGCGGACTTCGGCCGGTTTAAAAACGGAAAATATAAATCGTCGTAAATCATTTTCAGGGCAAATAAATCAGTAGCCGGGGGGCCGGATTTCATATAAGATGGCCTTGAAGGAGCAAAAGCAGGCATGAAAGAAGTCAAAATGTTCATACTCGAAGGATGCCCGCATTGCCGCAAGGCCCGCGAAATGATGAATGAAATATTTTCCCGGCATCCGGAATACGCCAAGGTGCCCTTCACCGTGATCGACGAAATCATCAACCCGGAAATTGCCGATCAATATGATTACTACTACGTTCCGACATTTTATACCGACGGGGTGAAAATGATGGAAGGCGTTCCCACAAAAGACGCGATTGAAAAAGCATTTTCCGCGGCGCTGAAATAAATCGAAGCAAGTTTCTGGCACAAAAATGAAAACCAACCGCCTGATCAACGAAAAAAGTCCTTATCTGCTGCAGCACGCAAAAAATCCGGTGGACTGGTACCCGTGGGGAAAAGAAGCATTTGAAAAAGCCCGGCGGGAAGACAAGCCGGTTTTTCTTTCCATCGGCTATTCCACCTGCCACTGGTGTCATGTCATGGAACGAGAATCTTTCGAGGATGACGACGTCGCCGGGCTGCTGAACGAGACATTTGTGAATATCAAGGTTGACCGGGAAGAGCGTCCCGACATTGACGCGGTCTACATGACCGTCTGCCAGGTCATGACGCAAAGCGGCGGTTGGCCCCTGACGATCATGATGACGCCGGATCAGGAACCGTTTTTTGCCGCAACCTTCATTCCCAGAACAACCAGATACGGGCGCGCCGGAATGCTTCAGATCGTTCCCAGAATAAAAGAGGTCTGGAAAACAAAACGCGCCGATGTTCTTTCCGCCGCGTCGGAAATTACCGGCATCCTGAATCAATCCGCCACCGACAAGGGCAATCGGCTGTCGGAAGAAACGCTGCGGCAGGCTAACCGGTCTTTGTCTATGCGTTTTGACAAAACATTCGGCGGCTTCGGCGGGGCTCCGAAATTTCCCTCGCCGCATCATTTCTTTTTTCTGCTGCGCCACTGGAAGCGCACCGGCGACGCAGACGCGCTGCATATGGCCGAGCATACGCTCAGAAACATGAGGAGCGGCGGGATTTACGATCATGTCGGGTTCGGTTTTCATCGCTATTCGACCGACGAACGCTGGGTGGTGCCGCATTTTGAAAAGATGCTCTACGATCAGGCGCTGATGGCCATGGCCTTTATCGAACTGTTTCAGGTGACGGGAAAAGCGGAATATGAAGCAACGGTCCGCGAGATTTTTACCTACGTCTTACGTGATTTGACGGATGAACAGGGCGGGTTTTACTGCGCTGAAGACGCCGACAGCGAAGGCGTAGAAGGAAAATTTTATCTGTGGACGGAAAAGGAAATCCGCGGCGTCCTCAACGAAAAAGAAGCCGACTTATTCCTGTCACTTTATCGCCATCCTGAAGACGGCGATTTGCCGGGCATGCATGAAATTCCCGCCGGTTGTTTTATCCCCCATCTGACGCCGTCCGCCGGGGATAAAAAGGATTTATCGGGATTGCTTTTTTCAATGGAGTACATCCGCAAAAAACTTTTTTCCGCGCGGGAAAAACGCGTTCATCCGCACAAGGATGACAAAATATTAGCGGACTGGAACGGTCTGATGATTGCGGCGCTGGCGCGCGGCGCACAGGTCTTGGACGAACCCGTTTACGCTAAAGCCGCCTGCCGGGCGATGGATTTCATTCTGGAAACCATGCAGACCGGGGACGGGAAACTCCTGCACCGTTACCGCAGCGGCGAGGCCGCGATTGATGCCAATGTAGACGACTACGCTTTCGTCATCCGGGCGTTGCTGGAACTTTATGAGGCGACGTTTCAGACGCAATATCTGAAAAAAGCTCTTGAGTATAACGATGATCTGTTTAGTAATTTTCTCGATCAAAAGAACGGCGGATTATTTTTTACTTCCCTGAAGGCGGAAAGGCTTTTGACCCGGCCGAAGGAACTTTATGACGGCGCCGTCCCGTCCGGGAATTCCGTGGCCTACGGCAATGTACTGAAAATGTTCCGGATGACCGGCAATGCCGATATGGAGGCAAAGGCGGATGCAATTTGTAAAGCTTTTGAAGCCCCGGCGGGTGCGATGCCTGAGGCCTTCACACAATTTCTCTGCGGTCTGGAGTTTGCGGCGGGACCTTCCGGCCAGGTCATCATTACCGGAGATTTGGGAAAACCGGATACCCGGGAAATGCTGCGGACTTTGAGAAAACAATTTGCCCCGAACAATGTCGTTATTTTCCGGCCGGAAAAACCGGTGCAACCGGATATTGAAACCATCGCGCCGTTTGTGAAAGCCCATTTACCGCTCAACGGGAAAGCAACCGCTTTCGTCTGCACCGACTTCGCCTGCCATCTGCCGACGAACGATCCGCAAAAAATGCTTGAACTTTTGGATACGAGAAAATAGTATTGTTTTGTATTTTCCGTTTGCCGGCGCTTCTCAAAACCAAGCGTTAAAAAAGCGCCTCAAAGCAGAGCAATCCGAAATTCCATGCCGGTCACGGTTCTTCAGGAGGCACATCATGAAAAAATGGTTGATATCTATTATGGTCATTGCGTTTACACTATCACTGGCCGGGTGCAATTTTCCCAATTTCATAAAAAAACAATCTCCGTTACAGGAGCAATGTAACAAACAGTGCGAGGCGTGGTCAAAATCTTACATGCAGAAATACCCGAGCGACAAATTAACCTATGAAAGCCATTACAATAAGCGATTGAATAAATGTTTTATGCTGGTAACCTACTCAAAATCTCAGTTGAAAAGTTTGAAAGAGATCAGTGAGAATAAAATGTACGGGTCCCTCCTTGTCAAACAGAACAGTAAAACGCTTATTTGCAACGTTCTGGAAAATAAATGTAAAACGGAAAAGGAATGGGACGCGCTTGTAAAACCTTATATGGAAGAATAGTCGTGCAACAAAAAACGGCATGATAAAAAAGTCGATTTTAAACAACGACCTCTTTTTTCATCGAATTTCCGTCGACACAACATCATGATTGATATTCCATTGACAGGGGAAATTCTTGTTTATATATTCGCGTATGCGAATGAACGGACTGGATTTTTTAGGCAGTATGGTTGACGAGATGTTTCTGGCGCCGGGCCGGTTTATTGCGTGGCTGCAGGCTCGCCGGAAAACAGACTGGCCGGCCTTCGCCCGTGAAATTGCCTTTTATCACGAGCAGGGATTCGTCAAAAATCCTTCCTCTTTCTTTGTGTTGCCTGATCAGGCGCCGGAGTTCGTCGTTGAAAAACAGGCGTCTTATCGAAAAGGTTTTTATCAGGTCATTACTTTTCCCAGCCGATATGAACCCCGGAATCCTTTTTTACGAAAACGCTACCTCAATCATCCTGAAAACTGTACCGGCTATCTGATTCGCTGGATACACGGCGACAAACCCCGCAAGACGGTATTGTGCGTGCACGGTTTTATGATGGGCAATCCGCGGGAAGCGGAGCAGATGTTCAAGGTCCGCAAATTATTTTCTATGGGCCTCGATGTTGCGCTCTTTATTCATCCTTTTCACTGGAAGCGAATTGCAGGCCCCCGCGCGTCGAGACGCGTTTATCTGACGCTGGGCGACGCCGCTTTTACCAACGAATGTATCGCACACAGCATTCATGATCTGCACAATTCCTTTCTCATTCTGCATCAACTGGGTGTTCAGGACATCGGCCTGGTCGGCGCCAGTCTGGGCGGGTATGTCACGGGATTGTATGTCTGTTTGAGCAGTCTGCCTGAATTTGCAGCCCTGATGGTGCCGGCGGTGACATTTCTGCGACCCATTTCTCCGGCCCTGTTTTATAATCAGGCGCCGTACGGTCCACAGTGGCGCAAACAGGTTTATCACGCCGCCGATTTTCATTCGCCGCTTCATTTTTATCCGAAGATCCCGGCTGAAAAAATACTGGTAGTGGCATCGCGCGGCGACCGGATTTGTCCCGCCGATCCGGTGGAACAACTGAGAATTAAATGGGGCTTGTCGCGCTGTCATTACCGGACCGGCGGGCACTGGCTGGTCTTCGACAAAATCCGCGGCCGGGTCTGGTACGGTCTGCTCCGGGACATGGGATTTATTGCCTGAACAACGAGCCGGTTTTGCCGGCTATGAATCAGGCCAATAAAGGGGCTTGTTTTTCTTCCGGATAAGAATTAAAAACAAAGCATCACCAGAGAAGACGAAGGGGAAGATACTTCCCGAAAAAGGATCTTACGGAGAAAATCCGGCTGTGAAATGGTACGTTACCGTTGCCCGGATCCGGAAGGAGTGTGGCATGCGAGTATTCATTTTAATCCTGTGTTTGTTCGCGGCTTTCCTGACCTTCGCCAACGCCGCAGAGCTGTACAGATGCGTTGACCAACACGGCAACGCCATCGTCACAGACCGCCCGCAGGCTGGAATGGAAAACTGCATTACGAATGATGTTGATGAAGAAGATTCGCCTGCGGACAATAAAACAGACGAGGAGAACGCCTCGGCGGACCGGCCGGAAAATAATCAGGAAGCGTCGGATCATCAGGCAGCAGAACCTTGAGGCCGGTAAAATACGCAGTTGCTCAGACAGTGGATAAAATCATGACGTTATCATCAAATGAAGTAAATCTTTTTTTCCGGAGGCCGATATGAGTGAAACCGTGATTAGCGAGAAAGACCGAAAGATGGCGCAACGTTGTGTCGAATGCCCGGTGTGCAAAAAGGCCAGAAAAGAGCAGCGGGGATTCGCCTACTGGTTTGTTAAAAATGTCGAAGACGGCCTGTGCCCGAACTGTGCAGCGTATGAAAGAGTTTACGGCAAAAAAGCCCACGAAGCCTGATCCGGTTATCTGGCCTGCAAAGCCCGGCCGATGGTCATGATCTCAGCTTCTTTCGTGCCTTCGTAGAGTTCCAGAATCTTCGCGTCGCGATACCACTTCTGCACGGGATATTCCTCGATATAACCGTAGCCGCCGTGCAGTTCCACGGCATAATTGGCGCAAAATACCGCCGTCTGCCCGCCGTAGAATTTAGCCATCGCAGCCAGCGTATAATCGGGCTTGCCCTGGTCAATGAGCCAGGCGGCCTTGTAAACCAGTCCGCGCAGAGCTTCAATCCTTATTGCCATTTCCGTAAGTTTCATCTGCGTCATTTGATACGACCCCAGCGGCGCGCCGAAAGCGGTCCTTTCTCTGACGTATTGAATGCTGGTTTCCAGACAGGCCTCTGAAATGCCAAGCGCCTGGCCCGAAACCATAACGCGGGTGATGTCGAAAAAGTGCATGAGTTGACGGAACCCCTGTCCTTCCTTACCGACCAGATTGGTTTGCGGAACGCGGACATCTTCAAACGCTATTTCCGCCGTGTCGCTGGCGCGGATACCCATTTTCCCGTGAATTTTGTTGCGGGTAATCCCTTTGGCATCCGCCGGAACAATGATCAGACTGAAGCTGTTGTGTTTCTTTTCTTCCGGATGGGTGATGCACTGTGCGACCATGAAATCGCAAACGGTGCCGTTGGTGATGAACATTTTGTTGCCGTTAATCACATAGTCTTTTCCGTCTTTGACCGCACGGGTTTTGTACCCGGCGACATCCGTTCCGGCATTGGGTTCCGTATAAGCGCCGGCGCATACTTTTTCGCCCGAGCATATCGGCGGTAAATAGGTTTTTTTCTGCTCTTCCGTTCCGTAATTCAGAATGGACTCGCAGCCGAAACCGGACGCGACAATATTCAGGCTGATCCCCATGTCTATTTTGGATATTTCTTCGGTGATGATGGTGTTGCCCAGGATTCCGGCGCCGGGTCCGCCGTATTGTTCCGGAATCCACGCCCCGACCAGACCGTTTTCAGCGGCCTTTATTCTGATTTCCGGCAGATATTTTTCATGTTCGTCGCATTCCTGCGAAACAGGTTTTATTTCCGAGACGGCAAATTTATAAGCCATGTCCTTTAACATTTTCATTTCTTCAGGCAGTTCGAAATTCATTTTGTGTCTCCTTTTATCAATAATCTGTTTGCCGTGAAGGCTTTAGGGGTACATATTGCAGAAATGTATAGAAGAAGTAACAAAATCTGTCTGGCGAAGTCAAGCGAAAACCGGCACAGGAGATGATCTGAAAGATGTTGATCAGGGCCTGTGCCGGTCAAGACGGACAAGGTTCATTTTAGAAAACAATTTTCCTTCCGGTTTTTTACTGACCGGTAACAATCACTTTGTACGTTCCGTAAATTCCGAGAATGTTTTTAGCATCCCAGTCAACGCTGTGCACGGTTTTGATCTTGCCGTTTTTCTTGGCGGTACTGATGCTGCAGTCGCCGTATGCAACCAGTCCCAGGATGCTGGTACACTGGGCTTCGCCGGTCTTGAGTGCCGCGCCGGTATTGCTGGTTGCCATCCCCGGCAGTTTTGTCGCCGTGTAGAGTCCGCCTATCGGTATCATGGTGGCGCACCCCATCAGCGCGATAACGGCAATGACCGCAATAAAAATTGAAAATTTTTTCATGGCACCTCCTTGAGAATTTAAGGTTTAAATTGAGTTAACCTCTTGTACGGATAGCTGTTTGTTAAACCAGACTCGGATAAATCAATCTTCCTAAAATTTACCACCATTCCTTTTGATATTCAAGAGTTTTACATGGAAATTCTACAAGGTTATAAATTTTTTATGGAGAAAAAAATTTCTTTGTGATGAAATGCCGTCCGGCTTTCCGCAAAAGAGCCGGAAGAAAAATCGTAGTAAGATGCACGTCATCCCGTAAATATAGAAAAAGATTATTTGATGCTTCCCGGACCCTGTCCCGGTTTTGCATCCATTTCTCCGGAGGGATAGGGTTTCAGAACAGATTTGAGAACGGAAACATCGTTTGTCTCGCCGGCCAACCAGATTTTTTCCCGTTCCGGAGACAAGATCACCGGCATGCGGTCATGCACGGGGAAAATGAACTCGTTGGCGGCCGTGGTGATAATTGTGCAGGTGCTGATTTCTTTTTTGTCCGGCGACAGCCATGTGTCGTAAAGTCCCGCAAACCCGAAGGGCCGTCCTGATTTTAGGTAATAATAAAACGGTATTTTCTTGTTGTCTTCTTTCTTCCACTCGTAAAAACCGTCGGCGACAATCAGGCAGCGCCTTTTTTTAAGCGCATCCTTAAAACTGGGTTTCCGGTCCACGGTTTCGGCGCGGGCGTTAATCAAGCCGTCGGCAGGGGAGGGATTCTTAGACCATGAAGGAATCAGGCCCCAGCGGAAGCAGACCAGCCGGTTCTTCCCGTGATCATTGATGACGGCGGGGATGAGCTGGCCGGGCAGGACGTTCCAACTGGGCTGGTATTGGCAGAAGACTTCTTGAATATTGAAATGCTTCTGCATATTCTTCAAATCGGTGACCAGTGCAAATCGTCCGCACATACTTTTATCCTTAAGTTGATTGCAGTCATACCGGCGCAGGCCGGAATCCCGTCAGTTAAAATTATACCAGATTTCCCGGCTGACCGTCCTTTTAAATTTGAGTGTCATTAAAACTCGGGCATCATCCCCATTCGCTCCGCTTCGGGGATAATTTCCAATCCCGATATACCGGGATTGGATAATTCCACCAACGCTGCGCGTGTCGTTTCTCTCGCGCTCAGCGGGTGTCATTACCACTTACGCTTTAATGAGCCTTGATTTTCCGACACGCAGTGATCGGAAAATCTTAGAGCGAATTATCCTGCCACCTTTAAGTGGCAGGGACAAACTGCACTGCGTTTGTTTTTGGCGAGTCTCATTATTTTTTCTTGACAATAGGACGTTCGTCCTATATGCTGTTTGCCATGAAGAAACGAATGGACATTCATGCGGTGGAACAAAAATTTGCCGCATTTTTCAGAGAACAGAGAAGAATGCCCACCTATTCGGAAATGCTTCCGCTTCTGGGCGTCAAGGCCAAAAGCGCCGCCGAATACTGGACCAAGAAACTGCTGGCCAAAGGCGCTCTGGAAAAAGATGCCAAAGGATTTCTGAAGCCGGCGCATTGGTCTTTGAATCTTCCCCTGGTGGGCAATGTGGCGGCCGGCTTTCCCTCTCCTGCGGAAGAAGAACTGCGCGATACGATTTCTTTCGATGAATATCTGGTCAACAACCGGGCGTCGTCTTTTGTTCTCTCTGTGACCGGCGATTCCATGATCGGCGAAGGCATCAAAGAGAAAGACCTGGTCATTGTGGAGCGCGGCCGGGAACCGAAAAACGGGGATATCATTCTGGCGGAAGTGGACGGTCGCTGGACCATGAAGTATTTTCACAAAAAAGGGAAAAAAGTGACACTGGAAGCGGCCAACCCGAAGTATCCGCCGATTATTCCTCAGGAAGAATTACGTATCGCCGGCGTGATTACGGCAGTGGTGAGGAAGTACCACAAATGAGGTTTTGTCATAATCAAGATTGATAGAGGGAGATTAAAAATGATTCAACTTGGAATTAATCAATCAACATCTTTCAAAGGAAAGCCTGCGGCGGCAACGTCTCCGGCAATAAGAGTCGTTATGCCAATCTCAACAACGGATAAAAAGCCGAAACTCCTTACTCAACTTAGTCAGGCAATACGCTCCAGGCACTATAGCCGTAAAACCGAAGCGACCTATATTCACTGGATCAAGCGGTTCATCTTTTTCCATCATGTCCGGCATCCCAAAGACATGGCTGAGCCGGAAATCAATGCTTTTTTAACCCATTTGGCTGTCAAGGAACATGTCAGCGCGTCAACGCAAAATCAGGCATTATGCGCAATAATTTTTCTTTACAAGTATGTTTTAAACCGCAAAATTGGTGATATAGGAGAAGTTATCCGCGCGAAACAATCAAGGTATATCCCTGTGGTCATGACGAAAGATGAAGTCAAAGCTGTTGTCGGCAATCTCACGGGCGATAAAAAACTGATGATTTCTCTCATGTATGGAACCGGGTTGAGGTTAATGGAATGTTTGCGGCTACGTGTCCAGGACATTGATTTTGGTCGAAATGAGATTACGGTACGTGACGGTAAAGGAGCAAAAGACAGGATCACCATGCTTCCGGAATCATTGAAAGAACCTTTGCGTCAACATCTTGTAAAGGTTAAATCCGTTCACGAAAGTGACATAAAAGATGGTTGGGGCTACGTACAAATGCCTTATGCACTGGACAGAAAATATCCTAATGCGCCTCGTGACTGGCGTTGGCAGTGGGTGTTTCCGCAGGAAAAAAGATGGAAAAATACAAAAACCGGTGAACAAGGGCGCCATCACACGCATGAAACTCTTCTGCAAAAGGCAGTAAAAGAAGCGGTTATGAAATCGGGCATTGCCAAACGTATCGGTTGCCATACTTTTAGACATTCTTTTGCCACGCATCTCTTGGAAAACGGTTACGACATACGAACAATACAGGAACTTCTAGGCCATAAGGATATCAGTACGACCATGATTTATACCCATGTTTTAAGCAAAGGAGGCCATGGGGTAAGAAGTCCTTTTGACAGTCTTTAGCCGGTTTATACAGTCTGTATAAACCGGAATAAAAAACATATCAATCATGATTTAAACAGTTGAATTTATTTAATGATACTGATAATGTCCGAAATATAGAAAAACGATTTATACAGAAGGGAACTGTCTGTGTTTACAGAATTATACAGACTGTATAAACATTGTTGGCCGTGGAGGATAATGAAAAACGTATTTGAATTGGAACCTACCACAAATATTTCACGAGATGATTCTTATATAGTCTCATATCCTCATATTCTTGCGCATTTTCAGAGTTTCAATGATTTCTCTCAGAAAGACTTTGTTTGTGGAGCACATATCGTTTACGGGTGGATGCCTACCATTTTAGATTTAAACCCAAGCAAATTACCTGTCAATTTTCAGCATGGCGCAGAAATACTTAATGAAGCTAAGAAAAATGGTCAACTTTCTGATTGTCACTTAGAAGTATTAGCACAACTCGTGAATAATTCGCTTGTCGGTGCTTCGAAGCTACTTCATTTTGTGGCACCAAATAGTTTTGCCATTTGGGACTCAAAAATATATAAATTTGTATTTAATCAAGCTGCACATAATTATCGCGTAAATCAAATCGGAAAGTATCGTGAATATTTGTCAGAACTGGAACGTATAAGAAAACACTCTAGCTTCTCAGCATTTCATAATTCAGTAAACGCCAAGGTCGGTTATGAAGTTAGTGCCTTACGCGCTATCGAGCTTGTAATGTTTATAAATAGCGGCCAACCAGCCGCTCAAGCCGATCGCCGCTACGCGGCTCCGGCTTAGCTTTTCGTTAAACGGCAATGAGCATATAGGTACCGGTTAAACAACACATATAACTGAGAGACAAAGACATAAACTTGAAATATATCACACGGACAGTTTGGGTTTTATCACTGGTCAGTCTGCTGACGGATACAGCAAGTGAAATGCTGTATCCGATTATGCCGATTTACTTAAAGACAATCGGCTTTTCAATTGTGTTAATCGGAATACTTGAAGGTGTAGCCGAAGCCACAGCAGGAATGAGCAAAGGATATTTCGGGAAACTGTCAGACTTATCCGGCAGAAGAGTTCCGTTTGTGCAAATCGGTTATGCTTTCAGTGCGGTATCCAAACCTATGATGGCAGTCTTCATTTATCCGCTTTGGATATTTTTGGCACGAACGATTGACCGTTTCGGAAAAGGTATCAGGACAGGGGCGAGAGACGCTTTGCTCTCTGACGAAGCAACGCAGGAAGCAAAAGGCAAGGTGTTCGGCTTTCATCGTTCTATGGACACTTTGGGAGCGGTTCTCGGACCGTCGCTGGCATTGGTCTACCTGTATTTTTATCCGCAAGATTACAGAACACTTTTTTTTATAGCTTTTATTCCCGGACTGTTTGCGATTTCTGCATCATTTTATTTGAAGGATAAAAAAGCTGATGAACCGAAGCAGAAAACATTACCACCTTTTTTTTCGTTCCTGAACTATTGGAGCGTCAGCCCGACAGATTATAAAAAGGTTGTTACCGGACTTCTTGTTTTCACATTGTTCAACAGTTCAGATGTTTTTCTTTTACTGAAAGCAAAAGAATCAGGGCTTGATGATACAATGATAATCGGGGTGTATATTTTTTACAATCTTATTTACGCCCTGTCTGCTTTTCCTATCGGCATCATAGCCGACAGGGTCGGAATAAAAACAATTTTTGTTATCGGACTTGCTTTTTTTGCAACAGTATATTTAGGAATATCTGTAAATACAAATCGTTATCTATTCTTCGGACTGTTTTTTCTGTATGGCATCTATGCCTCAGCAACAGAAGGAATTTCAAAAGCGTGGATTTCAATCATCACCGACAAAAACGATACCGCAACAGCAATCGGGACATATTCAGGACTTCAAAGTATTTGCACTATGTTGGCAAGTTCGCTGACAGGACTGATTTGGTTTCAGTTCGGTGCGACAACAGCGTTCATAACAACAGCGGCTGTAACTTTATGTGTGATGATTTACTTTCTGACAATTTCTGAACCGATAAAGAGAAGTGAACTAAACGCCGTTTAACCAGTCATTGCAGTGGACGGGCTATNNACGATTTATACAGAAAGAAACTGTCTGTGTTTACAGAATTATACAGACTGTATAAACATTGTTATAATAAAAATACAAAGGAGATAGATTATGAAACAAGTCGAAGCCCAAAGAAAAATCATTACTCTGTGGTGTAAACGTAACGTGGCAAGACGAACAGAACTTGATGTTTTGGCTTTTTATAATGAAATCAAACATAATCATCCCGAATTACTAAATTTTATTTACAAACGTCCCGACAAATATCATCGTGTAAAGGAATGGATTCTTCCTTATGTAACCTAACCGCATGAAGGGCGGCATCACATATAATATCTGGTGTTATAAATAGTAAAAAATCAGATGGTTTACAGTGGTCTAATGTTTTTTTAATTCCTTCCATATATTTATTTATTTCTTCATCGAATGTTGAAATTACCCTTGGTTGCATATGGCCTATTTTTTCCACTACCGCCGACGAACAACATCTATCACTAGAATATTCTGGTACGGGTATGTCGAAATTATTTATAGCACATTCACTCCACCCCATCACCTCTTTAGCTATCGCCTTATCTGTTTCTTCCATTTTCGTCACTACTGATTCATCTAATAAATCTGGCATTGACAACCCTCACTTAAAAAAATTATAACAAGTCATTCCACCTGACCGCTACGCGTCAGGTGACTTCCAGCGTTAGGTTGACCCTTCGGGCCGAGGAGAAAAAATGATTACAATAGAATTGTATAGGGAATTTTCTGAAAATTGCTCAGAAAAGAATGTTTGGCCGGAATATCAGAACATATTTCAAGATTTCTGGAATAATAAAATCATGAATGAAAATACTTCATCTTTAGATGATGCTGATATTGATCCAATAATTCGTATGCTTGATCAAAATGGAAAAGGTAACACAAAAGGTAGCATTGTTGTGGCAAAAGCTTTTATTCGCATGGGAATGTGGTATAGAGCCTTTAGGTCATTAAAAGAAAATGAGAACTTGAGAAATAAGTTTAATCAAATACTGAGTTCAATAAATGATACAGAATTAATAAGCCTTTTAAATGAATTTGAAAATATTAACAAAGAAAATAGTAATGGTCTTACAGGCAAGAATGCAGTAATTATAAATGCCATCTTATGTTTAAATAATCCTTCATTTTATATTTCTGCGGTTTCATTGGAGCATAGAAAGAAGATAATTGATTTTCTTTATAACGATTCAATTGATTATTCCTCTTTTGGTGAAAAAGTAATACTTACAAATAGAAAGATAATCGACTATTTCAGGTCAATGAATATTCAGGATAATCCAAGAAAAATATCGTTGTTCATATATAGTATAAAGGACAGATGGGAAAGTAGTAATTGGACTGCACCCCTCAAGTTGGACAAAATATGTTAGAGTAGTTGGCAGGAACCAAAGTCCC
>MTKZ01126393.1_pt1 | contig 14366 bp, 13 predicted proteins | sample 1042781 | NCBI WGS metagenome assembly MTKZ01 (sample SAMN06212207, study PRJNA360539) | anaerobic digester metagenome | biome: Wastewater treatment plant; material: sludge; isolation source: anaerobic digester fed with sludge from wastewater treatment plant | place: Denmark: WWTP Viborg ...
GGTTGTCCATGAGGCAGTAAGCGTGACAGGTCCACCGGTGCTTTTCGACCACCTCTGACAGCAGATGGAGGAAAAGCTCCCTGTCTTCATCGCAAATGAAAGAAAAAGGGGTCATGAAAGAAAAAGGGGTCAGGCCAGAAAGAAAAAGGGGTCAGGCCATGCATTATGCATTAACACTCGATCAGAACCTCCCTATATATGGATTATACTCTTTTTCAATCCTTCTTTGCAGGATGCTTGAAACCACGGCCCGGCGGTGAAGACGCCGACATCCACATACCGACAACCCTTTCTTCCCTGCTTGCCGCTTCCCAGCTTCCGCTCTTCTGCTCTCGTTCGCCTTCAGCCTTCAGCTCTTGTAGATATTGTCCTTCCACCCGAAGAACTTGCCCTGTCTTCGGTAATCCTCGATGTAGGCAGCGTAGTTCTTCCATCCGTCGCGGACCTTCGCCCGCTCCTCCGCGCTCAGCTCCCTCGCCGGCTTCGCCGGGCTTCCCAGATACAGATGCCCCGCCTTTATAACCTTCCCCTGCGGAACCAGCGCTCCGGCCCCGACGATGACCTCCTCCTCGACCACCGCGTCATCGAGGATCGTCGCGCCCATCCCGATCAGGCTGTGGCCCAAAAGCCTGCACCCGTGAAGTATCACCCCGTGGCCGACAACGACGCCAGGCCCCACGTCCAGCGGATATATGTCGTGAGTCGTGTGGAGGGCGCAGTTGTCCTGGATGTTCGAGTTCTCCCCGATCCTGATGTAATGGACGTCGCCCCTCAGCGACGCGTTGCACCATATCGAAGCGCCCGCCTCTATCGTGACGTCGCCGAATATCCTCGCCGACGGGTCGATGTAAACGCTCTCGTGTATGCTGGGCTTCCTGTCAAGATGTTCGAGTGCCATGAGATCCCTCCTTCAAGGGACAATTCTATAACTTCCGGCGGTTTTTTTGAACCTTGAGCTTCCTGTCTTTTAAGGAGGGCTGGAGCCGGTGAGCGGAATTGAACCGCTGACCTGATGATTACGAATCAACTGCTCTACCAGCTGAGCTACACCGGCTTCCGAACAGATAAGATACCCAAAAGAGGCTCGCAAGTCAACTCTTTTCACTGGATGAGCTCTCTCGACTGCCGCTCCCTCTCTTCTTCCTCTTCCCACTTCTTTTTCCACTTCCGCCTCTTGACGAGCGTCACGAGGCTGGCAAGAAGGAACAGGAGGACGACGAAGAACCAGATGGAGGAGGCGGAGGCGATCATCGAATAGAGCGGCCCCCACCACGGCAGTTTCTTCGCCCACCTTTCGAACATCGCCTCCGGAGGCATGTTGAAATAGCTCAGGAAGGCGCTCTGGAAGGGCCTTTTCTCCCTGAGAAGGACGATGAACTCTTTAAGGTCCCCCCTGTAGCTGAAGATGTCCCGGACGAAGGCCCTCGAAACCGCGTAGGACCTCCTGTTGGAGCTTTCGCCCCTGCTGAAGTCGGCTTCGAGGTTCGCGAGGCTGAAATTTCCGCGGGCGATCCCGGGAAGGGCGAGCGCCAGGTAGAGGTCGTCCCTGCCGCCCCATTCCCCCGCCAGGTGCATGGCGACCCCTTCGTCGAACCACCTCGGGACCCTGAACCCAACCGCCCTGTAAAGGTAAATGTGCGACAGTCCGTGGGCGTAGACCTGCTCCATCGAGCCGAAAGGATAACTGCCCGTCATGGATGTGAACAGGAACATTTCGCCCGTCTCGGGATCGGCCGCGCCGGCGGCGAAGCCGGGTATTGACGAAAATTCGGCGGGAAGGTCCTTGTGGGAGCGGTATTCGCGGATGACGACCTGCTGGCCGGGAGGCAGGCCGTAAAATGCGGCGATCTTCTTCTCGATCTCCGGGTTCGAATACGGTAGGGCGGCGATCCCCGTCAGGCTGAGGAGAACGAAGAAAAGAAAGAACCCCCGTATCTTCAATTCTTCCGGATCCAGCCCTTGGTGGAGACGTTGCCGTAGTTGTCAGCCGCCTGGAANNCGATCCAGTCGTCTGAGGGCATTATCTTCACGGTGTAAGTATCGCCGCGCTGGGCGAAACTGCCCGAATCGCTCTCCACGATATCCCATTTCTGCCCGTCCCGGCTCACTCTCGCCGCGTTTATCCCGGTGCCGTCGGAAACCCTGAACCTGAGCGTTCCGGGAGCGCTCTCCGCGATCTCGACCGCCGGCGGGGTGTTGTCGATCTCGAAATAGGGAAGGACCCTATCCCCCGTCATCGCCTCACCGGCCTGGTTGGCCGTCGAATCCGTCGCGGTAACGACCACGCGGTAAAGCCCGTCAGGCACCATCCTCGCGTCGAAGGCGAAAAAGTTCTCCTTGATGTTCTCGCCGAGGGTAACAGCCTTGCCGGAACCGTAGGGAAGAAGCTCCACCTTGAACCTCAGCTCGTCGCCGTCAGGGTCGGCGGCTGTGTACGAAACCATCCGGAAGCCGTAGAGGTAATAGTCCTGCGTCCCCGCTTCGACCGGTCGGGAGAGGGCTATCTCGGGAAAAGGCCTCTCCTTGTCGTGAACATCCTGGACAAGGCGGTCGCCGAGCTGGGAAACACCCTTAACGAATATCTCGCAGGGCGGGTGGACTTTCGCCTCGTCTATCACGGGCGGCCTGTTGAGCGGCCTGAGGGCCACCACGACGCCTCTGAGATCGTCCCCCGCCCCCCTCGCCTGGTACTTCCATTGGAAGAACCGCGAAGGCTTGAGCGAAGAGAAATCCGGCCCTGACAGCCATCCCGACCAGCTGTCGTCCGGCTTTTCCCTGTTGCCCGCCCGAAGAAGCACCTCCGCCTGCCCCGAGACGCCGGTCTTGAGCGGTCCGGCCTTGGAAAGCCCTCCCGCGTTGATGACCGGCGATTCGTAGTAGGAAAGGCCGCTTCTGAGCGGGATGGAGAATCCCGGCGGTGAGGAAAAAGCCACGCACGGGGAGTTTCCCTCGCCGAAGAGCTGGCTGGGCTGGGACTCGAATTTTCGGGAAAACCCGATCTTCCCGTCCTCCACCCTGTATATCCTTCCGTCGCTCGAAGCGATGAAATACTTGCCTGCTTTTCCCCGGAGCGAGACCAGCGGCCCGCCCAGCTTCGAAACAGTCGTGGTGCCTGATGCGGCGGAATAAAGGACGCAGCGGCTCTGCGCGCCTTCCTTTCCTTTCTCCTTTTTGGGGTTCAGGATGAGCATGAGGCCTCCGGCGGCAGGAGCCATGCCGGCCAGTTCGTCCTCCTCGAAAGAATCGAGCAGGGAGAGCTTGTCCGAGGAGTCTATCGCGTAAAGAAGCGCGGGGTCTGAGGTCCCTATGTAGACTGCGTTGTCGGCCTTCAGGATGCACCTGGCGTAGGAGGCCGAAAGGGAAGCTATCTTCCGGGGGGTGCCGCCGGGAATGATCTCGTAGAGGCCCGCGGGCGATGAAGTTCCTGCCAGCAGCGCTCCGCTTCCCGCGACTATAAGACAGCCGACGGTCTCCCCTTCGAGCTGCGCCACCAGTTTCTTCCCGCCGCTGCCGTCGATCTCGTAAACCCTGGCGGGCGAGGCTGTCCCGGCGTAGATCCTGCCTCCTCCCGAGGCTATCGAGGTGACGATGGTCTCTTCGAAGGAGCAGAGCTTCTCAGCCTTGCCGCCGCGGATGACGATGATCTCCGCCGGCGATGTGGTGCCGATGTAGGTCGCTTCGCCGACGGAAAGCGAGGAAATGGGCGTCGAGCCGAGCTTTTCCGCTTCGGCCCAGTCGGGCCCCGGCGCGAACGTCCCGTCCTTGTGGACTACGAGGCCGAACGGCCTGCCCTCCCAGAGGTCCTGCGACGCGGAGGTGAAATACTTTGTCGATGTTGCGGTCGCGGGAAAGGCCGCGAGGACGAACAAGATCGCCGCACAAGCTATTCTCTTCATTTCGCATCCTTTTCAATTATCTCGAGTTTTATCTCCAGGAGCCCTTCGAAATAACCGGTGTCAGGACCTTCCACCGGGCCCTTGAGGACCTTCTCGGTCGCCCTGGCCGTTGAATCCTCCCTCGCGGCGGGAAGGCCGGCCTGCAGGGAGGGAGGAAGCTCCGGCAGCCTTTTGCCGCCGGAATAGACGCCGTCCCTGTCGGAGAGGACCGCGAATACAAGCGCGCCGCCCTTCGGCATCTCTCCCAGCGCCTTCTTGAGCCCCGGAAAATCCCCGGGCAGCTCGTTCATGCTTTGAGCCACGCGTTTGTAGACGGAAAGGTNNTTTATCTCCCGCCACGATCTTGATCTGACCGGCCGGAAGATCGTCCGTGGCAAAAGAGATCCCGTGCACGGTTCTCTCGCCCTCGTAGGGCAGGAAAGCCGCCTCCAGCTCGATCTTCCCCCCCCTGCGCACGGTCGAAGAACGAGCCTTCAGTTCCAGGAGCTTCCCCTCCTCCCTTCCCTTCATCGACCGGACGGAGGCGCGAATGCGCGCGATCTTCTCTTTCCTGTACGTGTTCTTCGTGAGAAGGGTGTAGCAATCCGCGATGTAGGAGGTCATCGCCCCGGAAGGAGATGTCCCTCCGAACCGCTGGGAAGGCATCGAGAGTCTGCCGCCTTCGTCGAATTCGAACTCCAGGCTGTCCACCAGGACGTGGAGATCGTCTCCCGTGCCTTCGAGCTGTTCCTGGAGTAGCACCAGCGCCGTTTCCAGGAGCATCCCGGAGAGATAAGGGTNNGCCTCCGCCGCTCTTCGCGTAGAGGATATCCACGGGCAGGAGGTCGGCCGCCCGGCCCTTCTCCAGAAGGATCCCGTAAGGGGAGTCGAAGGTCATCCTCCCGATCTCGTCTCCGGCTTCGGATATCTTGAAACTGAAAAGCATGCTGGGAAGGACAGCCGAGACGCGCCCGCGGACGAGCGGAAAATCTACTTCGCCGAGGCCGAAAAAGGAATGGCCGAACGCCAGCGCTCTCTCCCCCTTCACCGAAGAGACGGTTCCGAACGCGGTGACCTGGACATCCCCCTGGACGAGCTGAACTCCTATTATCGATCCGGGCAGGAGCTCCGCCGCCGCCATCTTTCTCTCCGGACTGGTGGCGTANNACTGGTGGCGTAGCTGACCGAGAACCCTTCCGCCTTGAGAATTTCAGGCAGGCCTGCCGCCGTGGGTTTCGAGCTTCCCAGAGAATCAAGGAACGACCCGAAGTCGGTTGTGGAGCCATCCCTCGGGGCCGAGGGTGGACCTCCCGCGATCTTCTTTTCATAAAGAGCCGTCATCTGTTCAGCGGGGGTCACTCCGCAGATCGGCTCCTTGGAGAAGGACCATCCCATGGCGACCGCGCCGAGGAACCTTCCTCCGACATAGAGCGGGCTTCCGCTCATCGCAGCGATCACTCCGTTCTTCTCGAAGAAGGGGCCCTTGAGCCTGCAGAGGATCATAGGCTCCCTTATCGCGCCGACCTGCTGAACGTCTATCACTTCAGCTTCGAATGAGGTTATCTCCCCGCCCTTGAAGACGCTGTAACCCGTCGCTGTCAGCCCAGGCTTAACCTCGGAAAGAGGGAACAGCGCGGAGTTTTCCGGGGGCGACTGGGACATGACGGATATCGTTAAAAATGCCGCGACGATCAGCGCGAACTTTTTCATCTCTTCTCCAAAGACGGTTACCTTATCTTTATGGTGGCGAGGGCCAAAAGGGCGAGGACCCCCGAAATGATCCAGAGCCTCACGACCACCTTGTTCTCCGCGAGCCCCCTGTACTGAAGTTCGTGATGGAGCGGCGCCCTGTGGAAGAGCCTCCGCCCGAGCCAGCTCACGCCTATCTTGTCCTGCAGCTGGGAGGTGAACGCCTCGACGATGAAAAGACCTCCCAGAAGGGGGAAAAGAAGCTCCTGCTTCAAAAGGACGGTGAACGAGGCGATGAGTCCTCCTATCGCGAGAGCCCCCGTGTCGCCCATGAATATCTGCGCGGGATAGGCGTTGTACCAGAGGAAAGCGAGGGATGCCCCCGCGAAGGCGGACGCGAGGACCGTCAGCTCCCCGGCCCCCGGGTAATGGGTGAACTGCAGGTATTTCGCCTGGACCGAGTTCCCGATTATGTAGGCGAATATGCCGAGAGCGGAAACGACGAACATCGAAGGCACTATCGCCAAGCCGTCGAGGCCGTCCGTGATGTTCACCGAATTGCTGACGGCGATGAAATAGAGGAAGACGAAGATTCCGTAGATGACTGCGCCGGAAAGAACCGCGTGCTTGAAGAAAGGAGCGTAGAGAAGGCTTCCCTCGCCTTCCGGGAAGGGGGCAAGGCGGCTCAGCACGACCAGCGTGAATCCCAGCGCGAACAATCCCTGCAGGACAAGCTTCAGCTTCTCCGAGTATCCGCCCTCGCCCGACCTCGCGCTCTGCTTCGCGCGGTCGTCCATGTATCCGAGGCCCGCGAAATAGAGGAAGGAGAAGAGGACCAGAATGACGAACCCGTTCCCGACCTGCGCCCAGAGGAGCGCGGAGGCAGCGAAAGAAACCACGATCAGGATGCCTCCCATCGTGGGCGTCCCGCTCTTGTCGGACGCGGAGGGTATCCCCGTGTTCCTGGCGTAGTCGAGGAACTGCCTCTTGTGAAAATACCTGATGAGCGGTTTCGCCATCAGGAAGGTGATCGCCATCGACGTGAGCGCCGCGGCGATCGACCGGAAAGAGATATAGCCGAGCAGCCTCAGGAAGCCCGGGTCCTGAAAGTTCTCCGCGAGATATCTTCCGATGTAATAGAACATCTCCTACTCCGTTCCCAGAGCGTTCATTAGGTCCCGATAATTCTCCTTGATGCCGAAGGTGGGCCTGAAATCCGTCGAGGTCAGCACGAACCTCGACGCCTCTTCCTTGAGTTTGCCATGGTCGCAGGGCACCTTTCTCTCGACCATCCTCCTCAGAGCGAACAGAGCGGCTTCCCTGACCTGCCAGAAGAAATGCTCCGACAGCGACAGGAGGCAGTGTATTTCTTCCGCGGAGCCGATTTCTCCGAGGAGGATCACGGATTCCTTGACCACCTCGAACTCCCTGTCTTCAAAAAGACCGCGGGCCAACGCCGTGAACCGCCCGGGGTCCTTCAGCCGCCGGGAATTCGCGGCGGCCATTTTCAGGGCTTCGACGCGGACCTCGTAATACGGGTCGGAGAAGCCCAGCGCCGCGGCGCCCTCCCATTCGTCACCCCACTCCCCGATAGCCGTGAGCGAAGCGAAGCAGTTTCTCCTGACGAACCCGACCTCTTCGAAATCCGCTCCGAAAAGCCTTTCAGGAAGCGGAGCCTCTCTCCTGCAGACGGCCAGCTCGAGCAGCCTGGCGGCGGACTGTTTCAGCTTGAGAAGTCCGGCCAGCTTGACGCCGAGGTTCTTCAGCCTCCAGTCATCCTGGTAAAGCAGGCTGAGGGCCTTTGCCCTGTAATAATCCAGCTCCGGCTGCTTGAAAGCCTTGTCTATCGAAAAATTCCTTCCTTCCCTCGCGCGGACCGCACCGACCTCCGCGATAAAATCTGGAACGCTTTTCACAGGCCTGAAAGGCATGCATTTTACGCTTTCCGGCTGACGGCCCTCCATGACTACCATTTTCACGGCTTCAAGCGGGTCAGCAGGAGGAAGGAGCTTACCGGATCCCAGCTTCATGCCCGCGAGAACGGTTGGGGCGCCCACGAGCGAGATTATCTTGCCCGCGATCTCCCTTCCTTCCACGCCCTCGGTCATCCGGCCGTCCTCCTTCATCGGATTCTCGTAGAAGATGAATGCGCCTCCGACCCTTTCCATAGCCTGGGCGTTCATCACCTGGTGCTCGCCCGCGAGTCCGAATTTGGGGATCAGGACAGAGGGGACGCCCATGGATGCCAGTTCGAAAAGGGAGCCCGCCCCGCTTCTCGATATGACCAGGGATGCCGCGGAAAATATGGAGGAAACGTCGTGAAAATATGTGTCGCAATGGAAGAACTTGTCGATCTCGCGCCGTTCCGTTTCCGTGTAGTTCGCGGCAAGCCTCGCCCGGACATCTTCTATCCCCTTGTAAACGGTCTGTCCGAGACCCGCGCTCAAAACCACGAAAATGTTGTCCTTGAGCGGAAGGAGGAACCTGAGCGAGTCGACGACCGCCCTGTTTATGGTCCTGGACCCTTGCGAACCGCCGAAAGCGAAGATGAGCGTCCTCTTCCCCGGGTCGGGGAAAGGCAGTTTTTTTCTGGCAGTCTCGGGGTCTTCTTTTATTATCGTTTTCCTGAGAGGGTAGCCTGTCACGATCCCGTTCTTCCTGAAAAAGATGAGGCTTTCGGGGAATGTGACCATCACCTTTCTCGCGAACCTCCCGGCGAGGAGGTTGAGTTTTCCCGGGGCGACGTTCTGTTCGTGGAGGTATATCCTGCACTTTAGAAGCCCTATGCAGTTGAGCTTGAACGCCGCCATCACCACCGGTGCCGAAACGAACCCTCCGGTTCCAATTACATATCTAGGCTGAAAAAAATAGAGATGAAAACACGACTTGACGATCCCGAGGACCAGCTTCAAGGCGAAGAACGGAAGCCAGTGTGAAAGCCCCGGGTACGGAGCCGCGGGAATGAACCTCATAGGGATCCCTTCCTTGGGAACCACTTTCTCCTCGGCCCTCCGTCTGGTCCCGAGATAGAGGAACTCCGACACTTCGGGAGTGAGCGCCCTGCCTATCGCGATCGCCGGATACACGTGACCCGCGCTTCCTCCGCCGGTAAGGACGGCCCTCTTCGGAGAATCCTTCCGCCTTATCCTGCCGGCGACGAAAAGAAGCAGGTAGAGCGCGGCAAGGCTGGCGAGGACTAGAAGGCCGGCTTCAGCCATTCCCGAAAACTCTTCCGTAAATGGTATCCACATAGGCCAGATACGGGCGCGGGTCGAACGCCGCGGCGAGCTTCTCCCTCGAGAATTTTTCCCTCACCTTATCCTCCTCCATCAGCAGGTCGAGGAAATGGCCCCCGCCCTTCCATGTCCTCATCGCGGCCTTCTGGACGACGGCGTAAGCGTCCTCTCTCGTAAGCCCTTCCTTCGTCAGGGCGAGGAGCACTTTCTGCGAATAGATGAGTCCCCTCGTCTTCTCGAGGTTCTCCGCCATGTTCTCCGGATAGACGTGGAGGTCCTTCAGGATCCCCGTCATCCTCCTGAGCATGTAATGGAGAAGGGTCGTGGCGTCAGGGACCGAAACCCGTTCAGTCGATGAATGGGAGATGTCCCTCTCATGCCACAACGCGACGTTCTCGAGAGCGGGGACGAGGTAACCCCTGAGCAGCCTGGCGAGCCCGGTGATGTTCTCGGCCCCGACGGGGTTCCTCTTGTGGGGCATCGCCGAAGAGCCTTTCTGACCTTCGGTGAAAGGCTCCTCCGCCTCCCGCACCTCGGTCCTCTGCAGGTGGCGTATCTCGGTGGCGATCTTCTCGAGTGTTGCGCCGGTTACCGCGACCGCGAACATCACCTCGGCGAACCTGTCCCTCTGTATCACCTGTGTGGCGATGTTCGCCGGCGAAAGGCCGAGTATGGCCATGGCTTTCTCCTCGACCTCTGGGGCAAGGTGCGCGTAGGTCCCGACCGCTCCGGAGAGCTTCCCCACGCCGATGGTCTCCATCGCTCTTTCGAGCCTGGCCCTGTCANNCGAGCCTGGCCCTGTCGCGCCCGATCTCTTCGTACCAGAGCGCGAACTTGAGGCCGAAACTTACAGGCTCCGCGTGCACTCCGTGGGTCCTTCCGACCATCACGGTCCCTTTGTGCATCATCGCCTGTTCTTTCAGGACCGCCCTGAGAGAATCCGTTTCCTTCACGAGGAGCGAAAGGGCTTCCTTCGTGAGCATGCACCACGAAGTGTCGACGACGTCCGAAGATGTCAGGCCGTAGTGGAAATGGGAGGAGAGGGCGCCTATGCTCTCTGAAACGCTCGTCGTGAAGGCGATGACGTCGTGCTTGACGGTCTCTTCGATCTCCTCGATCCTTTCAACGCTGAATGAGGCCCTGTTCACGATCTCGTTCGCGGCTTCGCGGGGGACGATGCCCAGCTCGGCCTGGGCCTGCAGGGCGGCCAGTTCCACCTTGAGCCAGGTCCCGTACTTGTTCTCCTCGGACCATAGGCCGGCCATCTCTTTGCGGGTGTATCTCTTTATCATCTGCTCCTCCTAGCCGATCCACGGCCTTGTCGGACGATACTGGCCGGCCACTTCGAAAAAAACCACTTTATCAGATACGCACGCGGAGGCGGCGAGTTTCGCGCTCTCCGGGGTGTTGTTCTCCCGCGACAGGTGCATCAGGAAAAGCCCCGCCGTCTCTCCCGTGATCGTCTTCGAAAGAAGCTTCGCGCCCTGGCCGTTCGAGAGATGGCCGAGCTTCCCGGCGATCCGGATCTTGAGATGCTGCGGGTAACAGCCTTCGTGGAGCATGTCAAGGTCGTGGTTAAATTCCAGCAGGAGGCAGTTTGCCCCCTTGAGATGCCCGACGACATCGGCCGAGTAGGTCCCGAGGTCCGTCGCGCATCCGATCTTCATTCCTTCGGCCCTGAAGACGAACCCGAAGGTCTGCTCCGCGTCGTGCGGTACCGGGAAGGGGGTGACGCTCACGTGCCCTATGGTCATTGCCTCTCCCGGTTCCATCGTTTGAACCAGCCTCTCGGCTTCTCTCTCAAGGCCCAGATAGGGGGCGGAGAGATCCGAAACGAAGACAGGCCTCGGATATTTCTTGAGGAATACCCTGAGACCGCCTATATGGTCCGAATGTTCGTGGCTTATCAGCACGGCGTCGATCGAAGCGGGGTTCAGCCCGGCCTGCTCGAAAAGTTCGAGGATCCTCTTGCAGGAAGGGCCCGCGTCCAGCAGCACCTTCGTCCTTCCCGACCTTATCACCGTCAGATTCCCGGATGAGCCGCTCGCGAGCACGTCGACACGGACCATCAGGAAGTCCCCGTGTGTCCGAACCCGCCGGAGCCTCTTTCAGTGACGGTCACGTGGTCGGCCTCGACCAGCCGGCACTGCTCGAATGGAGCGATCACCATCTGGGCGATCCTCATGCCTCTTTCAAGCTTGAAATCCGCGCTCGAAAGGTTGGCGAGGATAACCTTCACCTCTCCCCGGTAATCTGCGTCCACCGTTCCCGGGCTGTTGAGGCATATTATCCCGTCCTTGAGAGCCAGTCCGGACCTTGTCCTGACCTGCCCTTCGAACCCGGTCGGTATCTCCCAGACGAAGCCTGTGGGCACCGCGAGGCGTTCGAACGGTTTTATGACAAGCTCCCCCGTTATCGCCGCCCTCAGGTCCATCCCCGACGAGTGCGGAGTGGCCGGGGCGGGCACGGGAAGGCCTTCCCCGTGCCGAAGGCGCTTGAGCCGGACCGTCACCATTTCTTATCCAGCAGTTTAACGTTCACGCCTTTAAGTGCCGATCTCTTTCCGAGGACCGTCATCAGCATCCTGTCGGCCGAGAAGGTCTCCCTGGCAACCCTCAGGACATCCTTAGCTTTGACGCTCTCTATGCCTTTCACCGCGTCCTCGATCTTCGTCTGGTAGCCGAAATAGAGCTCGTTCCTGGCAAGCCTTCCCATCCTCGTGGAAGCGGATTCCAGCGAAAGGATGAAGCCGCCCGCGAGGTTCTCCCTGGCGATGTCCAGTTCCTCCTTCGACGGCCCCTTCTCGCAGAAATCGTGGAGGACCTTGACCGTTTCGTTCAGGGTCCTGGTCGCCTGAGTGTGGCCCGACGCGGCCTGGATCCCGAAGAAGCCGCTGTCCATGTGGCCGATGGGCTCCGCGGAGATGGAGTAGACCAGGCCAAGTTTTTCCCTGATCTCGGTGAACAGCCTCGAGGACATGGTCCCGCCTAGGATNNCCCGCCTAGGATGTTCGCCAGCACCAGAAGGTCGAAACGCTTTTTGCTCGAAGCGGGCTCCGAATCGAAGCCGATCACTATCTGCGCCTGCTCGGTGTGCTCCTTCTCGTAAACCTTCATTCCCGTGTGGAAGACCGACTTCGGGAACGACGGATTCGCTTTGCTCTTTAGTTTCGCCATGGGTTTTCCCGCGACCTTCATGAAGCTTTTGAGGTCTATGTCGCCGCTGGCAGTGAGTACGAGGTTCGGAGGCGAGACAAGCTCCCTGTGCCGCTTGATGAGGGCTTCCCTTGTGAGCCTCTGTATCGTGTTTTCGTTCCCCTGGACAGGCCTCCCGAGAGGGTGGCCGGGGAAGGCGTCCTGCATGAAGAGGTCAACCGCAACGTCCGAGGGGCTGTCGTTCACCATCTTGATCTCTTCGAGGATGACGCTCCTTTCGCGCTCCACCTCGTCCTTCGGAAAGCTCGGCTCCACGATCATCTCGGCCAGGATCGAGAAAGCTTCCGCGAAGTGCTTCTTCTGGACGCGGAAATAGAAACCCATTATCTCTCTCGAGGTGAAGGCGTCCAGCACTCCTCCCATCTTGTCGAAGGACTTGTAGATGTCGCCGTAGGAGAGCCTTTTCGTCCCCTTGAAGAAGAGATGCTCGACGAAATGGCTGGAGCCGTTCACGGCCTCCCTTTCGGAGCGGGAGCCGGTCTTTATCCAGATCCCCGCCGTCACCGAGGGAAAATACGGCAGGCTCTCCGTTACGACCGTGATGCCGCTTCCCAGTATCTTCCTCTCGGTCTTTATTCCGTCGGAAGACCCGGCGGCGCGGGTTTTGGCGAAGCCGCTCCCTGTCTCAAAACTATGGGACATCTTTTTCTCCCTGCACCGGCGATGTTCCCGCCTTCTCCACGGCCTATTTAAGCGCTTCCACGAAACTTCCGAAGGAACCCTCGTCGCTGAAGACGCTCTTGAGGATAGACGCCAGCATGCCTTTCGTCTCATCGAACGAGAAGGAAAAGCGCATCTTCGAGAAGCCTGAACGGAACTTCGCGACTTCTCCCGCCAGGTCCTTGTTATCTATCACGATCCCGGCGATCAGGGACGCGAGGGTCTCGAAATCCTTCTCTTCCATTCCGTAGCGGGTCATTTCCTGGACGCCCATCCTGATGCCCGAGGGGTGATAGAAGGTCTCGTCGTCCGGCAGCGCCTGGAAGTTGACTATGATGTTGTTCTTCTCGAGCCTGACGGCCATGTCCTTTCCGTCGCCGAACTTCTTGACCCTTATCACGACCTGATGGGTGTGGGTGAAGCCCTCGTCCTCGCCGCCCTCGACCGGGATGCCCTTGTCGTTGAGGTATTTGGCGAACGCCCTCGCGTTCTTCGTGACGGCTTTCTGGTAATCGTCGCGGAAGTGCTTCATCTCGAGGGCCGCGCCGTACATCGCGAGCTGCGTTCCGAGGTGGTGGTTGCTCGTCGAGCCGGGGAAGGTCCTCAGGTGGATCTCATTGGCCAGCTTGGCGAGAGGAGAATCCGCCGGTATGTTGATGCCGACGATGCCTCTCTGCGGGCCGAAGAATGTCTTGTGGGTCGAGCCTGTGACGATATGCGCGCCCTCTTTCAGCGGATCCTGGAAGCACGGGCCCAGTATCCCGAGGACATGGGCTCCGTCGTACATGACGAGAGGGTTGTAATCGCCCATCTTCGCGACGTGATCCGAAAGAGCCTTCACCGGTTCGGGATGGAGGAACACGCTCTTGCCGAATATGATGATGGGCGGGCGGTTCTTCTCGACGAGCGAGAGCATCTCGGCGACATCAACCTTGTAGGGATTGTCCTTCACAAGCGGTATCGCGACCGGCTCCCCCTCGAGGAAGTTGAAGAGGGCTCCGAAAGGCTGGGCGCTCAGGTGTCCGCCGGAATTGAGGCCGTTGTTCATCGCCAGTGGCAGCCTTCCCGAGGGGGTGAGCGAAGGAAGGCCCGGGCCTCCCTTCGAAAGGAACTTCACCAGCGACTTGAAGACCACCTCGTTGGCCATCTGCCCGCTGATGACGCGAGTCTCTACATCAGACGCGCCGAAATACTCCGCCATCGCGGCCTTGAGCTTCTCCTCGACCTCGAATATGAATTCCGTTCCCTGGTAGTAATAGATCTGGTCGCCTTTCATGGCTCCCGAACCCGAGAGGGCCTCGCGCTCCTTCTTCAGGGCCGTCTTGTGCTCGGCGTACCTTCCCGAAGGGTCACTCATTTCGAGGAGCTTCACGAAAAGGGAAGGGGTGTTTTCCGATGGTATCAGGTTGACGCACTTCCTTTGTCTCCAGAGGTTGTTCTCAACTGTTTTTTCGACAAGTTCCCGGATCGATTCTTTACAAGCTGCCATTTCTTACCCTCCTAGAAGAAAATGCAAATCCAGAAATGTTATTTTACATCAAAAGGTTAGATTTTATAAAGGCTGTCGGGCCTGTAACCGGTCTTCCCGGGGAGCGCCGCAGAGAAGAAAAGGGCCGCCCGGAGGCGGCCCTGAAATCCTATTATCCCTTAACTCAGTTGCTGAAGGGGTCCCACGGAGGCATCACTATCGG
>MTKZ01017471.1_pt1 | contig 14364 bp, 12 predicted proteins | sample 1042781 | NCBI WGS metagenome assembly MTKZ01 (sample SAMN06212207, study PRJNA360539) | anaerobic digester metagenome | biome: Wastewater treatment plant; material: sludge; isolation source: anaerobic digester fed with sludge from wastewater treatment plant | place: Denmark: WWTP Viborg ...
GGCATGCAACACTTCCGGTGAAAAGCAGTGTTGCCAGAAAGGGCCTTCCGGTAACCTTTCCCGGGTGTCTGCGGTCGCGAGCAACTCCGCCGCCCGGACCATTACGGCTTCAGGGGTGGCCGGGGCGGCCTTCGCGCGCGCAATAGCGACGGCAACAGGGTTAGTTTCTATGCCGGCGCAGGACAAACCTTTCAGGCGTGCTGCCAGCAGCGAAGTGCCACAGCCGCAGAAGGGGTCAAAGAGGTATTCCCCGGGAACGGCATCCCGCAGGCACGTCATGGGAAAGGAGAGGGGGAACCTTGTGAAATAGGGGCATAGTGTATCTAATGGGGGGGTGCTTGAAGGCGGAAAAGACAAGGAATACTCCTCTGACTTAATATCGCTTCCAGAAGGATGGAATAAACAACACGCAGATGGCATAGAGTTCAAGTCGCCCCATGGCCATCAGGAATGAAAGCAGCAGTTTACCTGAGGCTGGCACGAGTCCGTAGTGTCCTGTCGCTCCCACCAGTTCAAGGCCGGGGCCGATGTTGTTGAGGCATGCGGCAACGGCGGTGAACGACGTGACCAATGGCAGGTCTAAAAAAGCCATGTATAGTGTTGACGCGGCTACCGCTAGAATATAGATGGTAAAAAAAGTCAACAGAGAAATTACGTGTTCTTTGGGAAGAATGAGATTGTCGACCCGTATTATATGTATCTTTTTGGGACTAAAGGTGTGGACGAGATGTTTAAACGCCAGGTTTAACAACAAAAAAATCCGTACGACTTTTATTCCCCCACCCGTGGAACCGGAACAGCCGCCTATAAACATGAGAATGACCAGAAGCGCCCTTGAGAATTCAGGCCACATATTAAAGTCCACGGTTGCGAACCCGGTGGTTGTCATAACGGACACGGTTTGAAAGAGGGAGGCGCGGACATGGTCCCAAATATCCGGCGGCGCGGCATCGGAAGTGCCAATAAAACTCGGGAGTGGTTTATCCGCTGTGTGCAGGTTGACAAAGATTAACAGAGAAGAAACTGCGATAATAAAAATATAAAATCGGAATTCAACGTTCCCAAGAACCTTTTTAAACTTTCGTTTTCCGAGAAGAAACAAGAGGCTGAAACTGGTTCCAGCGATCATCATGAAAATGGTTATAATCGCTTCGATGAGCGGGCTGTTAAAAGCGGCGACGCTCTTGGTATGAGTGGAAAATCCTCCTGTGGCCAAGGTCCCAAAGGTATGGCAAAGGGCATCAAACGGGTTCATGCCGGCGATCAGGAGTAAAATGGTTTCCACGACGGTAAGAATCAAATAAATTTTCAGCAAAATAATGGCGGAGTCTTTGATTCTGGGTCGGAGGCTGCTTTTGTCCAGACCGGGTATTTCAGAACGGTAAAGGAGCTTGCCGCCGGCGCCGAGAAAGGGAAGTACCACAATCAGCAGCAATATAATTCCCAGGCCGCCGAGCCAGTGGGTAAAGCTCCTCCAGAACAACAGGCTATTGGGCAAAGCCTCCACATGGGCAAAAACGCTGGCCCCGGTAGTGGTGAATCCTGACATGGATTCAAAATAGGCATCTACGAAAGACAATTGACAGGAGAGTAAGTAGGGAAGCGCCCCGTAAAACGCCGTTAGCAGCCACCCTACCCCAACCAGCGCCAGCGTTTCGCGATGATAGAGGCGCCCATCGGCTTTGATACCCGCCAGGTAAAGAAGTCCTCCCAGGAATAGCGCGGCAAAGGCACTCAGAAGAAAGACGACCAGCATATGGAGTTCCCAATAGACCACGGCACATGCCATGGAAGGCAAAAACATCAGGGAAACGGCAAGGCTGGCCAGCCCCAGATTTTTCATGAAAGAAAGACGGTTCATAAGTTGAATATTCCCCGGTTCCTACCCACGTTTAGTTCGTCTTGCTTTCTGAAGATTGGTGACGTGAAGAAACCATTGTCTGCGAATCTCACGCATTAGCGTGAAAGTTGAAACAAGAGACAAGAATAGGCTCCCTTTCTACAGTTCTAAACAGGCATAATAGCACAGGGTGAGAGGCGGTACGAAAACCTGAGCCTCTGCGTGCTTTATGAACTTCCCGGCAGATAATGCCATCTCGTTTTTAATGTTTTTGCCAGAAGGAAGGCAGAAACAAAACACATATCGCGTAGATTTCGAGACGCCCCATAGCCATGATAAGTGACAACGTTATTTTACCCAAGGCAGATAGGGCCCCATAATTGCCGACGGCTCCGATTTGTTCAAGACCGGGACCGACGCCATTAAAACAGGAGGCCACGGCGCTGATACTGGTAATAACAGGCATATCAGAGGCGGTTAATGCCAGTACAGCCATTCCAAAAACCAAAGAATAAAGGGTGAAATAGGCAAGGATGCTGTTTTGAAGTCCTTTATCAATCACCAAATTATCCACGTGAAAGACGCGGATATCCTTGGGACGAAATGTCTGTACCAGGTGCCAACGGGCCATTTTGACAAGAAGGAGCACGCGGACTACCTTCAGCCCGCCAGAAGTGGAACCGGAACACCCCCCGATAATCATGAGCATCAGCAACAGCATTCGGGAAAAGTCGGGCCATTGATTAAAATCAGTGACACAGAATCCTGTGCAGGTCATCGTGGAGATCGTTTGGAATGCGGTCAAGCGAACAAGTCCGGGAAAACCCATATCCGTGTCGGCCTCTTCTTGGCCAATGAGTCCGGGAATGCTTTGGTCCGAGGAAGACACATTCCAGGTAATCAACACCACAGACGCGGCAAGAATCAAGAGGTAGAGGCGCCATTCCCCATTTTTATAAATGGTGCGGAACTCACCCACGAAAAAGCAGTAGATCAGGCTAAAACTTGTTCCGGCAATGATCATAAAAAGACTGATAATACACTCAATCAACGGGCTGTCATAATACGCGATACTTGCATTGCGGGTTGAAAATCCCCCTGTGGCCAGTGTTCCAAACGTATGGCAGAGGGAGTCAAAGAGGTCCATGCCGGCCAGGAGGAGCAACAAGGTCATAATAAGCGTCAAGCCCATATATATTTTGAAAAGAAAAAGTGCGGAGTTTTTTACACGAGGCTTAAAACTGCTTTTTTCGAGCCCGGGCATTTCAGAACGGTACAGTAATTTGCCGCCCGCGCCCAGAAAGGGAAGAACGATGATAAGCAGCAAAATAATACCCAGGCCCCCCAGCCAGTGGGTGAAACTGCGCCAGAACAGGAGACTCTTGGGAAGTGCCTCGATGTCGGATAAAACGGAGGCCCCGGTCGTACTGAATCCGGACATGGATTCGAAATAAGCGTCAATAAAGGAAAACTCTCCGGACAATACATAAGGGATGGCGCCATATAAGGCTACCAGGAGCCAACCGGCACCGACCAATCCCAACGTTTCCCGCTGTTGCAGCCGCCTTTTGGAGCCTTTTCCCACGGCAAAAAGGATTCCCCCCGCACCGGCCATTAGGAACACGCTCAGAAGGAAAACCAGCGCCATCGCCATTTCCTGATAGAAAAGGGCGCATAGCAGGGGCGGGAAAAACATGGGCGAAGCCGCTGCGCTGAATAAGCCCATATTCTTTATGAACTCACGGAAGTTCATTATATGACGCTATTGTCCTTGGAACAGGCGTTGGGCTTCTATAATCGCATTTGCCATGGCAATGATAACGATACTATCCCCGGATTCCAGCATGTCCTCGCCGCCCGGAACGTAGGCCAGGTCGCCCCGGATGATGGTCGTGATAATAAGGCCCCGGGGAAGCAGGTGGCGCATGTCTTTTATTTTTTTCCCCAAGGCTTGTGAAGTCTTTCCCAGTGTGATTTCAAGCACTTCCGCATCGCCTTCCCTCAAAATAGACGAGGTGGATATGGATTGTTGCCGTAATATTTTCAGAATACTGTTTGACAGAACGTCCCGTGGGGTGACGGTCATATGGATACCGAGTTTTTCCGCCAGTGGCGCGAAATCGGGATGGTGCATAACCACGGCGCTCATTTTGGAACCGACCGCTTGAGCGAGCACCCCCGCGATCATATTGCGTTCGTCGTCTTCCGTTGTCGCCACAAAGAGGTCAAAGTCATTGATATGTTCCTGTTCCAGGTCCGACTTTGATGTGGCATCCCGGTGGATGACGTGAATGTTGCCTTTACGGAAACCGGAGGCGATCCGCTCCGCTTTTGCAAGGTCTACTTCAAATAGTTTCACCGATTCGACTTTCCCCTCCAGCGAATGGGCGATCCATCTTCCAATGCCGCCTCCGCCCATGATAGCGATATGTTGCATTCGGGGCTCTTCCCCCTGGAACGTCTGGATGGCCTTCTGCATGGATTCACGCTTGCCGATCAAGGTGACTTTATCGCCCGGCAAAACGTGGTCGCTTCCGTGGGGAATGGTAATTATGTTGTCGCGTTCCAAAACCCCGACAAGCACACCGCCGCCTGGAGGAAGCGTATCACTTAGCGGGTGGTTCGCTGCGGAAGCATTGGCGCTGACTTGTACCTGACGAAGCTGGATTTTGTTCTGTGCAAAATCTTCCGCGGCAAGCACGCCCGGATAAACAATATAATTGACGATTTCCTGGGCTACCAGCGCGTCTGGACTGAGCATATAGTCGATATTCAGAAAACCTTCAAATAAAACACTTTCTTCAACGAAAATGGGTTTTTCAACCCTGGCCAGAACTTGGCGCGCCCCTAAGCCTTTTGCGGCTGCGGCGGCAATAAGGTTGGACTCGTCGTTTCCGGTACAGGCAATAAAGAGGTCCGCCTCACCTACGTCCAGCGATTGCATTAACAACGCTGAAGTGCCGTCACCGAGTACGATCCGAGCGTTGAGCGACAGGTCAAGTCGTTCCTGGTCGTCCGGATTCTTCTCGATGACAGTAATGTCATATTCTTCTTCGCTCAGCATTTGTGCGATATGGGAACCGACACGTCCGCCTCCCATGATGAATATATTCATGCCTCCTCCATAGTTTCTTGGGGGGAAATTGGGGTATACACGCTCCTGTATGTTGTATTAAATCCAGGACCGAATTCAAATCGAACCACCTTAAAATATGGGCATTGGGCCCGCTCAGATAAAATAGGTGAATCTTTATGGACTGAACAGGTATTATAAGAAACAGACTATCAGGCTCGTTGGCCAATCCCATGTGCAGGGCATGGTAAGCAAAACAAAACGCATCAGGTGAAAGGTTGTCGCCTAACTTCAGACTTCCTGACCTCGACCGGGTTTGATAATGATATTTCGGAATTCGTGTTGGCACTTTTTTTTACAGTCCTCTTCGTATAGGCCGCAACAAAGGGACAGACAACGAAATAGCCAATGCCAGCAAAGTACCTGTATCCTTGGGTTACTCACGGCTATTTCGTCATCAGTCCCTTTTTGCTCCGTTTTTTTGTCTTTTACAAGTGCCATACGCAATTCTGACGAGGTCAGGAACTCCGAACTTAAAGTGTAACCAACCTATACTGATTCTCGTTGTATAGGTATCTTGTCCGCCGACAGAGCGCCATGAGTAATAGGTTCCCGGGGGGAGTTAGCTGGCGATTACTTAAGGAGCCTGTTTTCCCCAAGAGGACCGCTATGTTCCGGTTTGATGCAAGCGTTCTAAAACAACGCGTCATTTTGCCTTTTTGCGGTGTCCTGTGCCGTTCTAAGACATGGCGAAATAAAGCAGGAATGAAAGAGGTTGAGGTCTTTTGCAGGAAAGCGAAAGTGTGGCTTACAAACTGTTGAAAAGGTTCAAAATACCGGGTTGCGGGCAAAGCGTACCTTTTACAGATACAATCGAATCGCCGCTTGACAGGTATCAGAATAACGTATGGACAAAGACAGACTGACGGATAGTGTGGTTGATAAAGGTAACGATACGCTGGTTAAGGTGTTTGTTCAACCCAGGGCTTCAAAAACAAGCCTCAGTCTCCATTCAAACGGCAGACTGCGCCTATCGGTTATGGCATCGCCCGTTGAGGGTGCCGCCAATGAGGCCGTGATTGCCCATTTTTCAAAGATTCTAAAAAAAAATAAAACGTCTTTCAGTTTAGTCGGAGGACAACACTCACGGGAAAAGACCATTCTTATTCGTGATGTTCTTTATCAGGATGTTTTACGAATACTTGAAAACAATCTGACAAATAAGTAATAATAGGAGTGATATCATTGAAATGAGGAGAGGAAAAGTAAATATTTTATGGATTTAATTCACCGAATTGAAGCTGCAACAATGGCCATACAGGCGCTTACGCCCAGTAAACCCAAAATTGGCATTGTATTGGGTACCGGTCTGGGTATGTTGGGACAGCGTATTGAATCTGCAACGCGCATTTCTTATGAGTCCATACCGCACTTTCCTGTTTCGACAGTGGACAGTCATGCGGGAGAACTGATTCTTGGAACCCTGGCGGGGAAATCCGTGGTAGCCCTTTCGGGGCGTTTTCATAAATATGAAGGCTATTCGCTTAAAGAAGTTACTTTTCCCATCCGGGTGGCGAAGGCGCTTGGTGTACATTCTTTGATCGTTTCCAATGCCGCCGGAGGACTGAATCCGGATTTCGCCCCGGCGGATCTTATGGTCATTACAGACCATATTAATCTGATGAATGATAACCCGCTTATTGGCGTGAATGATGACAGCCTTGGTCCCCGTTTTCCCGATATGTCCGAGCCCTATTCCAATGCCTTGATAGGCCTGGCTGAACAGGTGGCGGCGGAGGAGGGAATCAAACTGCACCGGGGAGTGTACCTCGGATGTACGGGACCCTGCCTTGAAACCCGGGCCGAATACCGGTTTATGCGTATTATCGGTGCCGATGCGGTGGGTATGAGTACGGTCCCGGAAGTGATTGTCGCCGTTCAAGCCGGTTTGCGGGTTTTGGGATTTTCAGCAATTACGGACTTGTGCATTCCTGATGCGCTTGAACCGGCCGATATTGAAAAAATCATTGCGAATGCCACTATTGCTGAACCTATCTTGACCAAAATTGTAGTCAAATGTATCAAGCGCATGTAATTATAGGTTTTTTATTTCATACCAATTATATAAAGGATTAGTAAATGGCAGTAAGAATTATACGGTTGATCTTTACCATGGCGTGTGTCGTCATGGGGGTTACATGGGCACGTTTCATCATAGGAAACAGAATTGCGGCCGGGTATGTGATGGAGTCTACATTGCCGTGGCTCCTGCTGGGCGGCTTTATTGGTGCTGTTCTTGCCGCGGTGATATTTTTACTTCTTTATTTTGTAACCCAGGAAATGTATGAACGAGTGGCCCCCTCGGTGGTCGCTATATTGATAGCGCTGATAGCGGGTTATTCCGCATCACGCTATCTTCTGTTCTGGTTTCCTGACCTTGATTTTACCTATCAGGTGTTTATTTCCGTCACGGTCGTGCTTATTTTCGGGTATATTGGTATCCAGTTGGCATTGACCCGTGCGTCCAACTGGGAATCCCTGGTTTCGGAGGTGCGCCGGCGTGATGTGCGCGCCTCAAACGCTGTTTCCCTCAAACTGGTGGACACGAGCGTCCTGATCGACGGCCGCATTGCCGATATTTGCCAGAGCGGCTTTGTTGAAGGCACCTTGTTAATCCCCCGTTTCGTGTTGAAAGAATTGCAAAATATCGCTGATTCGGCCGACATCGTCCGCAGGGCGAAAGGCCGCAGAGGCTTGGATATCCTGCGGGGACTGCAGGAAAGCAATTATCCTGTTGCCGTCAGTATCATCGAGGACAATCCCGCCAACAGCCACGAGGTGGATGAAAAACTGGTGATACTGGCCAAGCAATATAATGCGCGGATACTCACCACCGATTTCAATCTGAACAAGGTCGCCCAGATAGACGGGGTGACGGTGCTTAACATCAATGATCTCGCGAATGCCCTGAAACCCGCCGTCCTTCCCGATGAAGTAATGGAGGTGAAGCTGATTAAAGAGGGTAAAGAACTGACACAGGCGGTGGGCTATCTTGATGACGGCACGATGGTGGTGGTGGACAATGGCCGCAACTATTTGGGCCGCAATGTGGAGGTGCTGGTCACCAGCGTGTTACAGACCTCCGCCGGCAGGATGATCTTCACACGGTTTAACAACCTGGTAAAATGAAAACGCATCTGCTCATTCCAGCGGCGGGAATGGGGCGGCGCCTGGGAAAGGACCTTCCCAAAGCGTTGGTGCCGCTTCGGGGGGAGGCTATGCTTCTTGCCACCATGAAGCGTTTTGCATTCCCCTGGATTGCTACGCCGGTCATCGTGCTGTTCCCCCGAGGGCATGAGTCCGAATTCAGAAATGTGTTGGCCTCGTATCCCATCCCGGTGGAATTGGTGGAAGGCGGCGAGGAGCGTCAGGATTCCGTGAAGAGGGGGTTGTGCTGTATCGAAGGTGACGTAGGCCTTGTAGCCATTCATGATGCGGCGCGGCCGTTCGTTTCCCCCAAAGATATTGCCTCGGTAGTAGCGGCTGCGGAACAGCACGGCGCGGCGACGCTGGCGATGCCGGTAGCGGATACCATCCTGGTGAATGATGGCGGGGGATTTCTGCAAAACACACCGGACCGAAGCCTCTTGTGGTCGTGTCAGACCCCGCAGGTATTTCAGGTTGACGTTATCCGTGCCGCTTATGGCTGGGCCGCTGAAAATGGCACCCTGTGTACCGATGATGCGACGTTGGTATACAGGTCCGGGCACGCGGTAAAACTGGTGCGGGGCAGCGCTTCCAATTTCAAGATTACCACAGGCAGCGACCTGCAGTATGCCGACTTTCTGATGGAGCATGGCTTTTCATGATTCGTGTTGGACTAGGCTATGATATTCATGGATTGATTGAGGGCGGTTTCCTGACGCTGGGTGGCGTGAGGATCCCCTCCGAGAAGAAATTCGTCGCCCATTCGGACGGGGACGTTTTGTGTCACGCGGTGACAGACGCGCTCCTGGGTGCAGCCGGTCTGCCGAACATAGGGGCGGTGTTTCCGGACTCGGACATGCGATTCAAAGACGCTGACAGTTTGATGTTGCTTGATGAAGCGGTCCGGATGGTTAGGGAAAAGGGATATGCGCCCGTCCAGATGGATGCCAACATCATTGCGCAACGCCCCAGACTGCAACCTTATGTGAATGCGATGCGGGAAAATCTTGCCAAAAGTCTGGGTATAGCTTTGGATGCGGTTTCCATCAAGCCCCGGACGAACGAGGGCTTCGGCGCGGAAGGGCGTCAGGAAGCCATCAGCGCCCAGGCCGTGGTGGTTATTGCGGAAAGTATCAGGTCCAAGTGACAGGTCGAACAGGCTTTCCGGGCATGAAGATGGGAAACGATGTCCAGATATCCTGATCTCGTCGGATATGCCCACGGTACTGGAAAACAAACAAAAAGAGGGAACAAAAAGGGACTGACGACGAAATAGCCGTCGGTAACGAAGCCTGGATGCCCCTTTCTGCTCTTGGCTATTTCGTGGTCTGTCCCTTTCTTGTGGTCCTATACGAACATGCCATCAAGAAAGTGCCAAACCGGATTCCGAGTAATCATTGAATGACCCCGACGAGATCAGGAAGTCTGGTGTTATATGATCCCCGTTTCAATGGCCAGGCGGGCGAATCCCAATACCAAGGTAAATCCGCACATATCGGTAAGGGTCGTCAAAATGGGGGGGGCACCCAGGGCGGGGTCAACCTTAAACTTACGCAGCAGGAGCGGTATTAATCCCCCGAGCGATACGGCAATAAGCGTATTCAAGGCGAAAGCCGTGCCCACCAGCATGCCTAGCGTGGCGGTTTCATTCCAAAACAGCCAGGACATCAGGCCAAGGCTCAATCCAAGCAGCACGCCGTTAATCAGTCCCACCTGTAATTCCTTAATCCAGACGTGCCAGAAGTCCTCCGGCTTGATCAGGCCCAGGGTCAATTCCCGGATACTTACGGCAACGGCCTGGTTGCCGCTGCATCCGCTCATATTGCAGATGATGGGCATAAAGAATACCAGGACGAACAACCGGTTTACGGTTTCCTGGTGCCCGAGAATTACACTGGCGGCAAGGGTGCTGAGACCCATATTTATAAACAGCCAGGAAAGTCTCTTGGAACTGCGTTCAATCAGGGGCATATTCCTGAATTCTTCACCGAAAGCGATACCGCCGAAACGCAGCAGGGTGCGGCCTTGCTGTTCGCTCCAGGCATCGGCCACATCCGTCTGGCGGACAACGCCCAGCAGCATGCCGGACTCATCCACCACGGGAAGTCCCCAAAAGGGATACCGTTCAAAAATATCATCAAGTTCATCCAGGGTGGTGCTTGTGAAAACGAATATGGGATTTGCGACCATAACCGATTTGATGTTTGCGGTGGGGGGGGTGAAGAAAAGGTCGCGCAGTCGCAGTACGCCCAGCAGCGCGTGCCGCGCGGATTCTACATATACGTATTGCACTCCCGTATCGGGATGGGTTTCGGATTTTCTGCGCAGGTCCTCCTGCACCTCGGCCACGGTCGCGGAGTCGGGATAAACGAAAAATTCCGTCACCATGATACCGCCCGCGGTTTCCGAATCGTATCGCAGCAGTTCGCGCGCGTCTTTGGCCTCTTCGGGATCCATCTGATTGAGAATGGCTTCCGCGTCTTCTTCGTCAAGTTTACCGAGGATGTCCGCGCGATGGTCGCTTTCCATTTCCTCTATGATACTGGCCGCCGCATGGACGGGCAGGTCTTCGATGATATCGGCGCCCTGGGTGTCTGCCATTTCTTCCAGAAGGTCCGCCGCGTCTTCTGGTTCCAGGAGGTGAAGTACGGCGTTGCGCTCCTCTTCGTCCAGCCGGGAGAAAGCCCGCGCAATATCACCGGGCGAAAGATTGTCCAGAAAATTATCGAGCCCTGCGGCATCTTTCGCCTCAACAAATTCTCGTATGGTTTCCCAAGAGGGGGATGTGATTTCTGACATAGGGTTATCCTCACTGATGACGCGAGCAAATTGGGGAGAGACAAAAATGCTTCAGTCGACGGCTAGCGCTGTTTAAGAGAATCCTGCACAGCACCGGCCCAGGGCGTCCCGCCACCCGGCAAGCAGCGCATGGCGGTCTTTGGCATCGATTCCCGGGATAAACCGTTGGTCTTCTTGCCATTGTCGTTGTAGAGAGTCCGTGTCGTCCCAATAGCCGACTGCCAGTCCGGCGAGATAGGCCGCCCCCAGTGCCGTGGTTTCCAGGGTCTTCGGTCGTGTAATGGGCAGGTCCAGAATGTCCGCCTGGAACTGCATCAGCAGATTGTTGGCTGCCGCGCCTCCGTCGACGCGCAGTTCAGTGGCGGCGAATCCCGCATCGGCGGCCATCGCGGTCAGTACATCGGCGACCTGGTAGGCGATGCCTTCCAGCGCCGCCCGCGCAAGATGTGCGCCTGTGGCGCCACGGGTAAGCCCCGTGATGATACCGCGGGCATGGGGATTCCAGTGCGGCGCTCCCAGGCCTGCAAATGCCGGTACCAGATACACACCGCCATTATCGGGCACGCTTTGGGCCAGCGTCTCGATTTCAGCGGCGGAGCGGACCAGGCCCAAACCGTCGCGGAGCCATTGAACCACCGCGCCCGCGATGAAGACACTGCCTTCAAGGGCGTAGGTCGTTTTACCGTCCACTTTCCACGCCACGGTGGTGAGCAGGTTGTTGTTCGAGGCGACGGCTTTGTGGCCTGTATTGAGCAGCATGAAACACCCCGTGCCGTAAGTGTTTTTCACCATGCCCGGTCGGGTGCACAACTGCCCGAACAAGGCCGACTGCTGGTCCCCCGCGATGCCGCTTATGGGGACAGGCGTGGAAAAAATATCGGGGGAGGTATAGCCATACCGTTCTGAAGAAGGTTTCACCTGGGGGAGCATGCTCCCGGGAATGGCGAGCAGCCCAAGCAATTCCTCATCCCAGTCCCCTGAATGGATGTTGTATAACAAGGTGCGGGAAGCGTTGCTCGCGTCGGTAAGATGCATCTGCCCACCGGACAATTTCCAGACCAGCCAGGAATCCACCGTGCCGAAGGCCAGTTCGCCACGCTCCGCTTTCTCACGGACCCCCGGTACATGCTCGAGAATCCAATGCAATTTGGTGCCTGAAAAATAGGGATCGAGCAAAAGCCCTGTCTTTTCCCGGAACAAGGATTCATGACCGGCCTCCCGTAACGCGGTACAGATGTCCGCCGTGCGCCGGTCCTGCCAGACTATCGCGTTGCAAACGGGTTTCCCCGAAGACCGTTCCCATACCACCGTGGTTTCGCGCTGATTCGTGATGCCGATGGCGGCGATTTGCCGAGGGGAAACATTTGCCTTTCCCATAACTTCCGCTGCCACGCTGAACTGGGAAGCCCAAATTTCATCGGGATTGTGTTCCACCCAACCGGGTTTCGGGAAAAGTTGCTCAAATTCTTTCTGGGCGACACCGGCAATATGCCCGCTTTGGTCAAAAAGAATCGCGCGGGAACTGGTCGTTCCCTGGTCAAGCGCAAGAATATAGGCCATGGTCACCTCCAAAGACTGCGGGAAACACCCGGGTGCGGGACGAAGCATCACTTCGGCAGCGTATATTGGATAAGCATACCACTAACCTGTGTAGCAGGTAAACATATTGGACTTGCTGTTTGAACCTCCTGTTTTTAGAAGGGGAGCGCTATGCCCGGGATATCCATGTTATTATCTGGTCGTCTCATAATAAAATTTAGGCGCTTAAGGCCGTTTCGCTGACAATTAATTATGAGTTCAGTTTCTTGCCACGAGGAGCGTTATGCCTTGGTTTAGTTCAAGAATACAAAAACAACGCGTCATTCTGGTTTTTCGCGGTGGAAAAAGGACGTGTAGCGGAGCGGGTGCCAGGCCGCGAAAAGACCGGAATCCAGTTCCTGAGGTTGTGGATGCGGGATTGGCCGCATTCGTTGTGTTTTTCGAGAAGGGAACTGGATATTCATTACAGCGGGCTCAATCTGGATTCCGGTCTTTTTCGCGTTGTCCAGTACCGTTCTTCGACCCAAGTCGACCTTCGCGAAAAAACCGGAATGACAGTGGTTAGCGTTGTTTGTAATGAAAGACGATGGTACATTTGTGTCGCGCCGAAGGCGCCACTTCTTCCCGGCGCAGTCCCGGACGAAGCATAAGACATTATATGTTCTCATTGGCCATATATGTCCTATAGATCCGCAATCTGGATAACCGGATTTTATTTTACTCGTTTATGAGGGACGCAAAACGTCATGACGAACGGTCCCCGTTTTGCTCTCAAAACATGGGAGAAATGCGATGATGTCGCAGACGTTATTATTCAAAAATAAAAAGGCGCTTTGTGTTGCCCTTCTTTTTGCCTTGTCAGTGTTTGATATGACGGCAGGGGCGGAAACACCGGAGGCGGCAGTGCCGACGGCAGTGAGCGCGCCGAAACTGCGCGCGGGGTTTGCGCGTACGGAAGTGACACCGACCGTGGGCATGGAGATTCCCGGGGGATTCGCCAAGAATTTTTCAACGGGCGTGCATGACCCGTTATGGGTGGAGGCCGCCTATTTTACGGATGGGACCGTTCGCCTGGCGGTGGTCGGCGTTGATCTTATTGTTATCCCTTTCGACATGGCGGCGGCGGCACGGCAACAGGCTGAGGCGCGATGTGGCATCCCCGCCGGCAACATTATGATAGGCGCAAGCCACACCCATAACGGAGGTCCGGTGGACAGTTGCTGGGCGGTGGAAAGAGACGACGCTTACTGCGCGTTTGCCGCGGAGCGGATTGCCGACGCCGTGTTAAAGGCCTGCGAGACGGCCGTGGAGGCCCGTATCTGCAGCGGCCTTGGCCGGGAGGAAGGGGTGGGCTTCAACCGGCGGTTCCGGATGAAAGACGGCACCATCCGCACGCATCCGGGCAAGATGAATCCGGATATCGTCGCGCCGGCCGGGCCTACAGACCCTGATGTTGCCGTAATCGCGGTGGAGGACACCGGGGGCAATCTGCTCGGATGTATCGTCAATTTCGCTCTGCACGGTACAGCGCTCAGTGGCAGCCTGATTTCCGCCGACTGGCCTTTTTATATGCGAAATACGATCCGGGGCGGTCTGGGTGCGAACATTGGCGTGGTCTTCCTCAACGGGGCCTGTGGCGATGTTACCCAGGTTGATAACCGGGATCCCCGCCCCGGAGAATTTGGCGAGGCATGGGCGCGGCGCGTCGGCATGAGCGTGGGCTCGGCGGCCCTTAATGTGCTTGCGAAACTGGAATTCAAGGCGGAGGCGCCGTTGGCGGTCAAGTCGGAACACCTTTCTCTGCCCATACGCGATCTGGGCGGTTCGGATGAGGAACTCGTCAAACGCGAGGCCCCCGGCATCGGGCTGGGCACCGGCGATGAAATCTATCTCAAGGAAGCGGCCC
>MTKZ01023174.1_pt3 | contig 14358 bp, 13 predicted proteins | sample 1042781 | NCBI WGS metagenome assembly MTKZ01 (sample SAMN06212207, study PRJNA360539) | anaerobic digester metagenome | biome: Wastewater treatment plant; material: sludge; isolation source: anaerobic digester fed with sludge from wastewater treatment plant | place: Denmark: WWTP Viborg ...
GCTCTTCAGTACCGCGGTCACGGCGTTGATCTCTTCAGAGCCAAATTGCACATCAGACAGGGGGACGATCCAGTTCATGCATTACTCCGGTAAAAAGCGGGAACGGTCTTTTTCAAAATCGGCGGTGGCACGGGCGTAATCCTCGGGGTTGCCCAGGTCTTCCCAGTAGCCTTTGAAGACGTAACCGCTCACCTTTTCACCGGCGGCGACCAGCTTTTTAACCAGGTCAGGGAAATCGAGATACTCGTCCTTCGGGATGTACTCCAGCACGCGCGGCTCGAACACGTACAAGCCCATGCTCACCAGATAATCGATGCTGGGTTTTTCGAGGTAATCCACCACGGTGTTCTGCTTGTCCAGCTCGACCACTCCCAGGTTGATGTTGACCTTGCGCTTGTGCGTGGCGATGGTGGCGATGGCACCCTGTTCGCAGTGGTACGCGATCAGCTCAGCCAGGTCAATATCAGTGAGCACGTCGCCGTTGGTCACCAGGAAGGTGTCATCCAGCCCCTCCACATTCGCCAGGGGTCCGGAGGTGCCAAGCGGGCGGGCTTCTTCAGCGTAATCGATCTGCATGCCCAATGAATATCCGTCCTGGAAGAAGAGGCGCATCATCTTGCTGAGATATCCCACAGTGAGGGTCACGTGGCGTACACCGGCGCGTTTCATCTGGCGCAGCATGATCTCGAGGATGGGCATATCGCCGATAGGCATGAGCGGCTTGGGGAAGAGACGGGTATAGGGCGCCAGTCGCGTGCCCTTGCCGCCGGCCAGTACCACAGCGCGGATCCTGTTTTCTTTAGAACTCATATTTTCCCACCCTGTATTGAGCCAGATTCTCATTGATCCAGTGGATGGTGCGTTTCAGACCCTCTTCCAAAGAAACTTGCGGCGCCCAGCCCAATACCTCGCGCGCGCGGGAATTGTCGGAGATCAGGCGCATCACCTCGGATTTTTCCGGGCGCAGGCGCTGTTGTTCGGTTTCGATCTTCACCTCGCGCCCGACCATGGCAATGATCTTCTCCGCCAGGTCACCGATGCGGATCTCCTGCCCGGTGCCGAGATTGAAGACCTCTCCCAGGCCGGTTTCAGAGCGCGCGGCGCGCAGGAAACCATCCACCGTGTCATCCACATAGGTGAAATCACGCGTGGATTCGAGGTTGCCCAGGTGGATCACCTCACGGGTGAGCGCCTGGGTGATGATGGTGGGAATGACCGCTCGCGCGGACTGCGCGGGACCGTAGGTGTTGAACGGGCGCACGGTGATGACCGGCAGGTCATAGGCGCAGTAAAAACTTTCTGCGAGCTTATCCGCGCCGATCTTGCTGGCGGAGTAAGGCGACTGACCCTGCAGCGGATGCGCTTCATTTATGGGAGCCACGCGGGCTGTGCCGTACACTTCACTGGTGGAGGTGTGCACCAGGCGCGCCACACCCAGGTCGCGGCAGGCGAGGAGCATGTTGAGCGTGCCCATGATGTTGGTGGCGGCGACTTCAGCCGGATGGAGATAGGAATAAGGGATGGAAATGAGCGCGCCGAGATGAAAGACAATTTCACGGCCTATCACCGCTTTACGCAGCGCGTCTTCATCACGCAGGTCGCCGGGGATGATCTCGATACCACCGAGCACGAAAGGCGAAAGGGTGCGCAGCAGCCCGGCATCACCGCGCGAGTTATAGCGCACAAAGGCGCGCACCTGCGCGCCGGACCTCATCAATACTTCCACCAGGCGGCTGCCGATGAAACCGCCAGCGCCGGTGACCAGCACTTTACGACCNNTGCCAATAATTATCCATCTGTCTGCGCCACCTCACGGGTCTGTTTGGTTATGTAATCGCTCACCACCTTCAACAGGTCAGGGACCATGATCATGCGCACGTTGAGGTCCTTACACATATTCAGGATGCGCTCGCGGTCCTTCTTATCGACCCGGGTGATAGCGAACATGATCAACCCGATACTCTTTTTTACCACAATATCAGGGATGTCGCGGGTGGTACCCAGCACCTCGTAGCCGTTGACGCGCTGCCCGACCTTGCGGTAATCATCATCGACCATACCGATCACGGAGAAAGCGGGGGAAAGGTTGCTCTTCTCAAGCAGCCAGATCGCCAGCTGCGCGGCGTCACCCGCGCCGATGATCAGTACGCGTTCCCCGAGCATGCTGTTCTGGCTGCGCCAGCGGATCCAGCGCGAGGCCAGGCCGGTAATGAGGCGTTCGCGGTAGCGCGCGGTGACAAAACCGCCGAATGTGATCAGGCCGAAAAGGACGAGGATGTTGACCGGCAATTGCACCTTTAACAGCGGCATTCCGAGAAAGCCAAAAACAAGCATGGCCAACACGGTGGAGACCGCCAGGTCGAACACATGCGTGGGGCTGGCGTAGCGCCATGAAATCTTCTTCAATCCGAAAAGTGTGTTGGTGAACGCCATGATGAAAGCGAGGAGAATTGCAATAAGAACCATGCGCAGAAAGCCGACGTCGAATGGTCCAGAAAGTCGCCACAGCAGCGCCACGATAGAGATCGATGCGAAGGCGACCAGTGAATCCACGACAAACCAGGAGATGTACGTGCGGGTAAAACTGACCAGCGGTCCCTGGAAAAGCAGATCTTCCTTAAGCTGTTTCTTGCGCAGACCGGGCAGGAGCATCAACAGGGTCATAAATACCACGTCCACGTCACCCAGGAAGTTGTAATGACGCACATAAAGCTGGTCAAGGCGGAGTTTTTCGGGCAGGATGGTGCGCAGATAGTCATCCAGCACACTGCTGCCACCGAGCAGGTTCTCCTCATCCCTGAAGGTCACTGAGGAGGGGCTGGTCATGCCCGGACGAATTGAAAGGACTTCAGTCCTGACGTCCTCCGGCCAGGATTCCACAAACACAGGATCCTCGGGGCGCGGACCCACCAGGCTCATTTCACCGACCAGCACATTCCAGAATTGCGGGAGCTCGTTGATCTTGGTTTCGCGAAGCCAGCCCCCGAAAGGTGTGATACGCGCATCGTTCTTGACGGTTAAACGGGATCCGTTTTGATTCTCTGGTTTCTCATACATTGTCCGGAATTTGAGGATCTTGAAGGGTTTGCCGTCCTTACCTACCCGGTCGCCGCGGTAAAAGACCGGCCCGGGCGATTCACGCCGGATGCGAATGGCGCAGTAAAGAAAAAGTGGTGAGGCGAACAATAGACCGAAAAACGCGCCCAGTATATCCATGGCGCGTTTTAAGAAGCGCAGCGTACGCCCCTTTTTGTAGTACACCGCTGTTGAGTTGGTTTGCCTGTATACCTGCTTATCGATAAAATCGACGGCGCGGCTCAATGGTGCCCCTGATCCTTATAACGAGATAATTGCGTGAAAAATGCCTTGCTAGTGAAGTATAACAGAAAAATAACCGCGCATGCTCCCACTCCACTGTGCCTCGCAGCATATCGTGTAAGAAAAGGTTCATTTTTTTCCGGAGGACTTACGCAAGCGCACATAATCCGCGGGCATTTCCACGGGCAGGTCGCGCGATGCCAGCATGCGCAACAGCACACGCACCCGTTCGCTTCCTGGCAGGCTGGCATCCAGGATGGCGGAGTACCCTGCAAACGGCCCCTGCTCGATCTCAACCTGGTCACCGGGATGAAGGGAGGCCTTTTTTTCACCGCCGGCGGCGTTGATCGCGTCCACCTTGCGGCGAATGGCGTGAACAATGGCTTCCGGCACCGCGGAGATCTCTCCACCGAAGGAGACCAGGTTGGCCGCGCCGGGCACACGCTCAAAGGCAGAAGCGTTGATCCGTTCAAGGTCAGTATGGATAAAGAGGTAACCGGGAAAGTAAGATTTGAATCGGCGCGCGCGGGGATTGACCGGGTTGGCGATCAAACGCGGGTAATAAACCTCAACATCCCGCGATTCAAGTTCGCGCGCGAGGAACTCCTCCCGGTTGGGTTTACTGCGTATGACGTGCCAGTTAAGGGTCATCCGTGATCAGACCTTTCATGCAAGTCGTGTAAAGAAAATTACCTCTTTCATTATATAACCCGCATGTAGAAGATTTTTTTGCAAATGGCTACTTTGATCGGAGTAAGCGCCAGATCAACCAACCGATCGCCAAAATCCCGATCACCAGAAGCGCCATGACCACGTAGATCACAATTTCTGACGATTCAGGTTTACCGGCGGGTGCCGGCTGTATAGCCTGGGTGACAGACTGATCAGGTTCATCCTCGATCACCGGCTCTGGAGCAGGCGTGCCAGTGCTTTCCTGCGGGGTAATCACCAGCGGGGTCGACTGGGTTGGCAGCAACGTGGGATCTACCACCGCCAGTGTGGGCGGGATCACGGTGATCAGCCCCGGGTCAGGCAGCACTTCGCGCTCATCCCACAACCACGTGATCGCGTCATCGAAACGCTGGGACCAGGACAGCGGATCATGGATCCCGCCGGGATCTTCAACAAGGATGAGATTATGCTCCGGCACACCGGCGGCGGAAAGCGCGTTGAAGGCGGCATCCGCGCCGTCCACCCACACAAAGGGGTACCCGAGCCACTTGCCTTGCTGGTCGACCGCGTTGATGGGAACGCCCGACCATTCATCGGTACCGATATCAATGTAGAAAGCCACATTCTGCGGAACCTCAAGGCTGTTGACGTAGTTGATGAACTGGTTATCCTGCAGCCAGTACTCACCGGATTCGGCGAACCAGATCGCCGGTGAGACGGCCATCACGCGGGAGAACACATCCGGCCGTTCCAACCCGGCGTAGAGCGAGATCAACCCACCCATGCTGAACCCGCCGATGGCGGTATTCTTGCGCCCGGGTTTTGTGCGATAGCGCGCGTCAATCTCCGGTTTCAGCGTGTCGATGATGAAATTGAGATAGGCTTCGCCTTCGCCGCCTTCGGTGGAGCCGGCTTTGGCGGGCACGATCCAATCATGCATATTGTCATTGATCCACGGACTGTATTCATCCCAGCGGTTCTGTGAGCTGAAAATGCCGACCGCGATGATGCCCTCCGTTTCCCCTTCTGCGAAAAGTCGATCGAGTGTTTCATCATAAAGGCAATCCCGCTGCGCGGGATTGAATAATAGCCCGCCATCGTGCAAATAGATAACAGGGTATTTTTTATCACTGGTGTAATAATCGGGAGGCAGATACACCTGGATGGTGCGCGTGGGGATGCGTAGCTGCGGAGCGGTGATCTCAAATTGCTCGAGCCGGTCAAATTCGTCCTTCAGCATGAGCTTGCCGCTTTCGCGAACGTCCGGCATTGTAGATAATATGGTTGAAGCCCCCCCCCTGGTCTTGCCATACGCAGATGGCAGGAAGGAGTTTAGAAATAAAAGCAGCAGGGTGATCACCAGCAGGTTTGACCCTGATTTTGCATTGCTTACACGGTTTTTCATTGTCAATTCTCAGTCCTGTTGTAATTATTTTTTTATTCAGTAATATTCGCTGCAACCAATCTAGTCCGGTCGATGTTGGCACAGTTTTTTCAGTATACCAGATGAATTCCAGCAAGGAGAACCACCGTCGGCTCCTATACGCAGGATAAATGTTTGCGAAATTATGCATAATCAACAACTCACATGGTCGCTGCTCAATTTGACCGACCCGTCAAAAAGCGTACCAGAATCGGGTATACTCAAAAATAAGGATGATCTGAGATTACGATGCCATTATCAAGCCTGCATTTCATCTTCATCTTTTTACCGCTATTCCTGCTGCTTTACTACGTAATACCTAAAAGCGGTTGGCGGAACGCGCTGCTGGTGTTCGGTTCGCTGGTGTTCTTCAGCTGGTCTGACCCCGGCAATCTTCCGGTTTTGCTTTTCTCGCTGCTCTTTAATTACATCTTCGGACGTGTGGTCACCCGGCAATTGGAAGCTAAGGGCAGACCCGCGGCACGACCGTACATGTGGATAGCGGTCATCGTCAACCTGCTGATGCTGGTCTTCTATAAATACACCGGTTTCTTATTGGAAAACCTGGCTGATCTGATCAACCAACCCATTAAGTTCACAAGCAGAGCACTGCCGCTGGGGGTATCGTTCTTCACCTTTACTGGAATTTCCTACATCCTTGATCTATATAATTCCACGGAAAAGGCAGAGGAGAATATCCTGCGTTTTGGGTCTTACTTCGCCATGTTCCCAAAATTACTGCAAGGACCTATCACGCGCTTTGGCCAGGTAAAAAAGGAACTGATCAACCCACGCCCGACGATGGACGAAGTGATGGACGGCGCCAGGCGCTTCATCGGCGGTCTCGCCAAGAAGATACTGCTGGCAGACCAGCTGGGTCTGGCGATCGATAAGGTTTTTGGATCCAAAGTGGGCGAACTTGGCGCAGGCGTCGCCTGGTTCGCGTTGATCGGTTACGCATTACAGATCTACCTGGATTTTTCCGGTTACACCGACATGGCGATCGGGCTGGGCCGGATGCTGGGATTCAAGCTGCCGGAAAACTTTAACTTCCCCTACATCAGCCGCAGCGTGAGCGATTTCTGGCGGCGCTGGCACATGAGCCTGACCAGCTGGTTCCGCACATATTTATTCATCCCGCTTGAATTTGCCCGGAAAAAAGAAAAATTCCTGCGCCAGCAATCCAACCTGGTGATCGTGTTCTTGTTAACTGGTTTATGGCACGGCGCGGACTGGAATTTCATCATCTGGGGAACCTATTTTGGCGTGATCATGGCGGTCGAATCAGGCAAATGGGGCAAGCTGCTGAAGAAAACGCCCTTGCCGGTTCAGCACGTCTATTCCTTTGTACTGGTCATGCTCGGCTGGGTGTTCTTTCGTATCACGGATATTAAAGTATGGGGACCCTTCCTCAAATCGCTGCTCGGGTTCAACGGATGGACCACCGAGTTCTCCATGCGTTACTTTAATGTGCTGCAATTCCTGCCCATTATTGTCCTGGGTGTGTTCTTCAGCCTGCCGTTTGCCAACCGCCTCGAACACAAAGTAAACGAAAAAGGCGGCGCTGTCAGGATCATATTGGACCTCGTTTACCTGGTGCTGTTCGTGTTATCCATCGCCTCCATCCTTGCCAACGGGTACAGCGCGTTCATTTACGCGCAATTTTAAGTGAGCCGCGAATGAAAAGTATGAACCTCGCAAATCGAATCCTTATCCTCTTTTTCGCGCTGATCCTGGCGGTACCTGTTTTCTGGGTGGCGCGGGGTAAGGTCGAGCCGCAACGGTCACTTATGGAATACCGTGTTTTGACGGTATTTCCACCGCTTAGTTTTACAGACTTCAGAATGTCGATCAAGCGCATTTCCCAGAGAAAATTTGAGGAGGCGGGTCAACTTTTCTTCAACCAGTTTCGGCAGATGAAATTCCAAAACATTTTTGAAAAAGCCGTTAATGAGCAATTCCCACTGCGGTCGCAGGGCATCCGGCTTTCCAAGAATCTGACCCGGCAGGGCATCAGGATTGCTTATTTATTCACGGACGACAAAATCATCCCGGCAGACAACCGCAATAATGTTTACGAGGACCGGGAGAACACCCTGCTCCTGCCCGAACCCGAGTTCTTCAGGAATAAAGAGCAGGCTGATATTGATGTAAAGATCGATTATTACGACACCATTATCAAGCTTCACCAGAATCAAAACTTCTACGCTTTTTATATCGAGGTGCTCGAGGATTCCGCGTTCAACCCGTTGAACCGGTATTTCATTAACGCGGATGCCGGGCGCAGTTTTTCCTATTTTTTGGAGCACAAACCGCAAGAATTGCGTGTGGAAGAGTTGTTACTTGAAAAATATCAGGATCAACAAAAGTATTTCTACCGCACCGATCACCACTGGAACGTTCACGGTATGCTGCTGGGTTATGAAAAGATATACAACATGCTTAGGGAGAACTACCCGGATATCACCCCCATGCAATCGCATGATACGATCTACACCTTCCCGGATATTGAATTTCACGGCAGGTGGGCGAGATCAGTGTTTTATAAGATCAAACCGGGAGATGTGTTTGAAGTACCCTTGTTAGACCTGCCACCATATAAGATCTATGATATCGAAGGCAACGAGATCGATTATAACCACAAGGATGAATACCTGGCGGGCAATTATTCGCGCGCACCTTTTGCCGACCATTACATTGAATACAATGGCAAGGATGTGGACTACCTGGAATACGTGTTTGAAAATGGCACCGACCGCAACCTGTTGATCATTGGCGACTCATTTACGAACGCGATCGAGCCGTTACTAGCCTCGCACTATCATCACACCTACGCTGTGGATATCCGGCATTATCCCGATTACTATTTCTCCTTATCAGAATTCCTGGCAGCGCACGATGTGGATGATGTGCTCGTGCTGGGCGGACCTTCAGTGGTCATGCATCAATGGCGCTGGACGATCAACCCATAATGGAGGTAAAAACATGAATGTCGAAAATATCGCTTACGCCTGCCTGACCCGTTATGTGGAAAACGGTGAGGGTAGCCGTGAGGCTCTACACTGGGTCGATACAGACCTGTCAGAACAGATTTACTCGTTTGAATATTTTGACCGGGAATCAAGTCGTGTGGCAGCCATTCTAAAGCAATTGGGTATCGTCCCCGGCGATACGGTGAGCATTTTTATTCCCCGCAGCCCGATCCTGATCAGCGCGTTCTTCGGTGTGCAAAAAGCGATGGGCATTTCATGCATATTATTCGGAACCTTAGGAGAAGAAGGACTGTTGGATCGTTTATCCAATAGCAACGCAAAGATCGTGATCACACGAAAAAGCCTGCTGCGTAAGATAACGGCCATCAAGGATAAACTGCCAGCGTTGCAGCAGATACTGACGATCGACCATGACGATCACCAGAGCGACAGCGTGCTGAGTTTAAGAAAGCTTATGACAGAAACCGACCCAATTTTCGATTATCCCCGATGGGTCGATGCCGAGACACCAGCGTTCCTGCAATACACTTCAGGCTCAACCGGCAAACCAAAAGGCGCGCTGCACGTGCATGGCGCTCTGGGGGATATGCGCCAGTCATTCCGGGATATCATGCAGCTCGAAGCAGATGACCTGTACTGGTGCACCGCTGACCCGGCGTGGATCACCGGAATTGTGTACGGTATCCTTGCTCCTTTTGGTACAGGTGCGCGCCAGGTGCAATACAGCGGTACCTACAACGCGGATAACTGGCTAAAAACACTGGAGACCCTCAAGGTCAACATCTGGTACACCGCGCCCACAGCGCTGCGCATGCTGATGCAGGAGGATGAAAACAAGTTCACCCAACATGATTTCTCCTCTCTCAAAAGAATGTACAGCGTGGGAGAACCTCTGAACCCTGAGATCTATCACTGGGGTAGAAAGGTCTTCAAGGTGGAGATCTATGATACCTGGTGGCAGTCTGAAACCGGCTCGATGATGATCGGCAACCATCCGCCCATGACCGTGAAACCGGGTTCGATGGGAAAGCCGCGTGCCGGGGTCGAAGCCTTCATTTTTAATGATGACATGCAGCTTCAGCCGGACGGCAAGCAGGGGCTGTTGTGCCTGCGCAAGGGTTGGGGTTCGATGTTCCGCACTTACTTCCATAATGAAGCAGCTTATTCTGATAAGTTCAAAAATTCCATCTATATAACCGGCGACCTGGCGTATCGGGATGAGGAAGGTTACTTCTGGTACGTCAGCCGCGCAGATGATGTGATCAACACCGCAGGGCACCTGGTAGGACCATTTGAGGTGGAAAGCGCGCTGCTGGAAATCGAAGAGATCGTTGATGTGGCCGTGATCGGCGCTGATGATCCGTTGTTACACAAACGCATCATCGCCTTTGTAAAATTACGCAATGACCAGACCTGGAGCAAAGAATTGGAACTAAAATGCCGCATCTACGTAAGTAATAAAGTATCCACCACTGCCATTCCGGCTGAGTTCCACGTAATTGACAGCGTACCCAAGAACCAGAGTGGTAAAATACTACGCAGGGTATTGAAAGCGATCTATGAGGGCAAAGACCCCGGTGACACCTCCACCATGGAGTAGAAATGAGTATTGAAGAAAGATTAACCAAGGTTTTCACAACTGTATTTGACAATGAGTCCATCGAGATCAGCCCGGAACTCACCGCGGATGATGTGGATGAATGGGATTCTCTTTCGCATATTAACCTGATGATCGCGATCGAATTGGAATTCGGGATCGAGTTTGACCAGAGCGAAATTCAAAACTTTGCCAACGTAGGCGAATTGATGGCGAGCATCGAAGACAAACTGGCGAAAAAAGACCGGTAAATTCACAACAACTTATGCAATAATATTGATGATCTGACACGGTTCACTCAGATATCGTGTTGATCTGTTTTTTTCCTTAATTGAGTAAGGCGAATTACCCGGCACTGGAAAAGGAGTGTAAAATGTCCAACTTGCCATTCGCTTTTGGGTTGATCTGTGGTGGATTCTTTTTCATTCTTGTGTTCGCGTTAGGACTCGGACTTCTTCTGTACAGCATTAACAGCAAAAAAAAGGCGGGTGAAAGTGTTAACTGGCCTGCCGCCCCGGGGACCATCACTGTATCAGAAGTCCAGCAAAGCCGGTCAACCGACGATGATGGAAATGTCAGCATCCATTATTACCCACATATTGAATACAACTATATTGCGGGAGGATTGCCACAAGCCGGCAAACAGGTGGCGTTTGGCGGTATCAGGGGTTTTAGCAGCGCTGCCCAGGCAGAACCAGCCGTGCTAAAATATCCGGTCAATAGCAACGTGACTGTTTACTATAACCCCAAAAAACCGCAGGAAGCTGTGCTTGAAAGAGGAGTGGGCAAAGGCGCCAACACTGCACGCATCATAGGGATCATTCTGCTCGTGGTGAGCGCGCTGATCTTTATTCCCCTGCTCATTGGCATGATCAATAACTAAGCAAATAGTGTGAGACTCAATCGCCGGTAAGCAAAGCCTGCTTACGGCGTTGAATGTTGTCCAGCCGGGCACCCACACCACCCTGGTCCGCGGAGCAAGCCGGGATCGGTTCGTAGGTAAGATTGGGCGAAAAATACGGGTCGTCCCGCTCCAGCCAGGGCAGCAGTTCATGGTACCCAAGCAGAATATCCTTTACCGGGGTCTCGTAGCCACGCGAACCACCTTCAAAATGAGTCATCACGACGTTAGGATTGTACAGATTGCGCAATCCTGCTTTGATCACCCTTAAACAAAAATCGATATCCCCGAACGCCAGCCGGAAACGCTCGTCATATCCTCCCACGCTCTGAAACACGTCGCGGCGGATCGACTGGCAGGCTCCGGTGAGCGCGTAGAAATTGCGGTACCAATCCACAGATCCCGCCAACCCATGATAATGTTCAGGCGCGTTCAAGTAAAGATGCCCAATGAACCCATTCATTCCCAGCACGATTCCGGCGTGCTGGATGGAGCGGTCTCGATGGAGCAGCTTGCCGCCCACCACACCGATACCCGGGAGCATCGCCCACTGCGTCAATTCACGCAGCCAGCGGGGATCAGTCACTTGCATGTCGTTATTGAGCAATACCACTACGTCCGCGCTGGAATGCGCCACGCCAATGTTGACCGCCTCGGAGTAATTGAAGGGACGATCGTAGTGAACCACCTCTACCCGCTCATTCGTTTCCAATTCTGTGTAATACGCGAGCAGGTCCGCCTGCGTGCTTTGATTATCCACCACGATGATCGAGTAATTCGGATATTCGGTGTGCGTGAAGATCGAGTCGATCAAATTCCTGAGCCAGTCAGCGTGATTCTGGTTGAGGATAATGAGTGAAACCGAAGGATTTCCGATCCTCCAATTCACCCGATAAGATACACCGTTTTCCGCCACATTAACGTCGCTCATGCCCAGATTCCGGTAGTGCGCAGCGATGACCTCGGTGCTTTGGTCGGCGACCTGTCTGGTCAACGTTGAGAGCCTGACCAGGACCGCTGGAATGTGCTGCAGCGGCGCAGACTGTGCGAGCAGCGAGAGCTGAACGGCATACTCCATGTCCATTGCATCGACAAATTCCTTCTGATTGATGCTCAAACCTGACAAAGAGGCTGTGCGGATGAAACCACGCGACAAATAATTAAATGACAACAGCAATTCAGGTGAGTTGGCGGATGGTTTAAAGAACGGTAAATAATCAGATGAACCTGCCCTTGTGAATTCGCAATCTGTATAATACAGCGCTGAATCGGGTGCGATTTCGAGAGCGGTATGGAAATGTTCCAAGAATGCGGGCTGAAATACATCACCCGCGCGGCAGAAGACCACAAAATCTGCTGCCAGTTCCTGTAAGGATGTGAGTGTGAGTTCACTCGATTGGAGCGGTGAACGGAGTCGGCCGCCAACCGCGGCTTGAGCCTGGTACGCTGCCAGGTCAACCCCGGCTGTGACCACTGGTTGCACCTGCCAGCCATCACCACGCAGCGCGATAAGTGAATCCAACGTGGCGAGGGCTGAGCCTTCTTCACCCGGAGCGATGGAAAGCAGAAAGGTCACCGCGGTCAAGTGGTCAGGTTTTTCCGGGGGAAGGAGTATCTGCGCGTCCTGCCGCCGACGCCAGGCCGGATAGGAGGCCTCAGCACGCCTGATCTGGCGTTTTACAAAAAAAGGACTGGCGTTCAGGCGGTGGTACAGCGTGCGCAGAAAAAGCTCTTGTGGGCTTTCAGGCGGAAGCAGCACCTTGCGCAGCTTGCGAATCAGTGAACTACGCATGTTTAACAGTTCCAGTGAAAAGCCGGTTGACAGACTGTCTCATTTTTTCTTCCCTAATAAAACCAACACCGAATTAATGACCGCATCCCGCACCTGTCGTATGGTAAACAGACTGACGAGAGAGAATGCCAAAAACACCAGCATACCCGAGAGGTGCGGATCGATCAAGCCGGCCAGTAAGTGCTGGATCACCAGCGCAGCAGCCGTCATCAGGATCAGCCAGCCGATGATCAACAACAATGTCTTCACGTCAAAGATGCGCTTGTAGTGCCGGTTGATGATGGCGATGAACAGAATATTGATCAATACCGAAACAGTGATCAAAGCTACCGGTGGGGCGAGGATCTCGAGCCTGGAGATCAGCACCACGACCAAGCCCAGGTAAAGCGCTAATGAACCCAACAGGTAATACAGGTAGGTCTTTTTATGCTCAAAAACGATCATCATGTTGCCCAACATGATGATGACCGACAGCATACCGATACTGAGCGCGTACCAGGGCGTCACCCCTGTGGCAGGCAAATACGCCTTGCCGAAAAGAACAGAAATGATCACGTCAGCGAACAATATTGTGAATAAAAAGGCCAGGGCGGTTGTGTAATAGATCGAAATGAATAACCTGTTGACCACTGAGCTAAGTTCATCATGNNGCTGCCGATGTTGGCGCTGGCTTTGTAATACCCTACCGCAGCTTCGGTCATGCCCAGGCCGCGCAACAGCAGTACATCAATATTAAAAAAGATGTTCACCAGCAGATAAAAAACCAGCGCTCCCCATGTGAGATCGAGCAGGTAGCGGTTGGATACGACCACTGTGGAATCATGATTGGTCCATTCCAACCTGGTAAAGAAAAGCGAGAGAATAAACGCCGCGAGCGTTCCGACCAGGACAGCCAGCACCCCATCCCCGGTGGTATAAAGCAAAGCCAACGCGATGGCCAACCTGAAAATTGAATACACTGAATTGGCGATAGCGTGCTGTTTGTATTTGAATTGACCGTTCAGGAAACCGCAATTAAGGAAGAATAGCCCCTTAATCGGAATGATCACCAGGATGAGGTAGAGCAGGTTGCGGTACTGTTCGATCTGCAGCCACTCAGCCACGTTGCCGAGCACAAGCAAGCCGAGCAGGACCAGCCCCAGGCTGAAAGCCATTTGAATGAAAAAGGACTGCCACCATANNCCATTGGTAAGAAAGAGCTCGAACACGAACATGATGCTGAGAACGATACCTACCACACCAAAACCGGCTGGTTCCAGCTCGCGCGCCAGGATCATATTCAACACAAACCCGGCCACCGCCAGAACTACTTTTGAAAGCGTTTCCTGGAAAATCCCTCTGGTTAACATAAGAGCCGCCGCTTGTTGAGGATTCGGGGTGAGCTGGTTAAAAATGAATTCACACTTCGCCTGGACATCAACGTGGGATGGAATCGATAAATGAATTGAGGCGTTCTTTTAACACGGCCATAGAGTAATACTTTTCGTAGGTCAGCCTGCCGGCACGCGCGATCGCGGGCAGTTTATCCTGATTGTGATACGCCCATGAGATGGCTTCTGCCACCGAATTAACATCTCCGGGTTTGGCGAGCAGGCAATTAACACGATCGGTGAATAGATCGCGTGTTTCATCGGTAAGGCCGATCACCGTCGGGCTTTGGCA
>MTKZ01027394.1_pt1 | contig 14355 bp, 11 predicted proteins | sample 1042781 | NCBI WGS metagenome assembly MTKZ01 (sample SAMN06212207, study PRJNA360539) | anaerobic digester metagenome | biome: Wastewater treatment plant; material: sludge; isolation source: anaerobic digester fed with sludge from wastewater treatment plant | place: Denmark: WWTP Viborg ...
AACCGCCTCTATTCGCAACATCGTCCTTGCCTCTCATAGTAATTCCGGTAAAACGATCTTAGCTGAGAGCCTCCTGCACTTCACCGGTGCCACCACCCGCCTGGGTACCATCGAAGACAAGACCACTGTTTCGGACTTCGACGAAGAAGAACAGCGCCGTGGCATTTCGCTCTTCACCACCGTTTTGCCTGTGATCTACAAGGATCTAAAACTCAACCTGCTCGACACTCCCGGCTACACCGATTTCGTTGGCGAGGTTGTTTCAGCGATGCGCGTTGCGGATTGTGCCTTAATTCTGGTCGATTCCGTTGGCNNGATTCCGTTGGCGGTCTCGAAGTTGGTACTGAAGTTGCCCTCCAGTATGCTGAAACCTTTGGCATCCCCAAAATCATGGTCATCAACAAGATGGATCGTGATAATGCCAACTTCCAAAAAGCGCTCAAATCCGTGCAGGATGAAATCGATTCCCGCCTCATCCCGATGCAGTTGCCAATGGGCGAAAAAGCCGATTTTAAGGGTGTGATTGACCTGGTTACCATGAAAGCCTATGAAGGTGATGGTAAGAAAGTCGTTGAAATCCCAGCCAACCTGAAGGCTGAAGCTGATGAAGCCCGCACACAGCTGGTGGAAGCTGCTGCAGAAGGTGAAGACAGCCTCCTCGAGAAGTATTTTGAGAATGGCGACCTGACCCCTGCAGAGATCATGCAGGGTCTGCGAAAAGCGATCCAAAACAGCAACATCATTCCCGTGCTCGTGGCTGCCGGCGGTCGCAACATCGGTATCCAACCCCTGTTGGATACTCTGGTGGCGCTTGCCCCAAGCCCTGTTGAGCTGCCTGCTGTCAAGGCCAAAACCCCCAAGGGCGAGATTGAACTGACCTACCAGGATGCTGGACCTCTGGCTGCCTACGTCTGGAAAACCACTGCTGACCCCTTCGTTGGGCGCCAGACCTACTTCAAGGTCTATTCCGGCGTGGTCACCTCCGACACCCGCGTTTGGAACGCAACCAAGGGTGAGGAAGAACGCCTTGCTGGTGTTCAGGTTCCTTTCGGCAAAGACATGCTGCCCGTCAGCGTGATCCACAGCGGCGATATTGGCGCAGTGGCTAAACTAAGCGTCACCACCACCGGCGACACCCTGACTACCAAAGAACAGAATATCACCCTGCCCGTGCCCGCCTACCCCCACGCTCTCTACCGCGTGGCAATCAACCCCAAGACCCAGAGCGACGCTGCCAAGATGAGCCAGACTCTTACCCGCATGACGGAAGAAGACATGACCCTCACCTGGGAAATGCAAGCCGCAACGCATCAAACTTTGTTGTTTGGCATGGGCGATCAGCATATCGATGTCGCCCTGAAGCGCATGGAGCAAAAGTTCCAGCTCAACCTGGTCACCCTTGAACCCAAAGTGCCCTACGAAGAGCACATCACCCGCGAAGGCGCGGCAACCTATCGCCACAAGAAACAAACTGGTGGTTCCGGGCAGTTTGGTGAAGTTTCACTCAAGGTCTTCCCAATCGAAGGCGAAGATTTCACCTTCTCGAACGATGTCTTTGGCGGTGCAATCTCCAACAACTATATGGGTCCAATCGAAAAAGGTATCCGCAGTGTCATGAAGGAAGGTGTTGTGGCAGGCTATACTGTCCACAATGTGGGCGTTTCCATCGTCGATGGAAAAGAACACCCCGTTGACTCCAAACCAATCGCGTTTGAGATTGCCGGTCGCGAAGCCTTCAAGATCGCCTTCAAGGAAGCCAACCCGGTGCTCTACGAACCGATCATGCGCGTCGCAGTAACCGTGCCCGAGGCCAATATGGGCGATATCATGGGCGACCTCAACACCCGGCGTGCCCGCGTCCAGGGTATGGACACCGAGCATGGCAAATCAACCATCAATGCCCACGTTCCGCTTTCCGAAATGATGCGCTACACCACCAACCTGCGCTCCATGACCGGCGGTCGCGGTATCTTCACGATGGAATTCGATCACTACGAAATGGTCCCCACCCAGATGGCGCGTGAGATCATGGACGCCCGGCAGAAAGAACTGCACGAGAGCGAGTAAATTCCTGCAAGGATTACGAGGCTGGCTGCAAAGTCAGCCTCTTTTTTTTTGTTTTATTCGAAATGCGTTTTTAGCGTAGGTCAGATTGCTCAGCCTGTCCCGTGAATTTTTGCGGGGTTCAACCTGACGTCAGAAGCCTACGAGGTGATGAATTTTAGCCAGCAGAAACAAACTCATACTGGTGATAGTCACAAACTGGTTGGTAACCAATTTCCTGGTAGATCTTGTTGCTGGTGGGGTTCGAAAGATCAGTAAAGAGGTTGGTGAACTCAAATCCACGTGCGAGGAGTTCTTTGGATACCTCCGCAACGAGTGCCCTGGCGTAACCCCTGCGGCGAAAGGCAGGCGGAGTGTAAACACCTCCGACACAGATGCCTTTGATCTGCGGACGGTTGGCGATGGTGAGGCAAACCACCTCTCCGGCATCCACCCAAAAGAAAACGTACTTCTTCCAAATATTGTCCAGCATCGATTGTGCTGTACGCAGCCTTTTAGGTCCCAGAATGACTTCCTCGGACATCGCGTTGAGCAGGTCTGCTGCGATCTGGGCATCGGCTTCTTCCGCTACCTTCATGCTGCCGCATGGATAGTCGATCGGCAGGACCTTCCGTAGTTCGTACGCACGCGTGTCCATGATCCGCCTGGCTTGCTGCCCGGTTCTCTCCTCCCAAATTTTAGCAAAATAGTCGCTTACTTCGACGATGCCATTGACGCCCGATGGATAACACTCTTTTCCAACAAGGGCATCGGCCAGAGCTTCCAATGCTGTTTTGTTGAATGGATCGCTCTGAACGATTAGCGCATAAGGAGGAGTCATCAGCGCGGAAGCCTTTATTTCTCCTCCATCATCCTTAACAAGCGCCATCAAGGGCATGTCTTCCCCATAAGCGTGCAAGTCAGGTATCAACCGCAGCGATAAACCCAGGATAAGGTTGTTACGGGTTTCATCGGCTTCCCAGAGATTGCGACCTTGCTCATAAAACGAGTGGGCGTCGTCGAAAAATGTCACAGTGAACATGTCTTCCTCTTCAACGAGAAATCTTATGGTTTCCAGCCAAATTCATCCAGGTCGATCACGCCATCGGCATCAAACCGGATCCCCTCATCCTCCAGCAATGCCCGTTGCAGGGCAGCGTCCGGTCCGGTCAGGCTAATTTTCCCCTGCCGGTTGATCACCCGCTGCCAGGGTACCTTTCGACCTGCGCCATATCGAAGAGATGCCAGGGCAAACCCAACCAGTTGCCCACTGCAACCGCCAACCAACTTGCCAATCTGACCATATGTGGTGACCTTCCCTAAAGGAATGGATTCGACCACATCAAAAATGCGCTCATGAAGCTGATTTTTCTTATTCGGTTCCATGGTCAACTCCCTTGAACAAAATCCTTCAAAGAATTGCGTCGTTTCGGATCCCGCAATTTGCGCAATGCAGCGCTTTCAATCTGCCTGATACGTTCGCGGGTCAGACCGAAGTAATTGCTAATTTCTTCCAGCGAGTGATAAACACCATCTTTAAGACCAAAGCGCAATTCCAGGACTTCCCGTTCTCGTTCGGGCAGGCCAATCAGAGATTCTCGTACCGACTCGCGCAGGTTGTCCCGCATGACCTCTTCCATCGGTTCAATTGCATCCAAATCGGGGATATAGTCACCCAGGGTGCTGTTTTCGGCATCTCCCACCGGACTCTCCAGCGAGACGGGCTCTTCAGCAGACTTCAAAACCGCCTCCACCTTTTGCGTGGCTTCATCCCAGCGACGCAGCAAACCCGAATCTGCCAGCTCACGGCTGCCTCCGATCTCGAGAATGGCTTTGACGTCTTCTTCGTTGAGAAAACCCGATTTGACCGCCATTTCAGCGAAGGTAGGATCTCGCCCCAGGATCTGCACCAGTCGGTGCTGAATCTTCACCAGTTTGCTGATCGATTCAACAATGTGCACCGGGATGCGAATCGTGCGGGCGTTTTCGTGGATGTAACGCGTGATAGCCTGGCGGATCCACCAGGTGGCGTAGGTGCTGAAGCGGAAACCTTTGGCTGGATCGAATTTTTGAATACCCCGAAGCAAGCCCATGTTGCCTTCCTGGATCAAATCCTCCATGGCAATACCTTTGTTGTTGTATCGCTTGGCGATGCTCACGACGAGGCGCAAGTTGTATTCCACCAGTTTTTCTCCAGCATAACCAGCACTTTCCTCGACCCGTTGGATGCTATTCTGAATTTCCATCCAACTTGATTCCAGGTGAACCGGCTCGGTATCACTTTTCCAATCCAAGCTCACCTTTTCGATCAAACCCTCAGGGAGTATATATGCGTCCGTAAAGAAGCGCAGTAAATCCCTCGCCAGGTCTTCCCAAAGCTTATCACTGCCCCAACGGGGATCATCAAGATAGGCGCGAAGATAGTGTGGATCAGGCATCTCGAGACTCTGTTGCAATCTCAAGGCTTCAGCAAGCACCTCCTCCACGTCCGGTGCCGGATGCGAGAGCCTGGCTGCGTCCATTTCCACCTGGGTCCAGGTCGACCTCATATCGGCATAGATCCCCTCAAGGTTCAAGCCCATTTCGCGCGATCGGTAAGGCTTCAGTTGTTCCTTTGCCTGGACGATGATCGCCAGGTAGAATTCCTGTTCAGCCAGCAACAGTTCTTCGCGACTGATGTCCCGCAGGTATAGTTGGATGGGGTCGTCGAGGATTTCACTCTTGTGGACTTCAGGGGTGAAGTCGATTTGATCTTCGCTCAGTTCAAAATCATCCGTGTCTTGTTCTGACATCGCTCAAGCCTTATCTCTGGATTTGCTTTTGATGGAGGATGTTCTGCGAACGCGCGTGCTTCCACCAGCTTCAGGCGCAAGCAAGGCTTTGTCCAGCAGGCGGCGCTTCTGCAACAATTCAATATAAAGGAATTGCACTTCTTCATCCGTATAAGTTTTTGAATCAACCGCGTCTGATTGCAGGAATTTGATTTCGTCCAGCCGGTCTTCCAATCGGTTCAGTCGCATCCGCACCACTGCCCTGATCTGGTGCTGATCTCGTTTTTCCTTGGTGATTGTGTAATGGACTTCCACGAAATTAGGATTCTCCTCAAATTCCAGCGCCGGGGTCAACCTAGCTTCGATGTAATCAGAAGGGGTGTAGTCCACCTGGCGCAGGCTTTCAGAGATTAGCCGGAAACCCGCAAGGGTATCCGCATTCTGAAAATCAGATTCCATGATCTGCTCAAGCCCGAGATTGCATAGGGTCTTATCCAGGCGGAACAAACCTTCGGGTTCAAGGAAAAGATCGTGCAAGAGATAGCGTTCAAGCTTTTGGTTCTTTTGCGCTGGCTTGCTAAGCATGCTGGCGGGAATGACTTCCGATTGGTCGCTCTCCAACTTTTTACGGCGGGTATGCGTCAGATCAGTTTTCGTGCTTTTCAGAGAGCGTTCGTCTACGCGCAGAAATGTCGCCAGCTGCTGGCGGTAGGCTTCCCGCTCCACTGCGTCCGCGACGTCATCGATCAGCGGCATCACCTGGGCAGCGATATCGCGTTTCACCTTGGCATCCCGCAGATCCTGTTCTGCAGCCAGAGTCTCCATCACATGCACCACCACCGGCTTTGCCTTGGCGATGATTTGCTTCCAGGCTTCGGGGTCTTCAAGCACAATTTCGTCTGGGTCTTTCTCTCCGGGCAAAGCCGTCACGCGGATATCGGCATTCAAATGCTGTTCGAAGCGCATCAGCCCGCGGGAATCAAACCGGATCTCGGACTCCTGGTCCATGGCTTTGCGCGCTGTCTCGAGCCCTTTCAGAGTGGCATTCTGACCGGCGGCGTCAGGGTCAAGCGCCAGAACAACGTTGCGGGTCAGGCGCTTTATCAAGCGGAATTGGTCCTCCGTCAAGGCGGTACCCATGGGAGACACCGCGTTGCTGAAGCCAGCCTGGTGCAGCCCGATCACATCCATGTAGCCCTCCACAATTACAGCCTGGTTCAGTGAGCGGATGCTTTTGCGTGCCATGTCGAGCCCATAAAGCAAACGACCTTTATCGAACACATCAGTCGCGGGAGAGTTAAGGTATTTTGGCACGTCATCCGGGTCCAAAACACGCCCGCCGAAGCCGGTTAACTGACCATACGGTCCGCGGATTGGGAACATCAGGCGGTTGCGGAAGCGGTCATAGATGCTGCCGTCATCACGCTCGGTCATCAAACCAGCCGCAACCATCAGGGCGGGCTGGATATTCTTTAACCGCAAGTGGTCGAGTAAGGCGGTCCAACTTTCCGGCGCGTAACCCAAGCCCCAGACCTTTATGGTCTCGTCGGTCAGACCTCTTTTGTGAAGATAATCAAGTGCCTTGGAACCTGCCGGGGTGGTGAGCATTTGCTGCCGGAAAAAACTGGCGGCTTCCTCCAGGACAGCGCTGAGGTCCTGCCTGGTTTGCTCATTAGCCTCGCTCTCAGGGGTATGTTGGACAAGGGTAACACCAGCCCGCTCGGCCAATTGGCGAAGCGTCTCATTGAAGTCCCAGCCTTCGCGCTTCATCATATAGCCAAAGATATCCCCCCCTTCATTGCACTGACCAAAACATCGCCAGGTTTGTGTCTCGGGGAAGATTACAAAAGCGGGAGTGCGTGTGTTGCTGTGGAAAGGGCAAAAACCAATGTAGTTTTTTCCAGTTCGCCTTAGTTTCACCGTCTGACCAACAATTTCGACGATGTCCAGGCGATCTTTGATGTCATCTACAACAGTCATGGGTTACCTCAGGTTTTTGGTGTGGTTCAGGTCACAGGATTGGGTTACTACACTACCCCACCAACATAATTTTACCTTAGTTAAGCACAAGTTTTTTATTCACAAGTGCTTTCCGCCACTTTGTACATCTTTTTAAGGAGATAATCGGCTGGTGAAGTTCTCCATGCCTGGAATGGTCAGGACGTATACGGGTATAAAAGCAGGGTCGTGACTGACACGACCCTGCTAATTAGGTTAAAAACCGTTGCTACTGGACACTTGAAGCGGTATGGTTTTCGCTCTTTAGTTCCTTATCAGCATCGAGTGCTGCATCGTTGGGCGTCGGGGGAACACCGTTGGTCATCGCCGGGTCACTGGTGGGCTCTGGGGTTGAGCTTTCAGCAAACGGTTCAGCAGTGGGTGTGCTGGCTTTGGCGCCAGCTTCGCTTTCAGCAGTTTCTGCTGGTTTGGGAGCGGTTGGTTTGGTTTCGCCAGATTTTGCCGGATCAATGGTTGGCAGCACCGGAGGTACCCCATCCACTGTTGCAGCCATTTGCGAGTAATCCATCTCCGCCATCTGGGAGTAGAGCGACCAGCGGCGTTTGGCGTCAGCTTCGGCGCCCTTCATCAACTCTTCAGCTCGTTCCTCATCCTGCTGGAGCAGCATGCGGTAGCGGGTTTCGTTGTAGGCGTAATCAGCCACATTGATGCTGGGAGCCTTGGAGTCTATCTGCAGCGGGTTCTTGCCTTCTGCAGCCAGGCGCGGGTCATAGCGGTAAAGCACCCATGCGCCGGAGTTGACGGCCATCTTTTGCTGGACGAGACCCTTCTTCATGTCGATGCCATGGTTGATGCAGTGCGAGTAAGCGATGATCAGGGAAGGACCATCGTAGGCGTCAGCCTCATTCAAAGCACGCAGAGTCTGCGAATCGCTCGCGCCCATCGCCACACGCGCCACGTAGATGTTACCGTAGGTCATGGCGATCATACCCAGGTCTTTCTTGGGCTTGTCCTTGCCATCGGCAGCAAATTTTGCCACAGCGCCGCGCGGGGTGGACTTGGAGCTCTGACCACCAGTATTCGAGTAGACCTCGGTGTCGAGCACCATAACATTCACGTTGCGTCCGGAAGCCAGGACGTGATCCAGACCGCCGTAACCGATATCGTAAGCCCAACCGTCACCGCCCATGATCCAGACGCTCTTCTTCACAAGGTAATCTGCCAGGCTGTAGAGGTTGCGCAGGTCACCGCTTTGCGCGTCCGTAAGCAGTGCTTTTAGCTGCTTGACGCGCTTGCGCTGAGCGTTGATCTCTGCCTCACCGTTCTGGCTGGCGTTGCACAGTTCATCTGCCAGCTCGCGACCGATGAAATCTGCGTTTTTCTGCACCAATTCCTTGGCGTAGGTCATAAACTTATCCACGGTCAGGCGCATGCCCATGCCAAACTCGGCATTGTCTTCAAACAGGGAATTCGACCAGGCAGGTCCCAAACCCTGGGCATTCTTTGCCCATGGAGTGGTTGGATGGTTGCCGCCGTAAATCGAGGAACAACCGGTGGCATTGGCAACCAGCATACGGTCACCAAACAACTGAGTCACAAGGCGCACATATGGCGTCTCACCGCAGCCAGCGCAGGCACCCGAGAACTCAAACAGAGGTTCGAGCAGTTGGGAGTTCTTGACCAGGTGGGTCGAGATCTCTTCACGCGGGATGAGGGGCAGGCTGAGGAAGAAATCCCAGTTTTTCGCTTCGCTTTCGACGATTGGAGGTTGAGCGCCCATGTTGATGGCATGACGTTCGGGGTTGGTCTTGTCTTTTCCCGGGCAGTTCTCAACGCACAAGCCGCAGCCTACGCAGTCCTCAGGGGCCACCTGGACAGTCCAGGAGTAGCCATCTTTCCACTCGCGGAATTTGGAAGCGGTGGATTTGAAAGTTTCAGGAGCATTCTTGAGCAGCTCAGTTGGGTAAACCTTGGTGCGAATGGCGGCGTGCGGGCAGACAAACGAACAACGCGCGCACTGGATACACAGGTCGGGTTCCCAAACCGGGATTTCGAGCGCGATGTTGCGTTTTTCCCACTTGGTGGTGCCCACGGGGTAAGTGCCGTCGTCGGGCAGTTGGCTGACGGGGATGGCGTCACCGTTTCGGTTGATCATCTCGCCAAGCACTTCCTTCACGAACACGGGAGCTTCAGCCGGAACCGGCAAACGGCGGCTGTGGCTGCTGGTAACCTCGGTGGGATATGCCACCTGGTGCAGGTTGGCAACGGACTGATCGACAGCTTCGAAGTTCTTGCGGACAACTGCTTCGCCCTTTTTACCGTAGGTTTTCTCGATGGCGTGTTTGATCTGCGCCAGAGCTTCCTCGGGTGGCAACACATTGCTGATGTAAAAGAAACAAGCCTGCATGATCGTATTGATACGGCTGCCCATGCCAGTGGCCTCTGCAACCTGGTAGGCATCGATCACGTAGAACTTAAGCTTCTTTTCGATGATGTCCTTCTGCATCTCGCGAGGAAGGGTGTTCCAGACCTCATCGGGACCGTAGATGGTGTTCAGCAGGAAGACAGAGCCTGGTCGGGAGAACTTGAGCATGTCGAAGCGATCCACATAGCTCACCTGATGGCAGGCAACAAAGTTAGCCTCGCCAGCGGAGATGAAGTACGGCGCGCGGATCGGTTCGGGACCGAAACGCAAATGCGAGACGGTGACGGTGCCGGATTTCTTAGAGTCATACTCAAAGTAACCCTGGGCATAGTTGGGGGTCTCATCACCGATGATCTTGATCGAGTTCTTGTTCGCGCCTACAGTGCCATCGGAGCCAAGACCGAAAAAGATCGCCTGGATCACGTTGTCCTTCAGGATCTCGAATGTTGGGTCATAATCGATGCTCAGGTTGGTGACATCGTCAACAATACCAACCGTGAACCGTTCTTTCGGCTGGTCCTTGGCAAGCTCATCAAAGACGCCCTTGACCATAGCCGGGGTAAAGTCCTTGGAAGAAAGACCATACCGACCACCGGTGACGATGGGCATCTGCTGGCAAGGGGAAGTGCCGTTCAATATACCAGCCGCCAACGCGTTGACAACGTCCTGGAACAGGGGCTCGCCGATGGAACCGGGTTCCTTGGTGCGGTCGAGTACAGCGATTTTCTTGACCGTCGCTGGAAGCACACCGAGAAAGTGCTTGACCGAGAATGGCCGGTAAAGACGTACAACCACCACACCCACTTTTTCGCCGTGGGCGTTGAGGTATTTGGCAACTTCGGCGGAAGTTTCAGCGCCAGAACCCATGATCACGATCACGCGGTCTGCGTCAGCAGCGCCGTGATATTCCATGACCTTGTATTCGCGACCGGTCAGCTCAGCAAAGCGTTCCATTTCCTCTTCCACAATGCGAACGCTCTCGTCATAATAGCGGTTGACCGTTTCGCGGCCCTGGAAGTACACATCGGGGTTCTGGGAAGTACCACGGATGACGGGGGCATCCGGGGTCAGGGCGCGCTTGCGATGGGCGATGATCATGTCTTCATTAACAATGGCTCGCAAATCGTCGTCGGACAGGCGCTCAATCTTGTTCACCTCATGGGAGGTGCGGAAGCCATCAAAGAAGTGCACAAACGGGATGCGGGAGCGCAGAGTTACAGCCGTGGCAATCGCGGCGGTATCCTGGGCTTCCTGGGCAGAGTTGGAGGCAATCAGACCCCAGCCGGTCTGGCGGACAGCCATTACATCCTGGTGGTCGCCAAAAATGGAGAGCGCCTGGGCAGCAAGTGAACGGGCTGAAACATGGAACACCGCTGCAGTCAATTCGCCGGCGATCTTGTACATGTTGGGGATCATCAGCAGCAAGCCCTGGGAGGCGGTGAATGTGGTGGCAAGGGCGCCAGTTTGGAGCGCGCCATGCACTGCGCCAGCCGCGCCACCCTCGGATTGCATCTCAACCACTGAAGGGATTGTGCCCCAAATGTTTGGAACGCGTTCCGCCGCCCACTGGTCCGCAAATTCGCCCATGGTTGAAGAAGGGGTGATGGGATAAATTGCGATTACTTCGTTCAGCCTGTAAGCAACATAAGCGGTCGCCTCATTGGCATCTGTCATTACCATTTCCCGTGTCATTTAGAAAACTCCTTTAAGTTGTTATCGAACGTTGCCGTTTGTTAGTCACAATTTTAGAACCCTCCGGGATAGGAGGTTCATGCCTTTGAATTGTACCCTTAAACCCAAATTAGGGGGCATTTTATTTGTGAAGAGAGCTTAATAACTTGGTGATTTTGGAATCGATTGACAAGCCGCACACTCCAATAGGAGAGCAACGAATCTCTCCACTACTCACACATTCCTACATTTCAGTCCAATCCTGCATCGACGACCTTAACTTTATCCTCAACGCTTGGGTGGCTTGATTGGCGATGGATTCCACTTCGTACGATTTTGCATCTCAATAATGTCATACGGTGTGAAACCGTTGTTTTCATACATTCTTGTGTGGTTATGAACGTTTGTCACCAAGTTCATAAATTCCTGTACCACTACCAAGTCCTTGAAGCGATATTTGGCATCATTGAAGTATTCAAGCTCATCACTGACTGAGTATCCAGATTGAATTATTTCGTGCAGGTCGATCAGGTCGCCGTCAACACCCATAATTCCTTCCCCTCGAGAGGTGAGTTTGTTCTTAAGGATAAATGCTTTCAATTCAGCATAAGGCTCCTCAGGCTCACGGTATAGATAATCGACATACTTCAAAAATTCCTCTTTGCTTGGAAGATAACGCGGCTTGTTACTCTGAGCTCTTCGGATTTCTTCCACATTTTCGTCATAATCATCAAACTCGGGTTGGAATTCGGGTCCCGAAATAATATCGCCCAAAATTGAGTATTCAACGTCGTCGGTCCTGGCAAGCCGGATCAATGCCAACAATGCCTCATCCGTTGTGGTGTGGACTTCCTCGTAATAGTTAAACACCGCCACAAATTCCTTCGCGCTGATAACCCCATACAGACTCACTGCTGCTGTGGCGTACTTTGCGATTAATTCTTTACGCTCGCGACTAATTCTCATTGTAGTGCCTGCCATGTTATACCCTACCTAATTTTTGATTAACTCGTCAAAATTTTCTATTTGAATTGTCTGCAGGTTCGGTAAATTTCCTTACAGACCATAACCACATAGAGGTCCAATATTCGCCCATGCTATTTGTAATTGATTATAACAACTTACGGGCTTCCAGTTCTTTTCTGGCAAGCAGCAGCGTTGAAAGGCTTTTTCCGTCTGGAAGTCTGCCATCCTGCGCCATTTCCATCAGCTCGGAAATTGGTACCAAAACAGTCGTAAGGAACTCGTCATCGTCCTGTTCCAACGGAGACTCATCCAGGTTAAACGCGAGGAAAACATGCATATACTCGGTCGAATATCCCGCTGCCATGAAGAAACCACCCAACCGGATCAACTCGCCGCAATCCTTGCCGATTTCTTCCCGCAGTTCGCGCCGGGCAGCCACCTCGGGCTCCTCCCCCGGGTCCATCACTCCAGCTGGCAGCTCGAGCATATCCTGCTCTGCCCCGATGCGATACTGCCGCACAAGATGCGCCCGACCCTGTTCATCCACCGGCAGGATTGTGACCGCGTTCACGTGCTGAACCAGGTCATAATCGCGCTCCCTCCCATCGGGCAAGCGAAAATGAACGCGTTCAACATCGAAAGGTCGCAGTTGCAAGAGAGTTTGTCTTGATAGGATCGCAGGTTCCATGGTTTTCTCCGGTTAACAAAAATAGGAGGCTCACGCCTCCTTTATTGTAATCGGGGTTTCCTTTATGGGATCTGCAAAGTTGCAATATCAGTCAGATCGTAGGGCTCCTTTAAGCCGTTCAGCTGAATGATCTGCTCTGGCCAGACGTCGCCATACGCGCAAGCGACCATGTACACGCTCTCGCCCGGGCTGACATTCCAGGTATCCGGATGTGCGAGCAAAGAACGATCGTCAGTCGGCCAGGAACCAGTCTGGGGCACTTCGAGCACGTCGCCGATGCTCAGCATGCTGCCAGCATACAAGTTGTTGATCGCCAGCATGTCGCCCGGGTCCACATCAAAACGCCGTGCCAGGCAGTAAATGGTTTCACCGCTCTGGACAGTCCAGGTGGTGGGTTTGGTCATCGGCTGGAGCGTGGGCAGAGGGGTTGGGGTGGCAGTACCAACCGGGATTGGGGTGGGAGGAACCTGCGTGATCACCTCGGGGGTGCCCAGGGGATTCTGCACGATTTGGGTCGGCATATTGAACTCCTGCATGATGGCTTGCGCGGTCATCGTGGCGCTCAGGATCTGTTGATCCACTGGCAGAGGAGTACTCGCCACGTCGATCACATGCGGCGTGGTTGCGGGCGGCGTGGAAGCTTTCCGCACGCAGCCCGAGAGCGCTAGCACCACCACAAGCGGGATAAGCAGTAATAATGATGATTTCTTCATTTCAGTCTCCTTAAATACAGACATTCTTCGTGCATTATTGGTAGCAATAACTGTGCCATATGCAACCAACAAAAAACGACCCTGCTTAGCACAGGGTCGTTTTCTACAACCTGAACGAGACTAATTCTTTTTCAGGACGGGCAGACCGGAAGCCAATTCGACGACAGTCTTGCCGGCGGGGACTTTTTCAACTTCCTGACCCTTGCGGATATCGGTTGAAAAGTAATAGAGCTCGGTTTCTTTTCCAGACGCACGCTTAACCTTCTTTACGTGGAGGAAATATTCTTTACCTTTTGAGTTTTTGAAGCTGAATGCCATTTTGTACTACTCCTTTGTTTAAGTAAAAAGATGAACTACTTACGAGAAAAGTGTACTCTGTGGTTGAGGCTTTGTCAATTTTTGTCGAGGCAGAGGTTATACTAACAATTATAAACAATCAAGGCTTTAGAAGATCCTCGGACCGCAAATCTTACATGCCTGAGCGTTAATTTGCTGCAAACTCATACTATTGGCAAATACTGTTTATCTCTCCTTCCGTCCCTGACGGGACACCTTCCTCATCAGAGGAAGGCTGTGTTTGTGCGAGGTAGAGAGCGTTATCTGCTTTCCGAAAACTGTGCCCTCCTGCGTTCAACTTCATGCTCTATCATCTGACAGACCCCAGAGAAGTTACCGGAGATATCGAGATTCGTTTTGCGAAGGATGTTCAAGCCCATGGATTCCAGCGATTTAGTGCGATCGTCGTCTCTCGCAATTCCTTCGTCTGTGTAGTGTCCGCAACCATCTACTTCTATGATTAATGCCACCTTCGCACAATAGAAGTCTACTATGTAATTCCCAATCGTTTTTTGTCGCTGGAATCGAACAGGGTAATTTGAAAGAAAGTCATACCAGAGTTTACGCTCATGCTTTGTCATGTTACGCCTGAGATTCTTTGCGAGGAGGATGTTTGCTTTGTTGTATGGTCTCATAATCTGAATCATAATTGATTTACACGTTCTTGGAGCGAAATATTCAAGTAATTGTGCGCTTTAACTGCGTGCCTGCGCGAAAGTGGAGGCTGACCCAAAAGCAAGTTGGATCGGCCTCTTTTTTGGTTAGATTTGGCAGAGAGACACA
>MTKZ01040533.1_pt1 | contig 14354 bp, 9 predicted proteins | sample 1042781 | NCBI WGS metagenome assembly MTKZ01 (sample SAMN06212207, study PRJNA360539) | anaerobic digester metagenome | biome: Wastewater treatment plant; material: sludge; isolation source: anaerobic digester fed with sludge from wastewater treatment plant | place: Denmark: WWTP Viborg ...
CGAGATCTTCGAAATAAAATTCAGGAATCTTCTTTGTGGCTTGGAGAATGGAATAAAAAATCCCAAAAGAAAAATTATTATTGGGGCCAGGCAAAAAAACACGGTTCCAGTTTTATGCTGAACAGCGACCGCCAGGTAGCCACCCAAACCGGATAAATAAACTTCTTCAAAAATGTCTTGTGGGCGATAGAGGAGTCGAACCTCTGACCTTCGCAATGTCAATGCGACGCTCTAACCAACTGAGCTAACCGCCCGAACAAGCTAATTTTACAAAAAGAGAAGAAAAATAACAAGTAAAACCGAATTGTGTGGTAATTGGTCCTTTTCGGTTATGCGATAAAGTCTAAAAAATTAGATTAAAAATTTAATTTTCCCTTTTTCAATTGAAATTTCAAAAGGAATTTTACCCTTGATTTCACCGTCCAATTGCAAACCGGCGCCTGCAGGAGAGTCTATTTTAACATTTTTTACTTTAATTCTCCTAACCAAGCCAAAATCTAAACTTCCGAATAAATGGAAAAATAAAACGGCCAGAAAGTCAATCAAATAATTTTTATGATCAACATAAATTAAATCCAGCCAACCGTCATCTGGACAAATATCCTTTTCCAAAAATAGAGGAAACAAGCGGGTAATCTTCGGTTTCAAATTCAAAACGGTCACCATCGGCGAACGGAAATTTAGCGGTTTTCCTTCAACCGATAATTGATAATCAACCGATCTTAAACGAAAAAGTTCCCGAATTGCCGGCAATTAATAGCTTAATTTCCCCAAAAACTTTTTTTGGTACTGTTTGGCCATTTCTAAAAATTTATGTTCAAACCCCAATCCGACACCCATCAAAAAATAGTCTTCTTTTTCCGAATCATGATACAAGCCCAAATCAAATTCCTTGATTCTTCCTTTAAGCAGGCCCTTAAAACTATTTCGGGAAGAAATCCCGATACTGTTAGCCAAAAAGTTTGCCGTTCCGGTTGGAATAATAAAAATCGGTAAGGAAATTTTTCTCTTGGCCATATATCCGATTGTCTCCGAAACGGTTCCGTCTCCTCCAAGACAAATAACTCCCTTTTTAATTTTGGTTTCCCCGTCTGGAGGGAGAAGACTGATGGGTGTAGGTTTGGAAATCGCCAAAACCCGATAGGTTAATTTATTTTTAAGTAGAAAGTTTTCAAGCTCTTTTAATTTTTTACCGGTAAATCCCTTTCCGGACAAAAGATTGGCAATAATCTGATAATCAAAAGATTCCATTTTATTATTATACATATTTTGATCTAGCTTGACATTTGGTTTATTACTGATAAAATAATTTCAATTAACCTTAAACGTTGAACCGGATTCACCAACCGGGAAGTTTAAGCGCAGTTCAGCGAAATGAACCAAACCAGTTAAACTGGAAAAGTTATAAATTAAGAGTGGAACCGTGGGACAAAAGCCTAGTAAGGCTTATTGACCGCCTCTTTGAAAAGGGCGGTTTTTTGTTTTTAAGAGGCAGGTTTGTGCTAATATTAAAATGGGTAATTACTAAAGGAGATTTCCGTGAAACAAGATAAACAAAAAAAAGAATTAGAAATAATGCGCCACAGTTGCGAGCACGTTCTTCACCAGGCAATGGGAGAACTTTATCCCGGCCTTATGCGGGCAATGGGTCCGGCCACCGAAGAAGGTTTTTATCACGACTTTGATTACCCGGGTAAAATCAACGAATCCGATTTCCCCAAAATTGAAAAAAGAATGAAGGAAATTATTGAATCCGATTTGCCGATTATCGGCCGGGAAATTTCTTTGGCTGAGGCCAAAGAAATTTTTAAAGACAATCCCTATAAAATTGATTGGCTTAAACAAATAGAGGAAAGGGGAGAAAAAATAACCGTTTATTGGACCGGCGAACCCGGTAAGACCGGCTCGGATGTTGATCTTTGCCGCGGACCGCACTTAGAATCTACGGGGAAAATCGGACCCTTTAAGCTTTTGTCTTTAGCGGGTGCCTATTGGCACGGTGACGAAAAAAATAAAATGCTTACCCGGATTTACGGAACCTGCTTTCCGACCCAAAAAGAGCTGGACAATTATCTTTGGCAAATTGAAGAAGCCAAAAAAAGAGACCACCGTAAAATCGGTTCCGAATTAGATCTTTTTTCCATTGATGATTATGTCGGCCCGGGACTGGTTCTTTGGCATCCCAAACTCTCCGTTGTTAGGGAAGAAATTGAACTCTATTGGCGCAAGCAACACCGCCAAAGGGGTTATCAGTATGTTTATACTCCCCACGTCGGCCAGGACAATCTTTGGAAAACTTCCGGCCATTTGGTTTGTTTTAAAGACGGAATGTATCCGCCGATGGCGATGGAATCAAAAAATAAAGACGAAAAGACCTCGTATTATGTCAAGCCGATGAATTGTCCTTTCCACGTCCGTATTTACAAATCAAGAACCCGCAGTTACAAAGAATTGCCAATTCGCTGGTGTGAATTGGGCAGTGTTTACCGGTATGAAGAATCGGGAGTGCTTCACGGAATGTTGAGAGTCCGCGGTTTCACCCAAGACGATGNNCCCATATCATTTGCCGGGAAGATCAATTTGTCGGCGAAGTAAACGAAATTCTGGATTTTGCCCTTTCGCTAAATAAGGATTTCGGCTTTGATAAACTTAACGTTTATTTATCTACCCGCGATCCGCAAAACAAGGAAAAATATGTCGGCGAAGATCGGATTTGGGACTTAGCCGAAAAGACCTTAAAAGAAATTCTTGATAAAAGAAAAATCAGTTATCAAATTGATGCCGGCGGTGCCAAATTTTACGGTCCGGCAATTGACTTAAAAGCCGTTGATGCTTTGAGTAGAGAATGGCAGGGAACAACCATCCAGTTAGACATGAATTTGCCTTCCCGGTTTGGCATGTCTTATATAGGGGAAGACGGTAAGGAACATCTGCCGGTAATGCTTCACCGAACTCTTTTGGGGTCAATGGAAAGGTTTGTCGGCACTTTGATTGAACATTACGCCGGCGCTTTCCCGGTCTGGCTGGCGCCAATCCAGGCGATTATTATTCCGATTTCCGATAAGGTCGGTCAATACGCTTCATCAATCGCCGAAAAACTAAAAGAAGCCGAAATAAGGGTTGAGCTTGATAGTCGCGATGAAAGAATGCAAGCCAAAATAAGAGACGCCGAAACCCAAAAAATCCCCTATATGATTATTGTCGGCCCCAAAGAAGAAACGGAGAACTTAGTCAATGTCAGAATCCGGGGAGAAAAGGTTCTCGGCCTACTGACGCTGGAAGAATTTATAAAGACTATTAAAGAAGATATTGCGAAAAAAAGGCAAATCTGATAAAATTTTTGCAAAGGGTGGGAAAATATTACCGAATCAATCAATATATTCAAGCTTCAGAAGTGAGAGTAATTTCTGAGGACGGCAAACAAGTAGGCGTAATGCCGATTTTTAATGCCGTCCAGGAAGCGAGAAAAAGAGAAGTTGATTTGATTGAAATCGGCCCCAACGCAGTTCCGCCGGTGTGCAAACTGATGGATTTTAAAAAATTTAAATACCAAGAGGCAAAAAAGGAACGAGAGGCCAAAAAGGGGATAAAAGGAGGCGAACTTAAGGAAATCCGACTGACTCCGTTTATGGCCCAAAACGATTTGGACGTTAGAACTAAAAGAGTCAAAGAGTTTTTGGAAGAAGGAAACAAGGTTCGTTTGACGGTTAGGTTTGTCGGCAGGCAATTGGGTCATAAAGAATTTGGCCAAAAAATTTTGGAAAAAGCAATCCAAAATTTGGACGGAATCGGTCAGCCGGAAAGTCAACCAAAATGGCTTGGTCGAGACTTTTTTGTTATTTTAAACAGAGCTAAACCAAATCAAAAAAAAGATGAAAAAAATGAAAATTCGTAAATCAGTTGCCGACCGATTTAAAATTACTAAATCCGGAAAAGTAATTTATGGCTCCAATTTTGCCAAACATTTGAAATCGGCCAAAAGTCCTTCTCAACTCAGAAGATTAAGAAGGCCCAAAAAATTGGTTAAAGGTTTGAGTAAAAAAGTTAAATTAATGATGGGAAAATAAAAGTTGATTTTTAATTTACAATTTTACCTTAAAAATTAATTTATTTTTTTAAAATATGAGAGTAAAAACAGGCGTTGCCAGAAGACAACATCATAAAAAAATCTTGGACTTGAATAAGGGTTTTCGAATGACGAAAAATCGTTTATTCCAAGTTGCCAACGAAGCGGCGCTTCACGCGGGCCAATATGCCTATGACGGAAGAAAGAACAAAAAAAGAGATTTTCGAAGGCTTTGGATCATAAGAATAAACGGAGCCCTTTCTCAATCCGAAATTTCCTACAGCCGCTTTATCACATTGCTTAAAAAAGCCAAGGTTGAACTTGACCGGAAAATTTTGGCGATTATCGCCGCCGAGGATCCCCAAACATTTCAAAAGATCGTTAAGGAAATCAAATAAATCGAATTTTCCCTCTTGACACCCCATTTTCTTTTTTGTATAAACAACTACATGCGAGAACCAACCTCGGCCCTATTATCAGGCTTTATATTTTTTAGAAGCTACTATTGAAGGGGAGGTTGGTTTTGGCGTATTTAGGGCTCCCCAAAAGGGAGTTTTTTTATTTTTAGCGGAATAAGTCAATAAAAGTCTAAATAAAATTGAATTGAAACTGTGCTAATATTAAATCGATATAAATATGGCCGAAAAAATCATCAATTTAAAAAATGAGGCAATCGGTAATATACTTGAAGCCAAAGACGAAAAAGAGCTGGAAAGGTTGAAGATTCTTTATCTTGGCCGTTCGGGAAAAATTAATCAGTTAACCAAAGAATTCCCCCATTTTTCTCCCGAAGAAAAAATAAAAGCCGGCCGGCAATTGAACGAAACCAAAAAAGCGATTGAAGAAGCCCTGGAAAATCAACTATCAGCTGTAAGCAACCAGTTATCAGCCAAAGAAGAATGGTTTGACGTTACCGAACCGTCAATAAAGCCCAAAATCGGTCATCTGCATCTTTTGACCGAAGCGATTCGGGAAATTTCCTCAGTTTTTGAAAAAATAGGTTTTGTCCGGGTCCGCTATCCGGAAGTTGAATGGGACTGGTATGCTTTTGAGGGCCTGAATATGCCCTCTACCCATCCGGCCCGTGACGATTTTGAAAGTTTCTTTGTGGACACACCAGCTCACCCGAAATTGGGCCGGATGACTTTAACTCCTCACACATCCAACGGCCAATTAAGGGAAATGGAAAGAATCAAGCCACCGATAAGAATGATCAATATTGCCCGCTGTCATCGTCCCAACTGGGATATTACCCATACGCCAACATTCCACCAATTTGAAGGCTTGGTTATTGATAAGGGAATCAATATTTCCCACCTGAAGGGAATTTTTGATTATTTCTCCGTTAATTTCTTCGGCAAGGATCGCCGAACCAGATTGCGACCTTTTCATTTTCAATTCACCGAACCTTCCTTCGAGGTTGATATTAATTGCCCCTTATGCCTGGGCAAAGGTTGCCGGACCTGCAAATCCGGCTGGATGGAACTGGGCGGATCCGGAATGGTTCATCCGCGAGTTTTGGAAAACGGCGGGCTTGACCCGAATATTTATTCCGGATTTGCTTTTGGCTGGGGGGTGGAAAGAACCTACATCATGCGCTCCGGTTTAAAGTTGGGCGATATCAGGCCGCTTTACGAAAGCGATTTAAGGTTTATTAATCAGTTTTGACTTAAGAAGTGAGAGGCTTGATGTAAGAATTATGAATATTTTAGTACCCATCTCATGGCTTAAGGACTTTTTAAAAACCGAGGCTTCGGCGGAAAAAATTGCCGAAACCCTTTCTTTGTGCAGCCAGTCGGTAGAAAGAATTCACAAGGTCGGTAAAGAAGAAGTGCTCGATATTGAAATTACCGTTAACCGTTACGATTGCCTTTCCGTTATCGGTTTGGCGCGGGAAGCGGCTGCCATTTTGCCCCAATTCGGCATCAAAGCCAATTTTTTACCTCCTAAAATTCCCTTGTTTCCGGAAAGTTCAGGCGCCAAAAATTTCTTGGACGTAAAAATTACCGATCCCTCAATTTGCCCCCGTTTTACGGCCGTTCTTCTTGATGAAGTCAAGGTCGGTCCTTCGCCAAAATGGTTAAGGGAAAGACTGAATCTGGTCAATATCCGTTCGTTAAACAACGTGGTTGATATCTCCAACTATTTGATGATGGAAACCGGCCAGCCGATTCATACCTTTGATTTTGACAAAATCAAAAAACAAAAAATGGTGATGCGTCTTTCTAAAAAAGGAGAGAAAGTCGTTACTTTGGACACAGCGGAAAGAATTTTTTCCGGCGGCGATATTGTAATTGAAGACGGCGAGGGAAGACTGATAGATCTTTGCGGGATTATGGGCGGTAAAAACAGCGAGATTGACGAAGGAACCAAAAGAGTCTTGTTTTTTGTCCAAGCTTACGATCCGGTCAGAATTCGGAAAACTTCCATGTCTCTTGGCTTGAGAACCGAAGCGGCGATGCGTTTTGAGCGCGGAATAGATCTTGAGGGAATTATTCCGGTAATTAATCGGGGAGTTTCCTTGATGTCCCAATTGGCCGGAGGAAAGGTCACCGGAAAAATGATTGATATCTATCCCCAAAAACAAGTAACGGAAAAAATCTCCTTGGATTTTGACTTTGTCGGCGAGCGACTGGGGGTTAATCTTCCCGCAAAAGAAATCCTGAAAATTTTAAAAGACTTGGGTTTTTCCGTCATAAAGGAAAATGCAAAAGGGGCGGTTCTTAACGTGCCCAGTTGGAGAGCCAAAGACATTAAAATCAAGGAGGATGTTTTGGAAGAAGTTGCCCGAATTTACGGCTATTTCCGTCTTCCCAGCCTGCTTCCGCCCTTGACAACCGAATTTGTTCTTTCTCCACAACCGGCGCCCAAAAAAGGAACCATAAATCCCAGCTTTAAATGGGAAGAAAGAATTAAAGATTTACTTAAGGCTTTTAGCTTTTCGGAAACATATAATTTTTCTTTTGTTTCGGAAAAAGACCTTGAGCGTTGCCTATTAAAAAAAGAAGACCATCTTAAGTTGGCCAACCCTTTAACCAGCGACCTTGAATATTTGCGCCTTTCTCTCTTCCCGTCTCTTTTACAAGCTTGGTTAAAAAACCAAGCCAATTTTTCCCAAATAAAAATTTTTGAAATGGCTAATTGTTATTGGCCCAAAAAGAATGACCTTCCCGAGGAAAAGATGAAAGCCGCTCTTTTAACCAACGAGGAAAACTTCCGTTTACTTAAGGGTTTGCTAGAAGAAATTTTAATTGAACTGGGAATTTCCGGTTTGACTTTTAGCCTACTTGACGAAAGCCAAAACGACGAAACCAATATCTTTTGGCAAAAGAACAAAAGCGCGACCGTTAAAAAGGGCGGGCAGCTGCTGGCAACAATGGGCGAAATCAATAAAAAGATTTTAAACAATTATCAAATCAAAACTCCCGTTTTCGGTTTGGAACTGGAAATGGCAGCAATTTCCTCTTTGGCCAACAACGATAAAACCTTTAATCCCATACCGGAATTTCCGCCGATTATTGAAGACCTCTCTTTTGTTTTCCCCGAAAAAACTGCGATCGGAGAAGTAATATCCCTGATAAAAAATATTAATCCGCTCGTCGGCAAAATTGAATTAATTGATTCTTTTAAGGAAACCAAAACTTTTCGCCTTATTTACCAGGATCTTAAAGGAAACCTTACCGACAAAGAAATAAAACCGGTCAGGGAAAAAATCATTGAATCTCTGGAGAAAAAAGGGATCAAACTTAAAAACAAATAACTAAGGGGTTGGCGTTGGCGAAAGAGTAAAGACTGTCGGCGAGGGTAATGGAGTAGGGGTCGGAACAACATAATCCCAGGGGACATTAACGCCAATTTTAATTTCTTTCTCTCCCAGCCCTCCCTTATTATCATGAACTCTAACTTTGATCGTATGAGTGCCTTCGTTAAGATTCAGGTCGCGCTCATAGGGAGTTGAGGTAAAGGTCTCCTTTGTTTGACCGTCAACCAAAATTTCAATTTTTACCACTTCATTTACCAAAATCGGCTCAATCTTTACGGTAAATTTTTTATTGACCTGGGAATGGTCTCCGGGCTCGTTTATCCTGACTTCAATTTGATTCTCCGACTCGCACATTTGGGTCGGCGGATGGTATTTTCCGTCAGTTTGCTGAGAAACCCAACGATCAATCGCTTCCTGCCAACGGTTCGGCCCTCCTTCGCTGGCGGTCGGATCATCTTCTTTAAAAACAAAGTATTCTTTTTCTTCGTAATCTCCCCTGGCCAAATCTACGGGAGTGGCAATTTTTCCGGAAGCCTTGCAAACTTTCATTTTCAAATGGACCGGATCGTCTTCGTGAGGTTCCGTCCCACTGATAAAATACTCCGTTTTCGTCGGAAAGCCGTCGTGCGAACGATATCCGGATACTTCATCTACTTCCGCCGTAACAATCTCTTCGGGAACCTGAAAATCAACCACTGGCTTTTCTTTTAAGAACTCCAAAATAATTTTCCGCCAAATCGGCGCGGCTCCGGAAATTCCGGAAGCCAATTGCTTCATTTGGGAATTGTCATTATTGCCAACCCATACCCCCACAATTACCTGCGGTGTCCAACCGATTGTCCAATTATCTCTTTTATCATTAGTCGTTCCGGTTTTAACCGCCACTTGACGATTGGGTATCACCAAAGCGTTATTTTCCGAGAAAGTGATCAGTCTCGCTTTATTGTCTGCCAACGCGTCGGAAATCAAAAACGCCTCCTGAGGAGAAAGAACTCTTTTTTGCGGCCAGTCGATTATTTCTTCCAAAATATTATCGTTTCTGTCGGTTACTTTTAATATCGCCGTCGGGTTGACCCTTAAGCCGCCGTTGGCAAAAGCCGAATAGGCGCCGGTTAGCTCCAAAAGACGGACTTCGCCGCCGCCTAAGGTTAAAGACAAACCCAAGCGTTGAATATTTTCTTTTGTCGGTTCAAGAGTGGAAATTCCCATATCGTAAGCAGTTTCCAAAACCGGTTTCATCCCCAATAAGGCCAAGAGCTTTACGGCCGTAATGTTGATGGAATTTCCCAAAGAATTTCTCAATAAAATCGGGCCGTGTTCTTTACCGTCATAATTTTCCGGAACATATTCCGGCTGACCGCCGCCGCCCGGAAAAGTAGTTTTGACATCCATTAATAATGTCGCCAAGGTATATCCTCTTTTTAAGGCCGTGACATAAGTTACCGGTTTTATCGCCGAACCGGGTTGGCGCAACGAAGTGGTGACGTTAACCTTACCGTCATAATTGGGATCATCATAATTTTTTGAACCAACCATGGCCAAAATCTCACCTGTCTGCGGATCCAAAACTACGGCTGCGCCATTGGTAATATGCATCTTTTCCACTTTGGCAATTTCCGCGGAAACGGTGGCCTGAATTTTTTCCTGAAAATCCAAATCCAGACTGGTAATCACTTTTAATCCGCCTTCTTCAACCATCCTCTCGCCATATTTTTCCTCAAGCAATTTTTTGACATACATCACAAAATGAGGCGCTTTTAAAGTCCCGGGGGATTTATTAAAATCAACGTCCGGCAAAAGGGCAACCGCCTCTTTTTCCTGGTCTTCGGAGATATAACCGTCTTCCTGCATCCGGCGCAAAACATCTTTGGTTCTTTGGATATAAGCGGTCGGGTTGTTGCCAAAAGGAGAATAATAAGGCGGCCTTTGGGGAAACCCCGCCAGAACCGCCGATTCCACCAAATTTAATTCCGCTACCGGCTTGCCAAAATAAGTCTCTGAAGCTTCCTCAACGCCGTAGGTAGTCCCTCCATAGGGAACTTCGTTCAGATACATCTGGAGGATTTGATCTTTATCGTAACGGCTTTCAATTTGCAAGGCCAAAATAAATTCTTTAATTTTCCGGGAAATTCTTCTTTCGTTGGTTAAGAGAGCATTTTTTACCAATTGCTGGGTCAAAGTTGATCCGCCGGTCAAGCGCTGATAACGAAAAAGGTAATAAATAATCCTGGCCCAACTTTGAATATCAAATCCTTTGTGTTTATAAAAGTCTTTATCTTCAATGGCAATTGTCGCCTGGCGCAAATACAAAGGAATATTTTCCAAATCTACGGAAGTTCTTTTTTGTTTCTTAAAAACATCATAAATCAGTTTTCCGTTGCGATCGTAAATTTTGGTGGCAAAACCCTCCTGGCGAACAATTTTGTCCGGCTGGGGCAAATTACGCGAATAAAAAACCAAAATTAAAGAAGCTAAAAAGAAAGAAGATAAAACGAAAATCAAAAACCACTTCCCCAAATAAGGATATATCTTCTTAAAAGACAGGCGGCCGTTTTCTTTAAAACGGGAATAATGAAGTTGGGGGAGTGCGCCAGATTGTAATTTTTTCTGCCAAATTCTTTTCCATAAAAGGCTATCAGACATAAATCCATTAAAGCACAAAAAGCCAACAAAGAGCAAATGCCTCCTTACTTTTTAAAAAAAATGCCGAAAATGTTAAAATAACAGTTATGAAAATTGTTATTCAAAGAGTAAAAAAAGCTTCGATTAAAGTTGACAATAAAACCGTTGGCCAGATTGAACAAGGGTTGCTGTTGTTGGTAGGGATAGAAGATAAAGATAGAGATAGGGTAGAGAACATTTCGGAGAAAATCTTGAAATTGAGAATTTTTGGCGACGGAAATGACAAAATGAATTTATCAATTCAGGATGTCAGAGGTGAAATATTGGCCGTATCCCAATTTACCTTGTTGGCTGATTGTTCGGGAGGGAATCGGCCGTCATTTGTCAAAGCGGCACCACCGGAGACGGCCAAACCTCTTTTTGAAAAATTTGTTAACGAACTTAAAAAATCGGGCTTAAAAGTTGAAACCGGCTTATTTGGTGCTAAAATGGAAGTGGAATTGGTAAACGACGGGCCGGTTACCATTATTTTAGAGTGAAAAGGGCAGAGATTAGGGTAAAGGTAAAATTTATCTTGTTCTCTCGCTTAAGAATATGGACAAAATTGAAGAATTATTAACCAGAGGGGTAGAGAAAATCTACCCTTCACCCGAGGCTTTGGAAAAAATACTTCGCTCGGGCAAAAAAATAAAGCTCTATCAGGGCTTTGATCCGACTGCCCCCAGTCTTCATCTGGGACACTATGTCGGATTATTAAAATTGAGGCAGTTTCAAGAACTGGGTCATCAAGTAATTTTTCTTATAGGTGATTTTACCGGCATGATCGGTGATCCGTCGGGAAAGTCGGAAACCAGAAAGCCGTTAACCCGTGAACAGGTTTTGTCCAATTCCAGAGATTACAAAAAACAAGCGGAAAGGATTTTGAATTTTTCCGGCGAAAATCCCGCCAAATTGGCCAAGAACAGCGAGTGGTTGGATAGTCTTTCGTTTGCCAACCTGATAAAACTCTCTTCCAATTTAACTTTCCAGCAAGTTAAAGAAAGAGATATGTTTCAAAAAAGGATCCGCGAAGGCAAAGACATTTATCTAAACGAGTTTTTATATCCTTTAGTGCAGGGCTATGACTCGCTTTATATGGATGTGGATTTGGAAGTTGGCGGTTCGGACCAGCTTTTCAATATGATGACCGGCAGAGATCTGATACACAAATTAAAAGGTAAAGAAAAGTTCGTTATGACTACCAAGCTTTTGGTTGACGCTAAGGGCGAAAAAGTCGGCAAAACCACCGGCAACGCTTTGTTTTTAAACCGGCCGGCGGAAGAATTTTTTGGCGGAATTATGTCTTTCCCCGATGACGTCTTGCCTTTGGGTTTTGAGATTCTAACTAGAGTGCCAATGGAAGAAGTAAAATCGATGGACTTTAAAGCCAAACCAATGGAGCTTAAAAAAAGACTGGCTTTTGAAGTTGTTAAAATCATTTATGGTGAAGAATCGGCCGATAAGGCCCTCGGCCAATTTGAAAAGGTTTTTCAAAAAAAGGAATCTCCGGAAAACCTTCCGCAAATCAAAATTGAATCAGGAGAAATCGAAGCCGATAAATTACTTTTTAATTCGGGACTGGTTAAAAGTCTTTCCGAAGCCAAAAGATTTTTATCTCAAAAAGCAATTGAAATAAACGGAAAAATTATTACTAACGAAAAACTTTCTCTGAAAGAAAATGATATTATAAGAATCGGTAAAACAAAATTTGTAAAAATTGCTATCAGCAAGTAAAAAACCGAAAATAAGATGAAACTTAATAAGAAAAGAAAGAAAATGGTCAAAATTTTCCTCATTTTGGCTACCGTTGCCATCGTGATTGCTTCTTTTTCGCCTTTTGTCACCCTGTTATTCTAGTAGCCGAGGAAACATGAATACCCTCTCTTTGGCTGACGCGGTTGAAAAATTACCCTATGTCGGCCCCGCTTACGCCAAAAGATTGAACAAATTGGGTATAATAACAATTGAAGATTTAATTTTTCACTTTCCTTTTCGTTACGACGATTTCTCGCTGATTTCTTCTATTAACCGTATTCAACCGGGGGAAACCTTGACCATCAGAGCAAAAATTTTGGAATTTAGAAACGAACACACCCGCAACGGTAAAAAAATCCAAAAAGCGGTCGTTGCCGATAACTCCGGATCTACGGAAATAATCTGGTTTAACCAACCCTATCTAAGCAAAGTTTTGAGAGTAGGGGAGACCTACCAATTTTCCGGTAAGGCCGATTGGTTCGGCCGTAAAATTGTCTTTGTTTCGCCGGAATACGAAAAAACTCTAATATCCAATATCCAATCTCCAACATCAGATTCCTTGCATACCGGTCGTCTGGTTCCGGTTTACCCGGAAACATACGGAATTTCTTCAAAATGGCTCCGTTCAAGGATAAAAGCCGCCTTACAAATTTTTGGCGAGAAAATTGAAGAATTTTTACCTCCGGAGATTGTAAAAAAGAATAACCTTTTATCCGAACAAGAAGCGATTAGACTAATTCATTTTCCGGAAAATAAATCCCAAGCCGAATTAAGCCGCAAAAGACTTTCTTTTGACGAACTTTTTTTAATTCAGTTAGCCGGCCGCTTAAGAAAAAAAGATTGGCAGAAAAAATTTTCCGGCTATCAATTTAAAATTTTCCCGGCGGAAACCAAAAAATTTGTTGACTCTCTTCCTTTTAAACTTACCGCTGCCCAGGAAAAAGTCTGGTCGGAAATTAGCGCCGATTTGGAGAGAAAAGAACCGATGAATCGCCTGCTTCAAGGCGATGTCGGTTCCGGAAAAACAGTCGTGGCCGCAATCGCGATCTACAATGCTTTTTTAAATAATTTTTCTTCCGTATTTATGGCTCCGACGGAAATTCTGGCTACCCAACATTATCAAACTTTGACCAATTTTTTTTCTCCTTTTAAAATCAAGGTTGAGCTCGTCACCTCATCCCACCGCCAACTAAATCCGACTGAAGACAAGTCCCCTAAAATTATTGTCGGCACTCACGCCCTGCTTTTTAAAAAACCGCCCGAAAAAGTCGGATTTATTGTGATTGACGAACAGCAGCGCTTCGGCGTTGAACAAAGAGCCCAATTGTTAAAAGAATCTTCCGAAGAAAAAATTCCTCATCTGTTAACAATGACGGCCACCCCGATTCCCAGAACCGTTGCCCTAACTATCTTTGGCGATCTGGACCTTTCGTTTTTAAACGAAATGCCCAAAGGCAGACTGGTGGTAAAAACCTGGGTTGTCCCTCCTTTCAAAAGAGAAGATGCCTATAGATGGATCAGAAAACTGGTCAAGGGAACCAGCCAACAAGCTTTTATTATTTGCCCTTTGATTGAAGAGTCGGAAACCTTGGCCACCAGCAGGGCGGCCAAAAGCGAATATCAACAACTTTCGGAAAAAATTTTTCCCGATTTAAAACTCGGGCTTTTGCACGGCCGGATGAATACAACGGAAAAAGATCAAGTTATCGACGACTTCCGTCGGGGTAAATTGGATATCCTGGTTTCCACCCCGGTCGTAGAGGTTGGCATTGACATTCCTAAGGCTACCATCATGATGATTGAAGCTGCCGACCGTTTTGGCCTTGCCCAGCTTCACCAGCTACGCGGTCGGGTGGGCCGAAACAAGATTGAATCTTTTTGCCTCCTTTTTACGGAAAATTCCGACCCTAAAGCTATAAAAAGAATAAAATTCATGGAGTCCAAAAATATCGGCATGGAATTGGCCGAAATTGACCTTCGACTGCGCGGTCCGGGAGAGATTTACGGAACCAAACAACACGGTTTTCCCGATTTAAAAATTGCCTCTTTTGCCGATCTGGATTTGATTGAACAAACCCGCAAAGCGGCCGACTCTCTTCTTGCTACCGA
>MTKZ01003143.1_pt1 | contig 14343 bp, 5 predicted proteins | sample 1042781 | NCBI WGS metagenome assembly MTKZ01 (sample SAMN06212207, study PRJNA360539) | anaerobic digester metagenome | biome: Wastewater treatment plant; material: sludge; isolation source: anaerobic digester fed with sludge from wastewater treatment plant | place: Denmark: WWTP Viborg ...
CTGATCAAGGTCCAACTCAACGAATGGGACATCAACTACTACTGGACGAACAACCCCACCTTTGGCTGGATCAACGCCGATCAGATCAGGACCTGGAAGGCGGCTCTTGGCACGGCGGACAGCCTGCGCATCTTCCTGCTGAACCGCGACCTTCTGAGCGTCGCCTGTCACTGGCTGATTCAGGATGACGGCTGGGGGCTTGTGCAGCACGACAACGTGACCCCGAACCCGGTCTGGTTCATCTTCTCGGCATTTCACCAGCACTTCGGGACGAAGCTCATCCCGTCGAAGTTCACCGGCGCCCCCACGCTCGACTGGGACGGGTATCAGGGCGGCACTCCGGCGCTGTTCAACATCCCGAAGCTCACCGGCATGGCGAGCCTGAGCGATGACAACGGGGCGGCCTACCTGTGGGTCATCAACAAAGACCGCGACAATGCGATCACATCCGATGTGAACATCGCGGGCTTCCTGCAGGCGGCGGGGCAGCGCCTGCTCGCCGAGACCTGGGAGATGAACTCCGACGATGTTGACGACTACACGACGAAGCGCAATGTGTACCGCAACATCACCACCGCGCTCTACGATCCGAGCTTCAGCTACACGTTCCCCGCGCACTCGCTCACCTGCTTCAAGTTTACGCCCGCCGCGCCCGATGGGAGCGCCGCCCCGGGCATCGAACTCAGCCCGCCATCGCGCGCGTCAACGCACATTCAGGACGTGACGTTCACAGTGAGCTACAGCGGCGCGTATGAAGCAACCCTATCTGCGGCGGACATCACGCTCGAGACGACGGGCACCGCAATCGCGACGGTGGAGGTGTCCGGTTCCGGGCCCACCAGCCGCACCGTATCGCTGCGCGGCATCTCGGGCGACGGGACCCTGAGGATCAGCATTGCTCCGGGCACCGCGCACGACGGTTTCGGCAACTACGCCGCCGGGGCAGGCCCGTGCGACCCGGTGGCGGTGGTCGAAAACCCGGGCGCCAGCGTGATAGTCGGCCTGCCGTCGCTGGCGGCCACCCGCACCGGCCCGGTCACCTATTCGGCGCGTTTCGACGGGGCGGCGTCGGCCACGCTCTCCGCGGCTCATGTGACGCTCAACAAGACGGGAACGGCGGACGGGTCGGTGACGGTCGCTGGCACCGGCACCCGCGCGCGCATTATCACCATCAACGGCACGACCGGCGACGGCACGCTCAGCATCTCGATTGCCGCCGGGGCCGCCCGTGATTCGGCGGGGGCCCCGTCGGCGGCGGTCGGGCCGAGCGTGGAGTTCGCCGTGGACAACACGGCGCCTGCTGTCGCCTCCATCGCAGGCCCGACGTCGCCGATCACGGGTGTCGGCCCGGTAAGCTACACTGTCACTTTCACCGAGCCCGTCGAAGGTTTCGACTCGGAGGACGATATCGAGGTGTCGCCATCCGGCACGGCGCAGGTGGGCAGCGTCGGGATCGGCGTTGACAACACAGGTCCGTCGGCGGGGCCGTACACTGTGACCCTTGCTTCCATCAGCGGAGACGGCGAAGTGTCCATCGCCGTGAAGGCGGGCGCGTGCGTTGACCGCGTGGGCCTTCCCAACGCGGGCGCCGCGGGAGCATCCTTCATCGTTGACAATACCGTCGTGTCCAGCGTCGGGGCCGCGAAACAGCTCGAGGACGGCGCGCCGGTCGCGCTCGATTCGAAGGTCGTCTCGGCTGTGTTTTCCGGGCACATCTACATTCAGGAGCCCGACCGTTCGTGCGGTGTGAAGGTCATCACCGCTGACGCGCGCGCTGTGGGGGATCTGGTCAGCGTCACGGGCTGGCTGGATGCTTCGGGCGATGAGGTCGCGATTGCGGCCGGACTGGTTGCCCCGGCGGGTGACACGCGAAGCGTGTCGCCTGTTGCGCTGACTGGCCGCCTGGTTGGCGGCACGGCGTTCGGGCTGCAGAACGGGGTCGAGGGCGGAGTCGGGCTGAACAACACGGGGCTTCTCGTGCGCACGTGGGGCAGGGTGGACCAGATCGGGCCGGGATATCTTTACGTGGACGATCTCTCGGGCGTCCGCGATGGAACCGCCACCGGAACCGAACCCAACGCCGGCGTGCGCGTTCTCTGCGACCCGTCCGGGTTCGCCCCCGGCGAGTATCTGCTCGTCACCGGCATCAGTTCCTGCTTCCCCGGCACCGCCGGGAAGCTGCAGCGCTGCATCCTGGCCAGAAGCCCTGCCGACATCGAGCGCGACGCCAGCCGTCCTCTGAGCCTGGAGCGCATTTCGGATGTCCGGCCGCTTGCCGCGGGAACGTTGGTCTCGCTGCCGGCGAAGGTCGTTTCGGCGGTGTTCGGGGGTTTCTTCTACATCGAGGAGCCCGACCGCTCGTCGGGGATACGGGTCGTTTCCGATGCGAGTGTCCGGGAGGCCGATCTGGCGCGGGTCGTGGGAGAGGTCGCTGGCATCAACGGCGAACTCCAGATCATCGCGTCGAGCGTCTTGTCCGAGCCGGGCTCGCAGCCAGTCGCTCCCCTCGCGATGAGCAACAGAGCGCTTGCTTCGGGCGGGGAGACGCCGGGCAGCACAGGCCTGCTGGTACGTTCGTGGGGCGTGGTGACCAGCGCGGGCGCGGGCGGGCTCTATATTGACGATGGGTCGGCGGTAAGCGACGGCACGCTCACAGATGGTGAAGCGAACGTCGGCGTGCGCGTGACGTGCGACTCGTCCGGCTTCTCCGAGGGCGACTATCTGGTTGTGACCGGCGTAAGCTCGTGCTTCGTGACGCCTTCGGGCCGGGTCGTGACCACCCTCCTGCCGCGCGTGGGAGACGGCATCGTCGTGCAGCAGAAGGCTGGGGGCTTTGCGTCCATTGCCCTTCTGAAGCACGCGCTTCCCGGCAGCGAGGTGGTTCTGGACAGCGGGGTGGTGACGGCCACAGCCGTGCAGATGGGCGGCTTCATGTATCTTGAGGACGCCAGCCGTTCGGCGGGCATTCGCGTGGGCTCGACTCAGCCTTCGCAGCCTGGCGACGTGGTCCGCGCCGCCGGAACGCTCAGGGTGCTGGAGAGCGGCGAACTTGAGCTGTCGGGGGCTGTGGTCGAGGTTGTGTCGAGCGCCATGCCTCTTCCGCCGCTCGCCCTGCGTCTCTGTGCGTTGGGCGGCGGAGCTCAGGGTTTCCAGCCGATGGTGGGCAGCGGCCTGGGCCCAAACAACGTGGGGCTTCTGGTGCGCGTGTGGGGGCGCATCGGGTTCATTGACCCTGGCGGCCAGTTCTTCAACATCTCGGATGGCTCGGCAGTGCTGGATGTCGGCGGACGCGAGGGCGTGCGCATTTGGGCGCCGGGACTGATTCCGCAGCATCTGTCCGCGGGGCAGTTTGTGCTGGTGACCGGCATCAGTTCCTGCGACAGGGCAGGGGATCTGCTGCTGCCGCTGGTCCGGGTGCGGGCTGCGAGTGATATCGTGACCCCGTAGCAGTCCGTTGATCAGCAACCGTGAGTTTGCCAGCTTCGGATGCCGTTGTGCGGGCTTGTGGTAAACTGATAGAGGCGCTCTGGCTGCCTTTGATCCTTCCACCAGCGCCAGGAATCACACGACATGAGAATCCCCCTGCTTGCCATAAGAGTACCGCTGTTTCTGCTGGCCGCCGCTGGCTTTCTTTTCTCCGCCGCCCAGATAGCCCGAGCGGAGGATTCCGTTGACCGCTCCTGGGTCTTCTCTTCACCTGGTAACTTTCTGGGGTGGCGGGTTGAGAGCGCGTTGACATCGGGCGTGAGCGGTGGCTGTCTGTGGGCCGTATCGGGCGCCTCGGCGGCTTACTTCGTGCAGAACTCGACCGTGGACCTGCCTGCCCGCAAAGACCATTACTTCCAGATTCGCATCCGAATGCGCCCCTCCTCGAGCCCGTCGGCGCGCTTCGCTGGCGCGTACGCCGGCATCTACTTCACGACAGACGCCGAGCCGTCGTTCGACGAGACGAAGAAGCTCACGTTCCGCACGTACGGCACGGGAACGTGGAAAGTCCACAACGTCTGGGCGGGCACGAACGCCAAGTGGACGGGCACGATCAGGCGGGTGCGCCTCGACCCGACCACCGTCACAAACGCGCGCATCGAAATCGCGTCCATCAAGCTGATGCAGGACCACACCGGCCCGGAGTTCGTCCTCAAGAACAACTGGACCTACGCGGACAACGACACCATCAGCTACACCACCCCGAGCCTGATGCTGATGGATACTTTCGACAGGGTGTCGGATCTGTTGAAGGTGGAGTTCTATCGCCGTCCGGCTGGTGGCGGGGACGCGGACTGGGTGCTGGTGGGGACGGACACATCGCTCATCGCCGGGTGGCAGCACAAGTATCCCGCGCTGCCGCCGGGCAGCTACGATCTCGGCGTCAAGGCTTACGATCAGGCGCTCAACCCCAACGGCTGGGACCATCCGCAGGCCATTATTCGGAACCTGACGGTCAACCCGTCCCTTACGCCGCGCATCGATGTGGACGCGGGGGGCACGGCAGTGCCGTTCGACAGGCTCATCGCCGGAAACAACGAGATCTGGTACAAGTGGTCGGACAAGTACGACCCGGCAACGAACACGCTCGGCAGCAGCAGCCTCGAAGCTCTCCTGGCCGACTGCGGCATCAGCATTATCCGCTATCCGGGCGGGTGCCACGCCGACACGTTCTACTGGAAAAGAAGCATCGGCCCTGTGGCGTCCCGTCCGAACCAGTATGGCAACCCCTGCGCCCCCGTGCCCGTCAACAAGGGCCCGGCGAAGTTCGGGCTGGACGAGTTCTGCCGCTGGTGCGAGGCCCGGGGCATAGAGCCGATGATCACCACGCGTTTCCGCTGGCCCACATCCGGCGGCGCGCCCGGGCAGGACGGCCCTCATCCGTATCAGGAAGCTCTGGATGATGCCGTTGACCTGGTCGAATACTGCAACGCCCCCAACGACGGCTCGAACTGGAACGGCGGCACGGACTGGGCGGCCGTCCGTGCGGCAAACGGGCACCCGGAGCCGTATCACCTCAAGTACATCGAGATCGGCAACGAGCCCTACAAGCCCGACCCCTGGGGCAGCCCGAGCCTCGTCGGGCTGGATGGCCCGAACGAGTACTCGCTGGCGTTCTTGAGTTACTACGACGCAATCAAGGCGACCGACCCGAGCGTCATCGTGACCCCGAGCGTGTATCTCGACTACCACGGCTCGAACTGGGGCAGTCTCATCAACAACTGGCCGTACCAGGTGCTCTCGATGACAGGTCCGTTCATCGAGCAGGCTCAGTTTCATAAGTACTTCCCGTACAGCCCGTCGCAGAAGGACCTCGTGCGCCTGTACAACGAGACGATGGCTGCGGCGAAGGCGTTCGAGGATGCGCTGGGCGCGTACCGCGTCATGCAGAAGATGATCGACCCGAATCGCACCGATCTTATCAAGATCCAGCTCAACGAGTGGAACGTCAACTACTACTGGACAAACAACCCGGCCTATGGCTGGATCAATGCCGACCACGTCCGCACGTGGAAGGCATCCCTGGCGACCGCCGACAGCCTGCGCATCTTCCTTCTGAACCGGGACCTTCTGAGCGTCGCCTCCAACTGGCTGATGCAGGACGACCAGTGGGGACTCGTGCAATACGACAACGTGACGCCGAACCCCGTGTGGTATATCTTCTCGGCGTTCAACCACCACTTCGGAACGAAGCTCATACCGTCGAAGTTCATCGGCGCGCCCACGCTCGACTGGGACGGCTGGCAGGGCAACACTCCAGCTCTCTACAACATCCCGAAGCTCACGGGGATGGCGAGCCTCAGCGACGATGGCGAGACGGCGTATCTGTGGGTCATCAACAAGGACAGGGACAACCCCCTCACGTCGGCCGTGAACCTGACCGGGTTCCTGAAGCCCGGGCAGAATCGGCTGCTGGCTGAGATCTGGGAGGACAACTCGCCGGACGTTGACGACTACACGACCAAGCGCAACGTCTCGCGCACTGTCAGCACGGTGGAGTATGACCCGAGCTTCACCTACACATTCCCGGCGCACTCGCTGACTACATTCAAGATCATCGCCGCGCCCGGCGCACCTCCGTCGGTGGCAATCGGCCCGCCATCGGCGCCAACCACGAACGGCGAGGACGTGAGCTTCACCGTCACCTACTCCGGGGCGTACGAAGTCACCCTGTCCGCGGCGGACGTCTCAATCGAGACGACGGGCACGGCCGTTGCCGATGTGGCGGTCTCCGGGTCGGGGCCCGCGACGCGAACGATCACCCTCCAGAATGTTTCGGGCGATGGTGAGATCCGGATCAGCATCGCGCCGGGGACGGCGCACGACGGACAGGGGAACGCCGCGCCCGCGGCCGGTCCGAGTGACCCGGTGACTGTTGCCACCCCGCGCGTGCCCAGCATTGGCGCGGCCAAACAGACGAACTCGGGCAGCGCGTTCGGGCTCGACTCCAAAGTCGTGACAGCCGTATTCCCGGGGTATTTGTACATCGAAGAGCCGGATCTGTCCGCAGGCGTAAAGGTGCTCACCGGCGCTGATTTCAGCGTGGGCGATACGGTCCATGTGGCCGGACGGCTCGACACTACCGGAGATGAGGTCGCAATCGCGGCGGGGTCCGTGACTCCGGCTGGCGCGTCTGCCGGCATCCAGCCGGTGTCGCTGGCAAGCCGCCAGCTCGGCGGCAGTGCCCTGGGGCATCAGCAGGGCCTCCACGGCGGTGCTGGTCTGAACAACGTGGGGATGCTCGTGCGCATCTGGGGCGCCATCACCCGCATCGGGCCAGACTATATCTATGTGGACGACACCACAGGCGTCGTGGACGGCACCTTCACCGGCGTCAGTCCGAACATCGGCGTGCGCGTCGTCTGCGACCCCGCCGGGTTCGCCGAGGGCGAGTATGTGGTCGTGACCGGCATCAGCAACTGCTTCCGCACGGACGCGGGCGAGCTTCATCGCCGGATTCTGGTTCGGGACAGCTCGGATATCGTGTCGCACAAGAAGCCGCCGCTCAGCCTCGCGCGCATCTCAGACGCGAAGCTGGCCGCCGAAGGAGCCGAAGTCCTGATCACAGGCAAGAAGGTGACACTGGTGTTCGACGGGTTCTTCTACATCGAAGAACTGGACCGCTCGTCCGGCATCAGAGTTGTATCGGACCAGGTGGTTTCGCCGGGCGACCTGACGGATGTCACCGGCACGCTCGAGACCGTGGACGGCGAGCGGCAGATCAGGGCCGTCAGTGTTTCCTCCCAACCCGCGGAAGGTCTTATCGAGCCTTTTGTGATGAGCACGTTCTCTCTCGGCGGCGAGGGGCTGGGCCTGCAGCCGGGCGTCACCGGGTCGGCCGGGCTGACGAACACGGGCCTGCTTGTGCAGACCTGCGGCACGGTGACCTTCACTGCCCCTGGGTATCTCTATATAAACGACGGCTGGAATCTGCGCGATGGCACCGTCACGGCAGGACGGGACAACATCGGTGTGCGGGTGGTCTGTGATTCGTCCGGCTTCACCGAGGGCGATTTCATTGCAGTTACCGGCATCAGTTCCTGCTTCACGACACCGTCGGGCGCTATCGCGCGCAGAATCCTCGTGTCGTCAGCCGGCGACATCGTGGCGCACCACCGCACGGGCGCGCTGTTCACGTCCATCGGCCCTCTCAAATGCGCGGCCCCCGGCAGCCAGGTGCGCATTGAGGGTGTGCGTATGACGGCCACGCCCTCGCAGATGGGCGGCTTCATGTATGTGGAGGAGCCCGGGCATGCGGTCGGCATCCGCGTCGAGGCGGACGGAAGCTTCCAGCTCGGAGACGCCGTCGGAGTCACCGGCATCGTCTCCGTGCTTGAAAGCGGAGAGCTGACCCTGGCCGATGCCGCCGTGTCGGTGATGTCAGCCGGCGGCCCCCCCAAGCCATACACCATCCGTATGAGTGCGCTCGGTGGCGCTCCTCAGTGCGCGCAGCAGGGAGTGCTCGACGGCTTCGCGCCGAACAACATCGGTCTGTTCGTCCGCGTATGCGGCCGCGTCACGCACGTTGACGGCGAGCGCAGGTTCTTCGTTCTGTGGGACGGCTCGGCGGTTTCGGATATGGACAGCTACGCGGGTGTGCGCGTCTGGGCGCAAGGCCGCATTCCCGAAGACCTGGCGATGGGGCGCTTCGCGGTGGTCACCGGCATCAGTTCGTGCATCAACCCGGGCGACTATCTGCTTCCGCTGCTGCTGGTGAGGGAGCCTGCGGACATCGAGGTGTTCTAGTGATGCGGCTTCTATCCAATCGCCGCCGCGCGCGCCTGGCGCTCACGGCAATCATTCTGCTGGGAGGAACTGTCATGAGCGCTGCGTCCGCCAGTCTCAAGACCGAAGTCCGCAAGACGCCCCGGGGGCCCCTGCTCTTCGTCAACGGAAAAGAGACCGCTCCCACGATTTTGTTCGTCAATGTCGGGGCTGCGAATCCTGCGAGATACCTGCAGGTGCGCCTCGACGAAATCCGCGCGGCCGCCAGGCGCGGAGTCAACATCGTTAGCCTCGACACTGTTATGCCATGGCAGCAGGAAGGAGTCGAGACGAGCTTTGCGGCGACGGACGGTCTCATTGACGCCGTCCTCGAGGCGAACCCCAACGCGCTCATCATCCCCCGGTTCGGCATCACCTGGCCGCCGCGGTGGTGGAGCGATCGTCACCCGGACGAGATGATGCTGTACGACGACGGATCGCGCGGCATCGCCAGCATCCATTCCCGCGTTTGGCGCAAGGATGCCGCCGCCAACGTCGCCGCTTTCGTCCGGCGCCTGGAACAGAAATACGGCGGCCATATGCTCGGATATCACACTAGCGGGCAGAACACGGGTGAATGGTTCTATGACAGGGGCTGGGAGGGCAGGCTTAGCGGGTACGAGCCTCCCGGGCGGGAAGCGTTCCGCGCCTGGCTGAAGCAGAAGTACAAAACACAGGCAGCCCTGCGGCTCGCCTGGCATTCCCCGTCGGCGTCCTTCGAGAGCATCGAGCCCCCCTCTTTCAGAGAGAGGACTCGCTGCAAGGCGGGCCACTTCCGCGACCCGCTGATCGAGCAGAAGGTCATTGACTTCTTCGAGTTCGAGAGCCACGACATGGCGACGGCGGTCGAGGAGATGTGCGGGGCCATCCGGTCGTCTGCGCCGGACAAGATCACCGTGCAGTTCTACGGCTACCCTTTCGAACTCTCCGCTCTGCCGTACGGGCCGCAGGCCAGCGGCCATCTCGCAATGTCGTATCTGCTGAAGTCTCCCGACCTCGATGTCGTGTGCTCGCCTGTCAGCTATCTGAACCGGGCTCCGGGCGGCGGCGGGTTCTTTATGGCGCCCGTAGATTCCGTGCAGGCACACGGCAAGCTCTGGCTCGTTGAGGATGATACCCGGACTTGCTTCTCGGACGAGTCCGAGGGCTACGGGCGCTGTTCGACTTTCGAGGAGACACTGGGCGTGCTGACGCGAAACTTCGCGAACTATGCCACGCGCGGGGCGGCGGTCTGGTGGATGGACCTTCCCGGCAAGGGCTGGTTTCAGGGCGACGATCTCTGGGCGCATCTCTCCGGGCTTCAGAAGACCTATCAGGCCGCGCTCGGCGGTCTTGAGCCGTACCGGGCCGATATCGCCGTCATTCTGGACGAGACGAGTTGTCTGTTCATGCGTCCCAACCGGGACTTCAGCGGACTAGTCATCGGCGCGTTCCGCCAGCACTGGTACCGCATCGGCGCGCCTGCTGGAATCTACCTGCTGGATGATCTGATCGAAGGCAGGGTGCCTCCCGCGAAGATGTACGTGATGCTCAATGCCTTCAGTCTGAGCACCGCGCAGGCTGAAAAACTCCGGAGCAAGGCCTTCGCCGGGGGCAGCACCGTCGTCTGGATGTACGCCCCGGGCATCGTTCGCGATGGAAAGCTCAGACCCGAGGGTGTCTCGGAGGTCGCGGGAATGGACCTGTCGCCGGTTTCGGCTTCCGGCGGCATCGTGCTCGAGGGCACGGGCGAGGAGTTCGCGGCGGGGCACGGCGCTCTGTCGCCGATGTTTGCCGTTTCGGACGATGACGCCCGCGTGCTCGCACGCTACGCGGGCAGCGGCGAAGCCGCCGTTGCCGAAAAGCAGACGGACGGACGCCGCAACGTCTATTCCGGTGTGCTGCAGTTGCCGTCATCGCTCTTGCGGCGCCTTGCCCGGGAGGCCGGGGCGCACATCTACAGCGAAGAAAACGACGTGATCACGGCCGGAAACGGTCTGGTGGGCATTCACGCCTCCAGCACGGGAAAGAAGACTATCCGGCTGCCATCGGAGTGCGATGTTGTGGATGCCGTCAGCGGCGTGAGCCTCGGCCGGGGCGCCTCTTTCACCTTCGACATGAAACTCGGCGAAACGCGGCTGCTGCGCGTTCGCTGACGCCCGCCGGCATGGATCAGTTCTTGCGCCACCGGAACACCAGGTGCACGGGGCCTTTGCCGCGCACCACGTGCCCGCCGTCGCAGTTGATCGCCGTCGTCACCGGAAGCTGCGTGCGCAGGAACTCGGAGAGCCGCCAGATGCTGGTCTTGCTCTGGACGATGAAGATGTAGTTCGTGTTCAGCCCGACGGCCATGCGGTCGGTGATCCTGTTCATAAAGGCCACCGTGAACCCGTCGCGCGCAAGCGGCACAAGCCGCTGTCCGAGCGCGATCGCGCTTGCCCCCGGGTCGGCCTTCACCTTCTCGTAGTCGCCCGAGATATCCACTCCGCCGTGCTTGTCTATGGCGACGAAGGCCCGGCCGGTTCGCGCCGGAGAGACGATGCTGCCCTTGCTCTGCAGGAAGTCCGCGAGCGCCATGGATTTCGGGTTGTGGAAGCTGCCCGTGCTCGCCGCCATCCCGCCCAGACGCTTCTTTGCCTGCTGAAGCGTCTCTCCCGACGGGTTGTAGGCGATCACTGTCTCGACGTGCTCGCACCGGGGAATCTGCGTGATCCTGTATGTGTGCCCTCTGTAGTTCGTCAGCCACACCTTCACGACGTGCGGGGGATGCCAGCTTGTCTGTTTTGGGGCTGGCGGCTCGGCGCCCAGCACCGCCGCGGCCTCAGCGGGCTTCAGGAGCCTCGAAAAGGGCTTCGGGGCGGTGGGCCTGTCGCCGTCTGGCGTCTCGACCTTCGCCTGCCTCGACATCCAGATGTCCGCGGCCAGAATCAGCACCCCGGCAACAACGATGATGATGCCCGACATCGCGAGTACTCTGCGGTGGCTGGCGCTGTTCTTTGGTCTGGTGTCCATCTTAGTTCTATCGGCTCCGCGGCCCGGCCCGTTCAGGCTCTGTCCGAGCGCTCCCGCGGTTCCGGTCTCATTTGATAGACCCCCAAAGCCGCCTCCCTGTTTTCGGGGTGGGCTTCTGCCTGGGTTAGAGCTGCAGAGCGAACCGGAAAACGGGGTCAGGTGGTTGTTCCAGAATCCACAAGAACCCCATCTGGTCCCAACCATCAGTCCGGCCGAAGGTGTCCATAGTGTACATCCAGACATTGAACCTTCGGCCGTCCGCTGCCGGTGTCAGATGTATTGACCATTGGACTTCCAGTTGGTCGCCCACCATGGTGGCCACGCTATCGGCGCAGTTCACAGTCACCAGCCTGTTGCTGATTGCATTGGCGCTTCCGGGGGCACAGCCGCCGTCCCAAGCGGTGCCTGCGTCGTTCCTCAGGAACATCCTGTTGGTCGCACCGTCGTAATACAGATACACGCCGTCCCTCGGATCGATGATCGAGTTTAGAAGCAGGTATGTGCTTGTAGCTGTCTTGCCAGACGGCGCGAGGCAGTGCGTTGTCAGCGTGGTCGTGCTCCCCGTGGCCATGGTCGCGTCAATAGGCGATACCGATATGTTGATCTCAGATGAGCCGATGGTGAAGGTGGAAACCTGCTCCCAGCCGTCAGTCCTCCCGCTGTTGTCAACGGTGTACATCCATGCCTTGAGGTTTCTGCCCATGGTAGAGGACTTGAGCTCGATTCTCCAGTTGACCGACAGGGTTTCCCCTTCACGAACAACGGAAGTCTCTGCGCAGTACACCCTGCACGTGTTGTTCTCCAGCGCAACGCCCACCCCGGGAGCGACCCCTGCGCTCCACGCTTTGTTCGCCGAGTCGCGCAGGTAGATCCTGTTGGCGGCGCAGTCGTACCAGAGATAGACCGCGTCGGCGCCGTCCAGTGTCTCATCCAGAAGCAGGTAAGCTCCCTTGAGAGTCGTTGCGCCGTCAGGGTCGGAGTGGCGGCTGGTCAGGGTAAACGGGGCGCCGAATCCCAACGTCCCTCCTGACGGCGTGGTGCCAAGGTTCAGCGGCGGTTGCTGGTTTGAGGCAACCGAGAGCGCGCCCATCTGTTCCCAGCCATCCGCGATCCCTCTGGCGTCAACGGTGTACATCCATTCCTTGAGGCTCCTGCCCGCGGCCGAGGACTTCAACTCAATCCTCCAGTTGACCGTGAGGGTTTCCCCTGCACGAACACCGGAAGTCTCTGCGCAGTACACCCTGCACGTGTCGTTCTCAAGCGCAATGTCCGTTCCGGGCGCGAACCCTGTGCTCCACACTTTGTTCGCCGAGTCGCGCAGGTAAATCTTGTTGGCGGCGCAGTCGTACCAGAGATAGACCGCGTCGGCGCCGTCCAGTGTCTCATCCAGAAGCAGGTAAGCTCCCTTGAGAGTCGTTGCGCCGTCAGGGTCNNGTCAGGGTCCGAGTGGCGGGTGGTGTATGTTATCGCCTGTCCTGTTGAGACTGTTCCGGAGGACGGCGTCACGCTCGTGTTCACTGGCGGCTTGTTTGGAACTGGCACACTGATGGTCCCGAGCGACTCCCAGCCGTCGGACAGGCCCGACGTGTCAAGCACATACATCCACTCGTTCAGAGTCCTTCCACCTGCCGATGGCTTCAGTTCGACGCGCCAGTTGACCGTCAGTGTCTCGTTGTTGGCGGCGACCGTTGTGTCGCCGCAGTAGAGCTTGCAGGCGTTGTTCTCCAGTGTATTCACCGCCCCGGGTGAGACGGGCCCCAGCCATGCCCTGTTGGCCGAGTCGCGCAGATATAACTTTTTGGCGGTGCAGTCGTACCAGAGATAGACCGCGTTTGCGCCGCTCAGCGACTCGTTGAGAAGCAGATAGGCTCCCTTCAGCGAAGCCGCCCCGTTCGGGTCTGAGTACTGGCTGGTGAGAGTCGTAGCTGCTCCCGTTGATACTGCTCCCGACGACGGCGTCACGCCCGTGTTCACAGGTGGCTTGTCTGTCGCCTGCACCTGAACTGTCCCGAGGGACTCCCAGCCATCGGACAGGCCCGACATGTCAAGCACATACATCCACTCTTTGAGAGCCTTTCCGCCCGCGGGTGGCTTCAGTTCGACGCGCCAGTTGACCTTTAGCGTGTTGTTCTCGGATACAACCGTTGTGTCGCTGCAGTAGAGCCTGCAGGTCTTGTTCTCGATGACGTTTGCCGACCCGGGCTCGTATCCACCCAGCCACGCCTTCCCGGCATCGTCGCCAAGCCAGAGCTTGTTCGCCCTGGCGTCAAGCCACAAGTAGACGCCATTGGCTCCGGTCAGCGTGGTGTTGAGCAGCAGATATGCCCCCTTTATGTCACCAGTGCCTTCGGGGTCGGTGTACTGGCTGAAGAAGGTCTGCGGCGTACCGGTGGCCAGGCTGCCGCTTGCCGGAGCAACTGACACGTTGACCGGCGGCCGGTTCGGTATCGGCACAGTGATCTCGCCCATCTGCACCCAGCCGGTGTTGAGGTCGCCGCTGTCTGAGACGTACATCCATTGCCGCAGCTTCTTGCCCGCCAGAACGGGCTTCAGTTCCAGTCGCCAATTGACGGTAAGCGTGTTTTCGGAATGCTCGACGGTTGTCTCGCTGCAATACAGGCGGCAGTAGTCGTTCTCGATGACCTGGGCCGTGCCCGGAGCATACCCGCCCTTCCAGGACTCACTGTCGTGATCGTAGAGATAGAGCTTGTTCTCTGCACGTGTGTAGGTAACGTCGGCGCCGTAATCGGGCGGACTGGACTCACTGAGCAAAAAGGTCGCCGACGCAATAGTGCCATATCCGTTGGCGTCGGAGTAGACCGTCTTGAATGTCGTCTTCTGCCCGGCGCGGACAAGTCCGCTGGAGGGTGTGACGCTCACGTTTTGAGGGGCCGTGTTTGGATCATAGGACACCGTGACTGCTGCGGTTCCCGTTTGGCCATGGCTATTGGTTGCTGTAATGCTCACGGTGTTCTCGCCTGGCTGAAGTGCAACCGTACCCGTGTCCCAGTTTGTCGTCCCCGAACAGGTTCCAGATCCGCCGCGGCTGTTCGTCCACGCGACGGTGCTGACCGGGGAATCGCAGTAAGCGGTTCCGTAGAT
>MTKZ01030239.1_pt1 | contig 14336 bp, 8 predicted proteins | sample 1042781 | NCBI WGS metagenome assembly MTKZ01 (sample SAMN06212207, study PRJNA360539) | anaerobic digester metagenome | biome: Wastewater treatment plant; material: sludge; isolation source: anaerobic digester fed with sludge from wastewater treatment plant | place: Denmark: WWTP Viborg ...
GATTGGAAATTTTAGAGATCAAGTAAATGATCTTGGCGGATTTGTGGTTGATATAACCATTGGTGGCGTAAATGAGAAGATATCGGGCCGCGTAGCGGAAGTCTTTGATGAATTTCTCATCTTAAAGCCGCTGCAGCCTGACGGTCTACCAATGTTTGTAAGGACTGATGTGATTGTAGCATTCGCGCTGCATACCGATAAGGAGAGCTGCTATAGATGATGATAGCGCCTACTCTCTCATCCTCTTTTGACGAGGTTAAGCAGGATCGCAACCAACACATAAGTGAGACTGTTGACAGTGCTGCTGCGACACTGAAACGACTTTTCAGATGCTGGATGGCTCTACCGCTGCGAGTGTAAAAATGTCGTCCAGCACGAGTCGCGTCACCCCGCCCATCACATATTTTTTCCCCCTACCGGAAAGTATGGACGCAGACAGGGTCAAAGCGGCAGACAAAATTCTTAAAATGGGTAATGTTGCTGTCTGCAAAACAACACGAGCGGGTTTCACAACGTCGGCAGTTATAGCAGCGGAGCGGTGGGGTCTAAAGACTCTGGTCATCGCTCCTACGAGAAATATCCTGACCAAGACTGTTCGTAGAACAGTACAAAATAACAAAGGCAGACCCTGTGGTATTGCGGGCAACATCACGTGCAAATATCTTCAGGAGATTATTAAAAAAGATCGGCTGTTGGCGGAGCTTCCGCTCATGAAAGGCGAGAATTGCGATAGCTGCGAGCACTACGATACATGTCCTGTAACGGAGATAGAGCGCGTTGATGACTTCACAACATCAACAATCACTTATGCTAAGCTTGAGGCTGTAATGTTGTCAAGTTCCGATTCTGCTGCATTCATTAAAGAGAGACTTGCGGAGGTAGATGTCATTATACTTGATGAAGCGCATCTTCTCTCCTTTCCAAGCTTGCCGCAAGTTGACTTTGACAAATATGTGGTGATTCCAGAAGAGTTTAGGGCTCTGAGGAGGATCTATGACAAGTGGCGTGAGATGCAAAACGAGAATAGGGAAGAAGCTCGTCATATAGAATTTTTAGTCGACCAGGACTTACAGGGCTTCACCGGAATTCGCGTGCCCACTAATTATAAACGAAGATGTGAGGAGATTTCGAAATTTTGGGGCGAACTTATTGAATTTGCGCGACTTCGAGACGTTTGGGGTACTTCCGATGCGGATATTATCGCACTCCGAGATATCATCACAATCATGTGCGGCGGAATTGCCACTATCTCTTACCTCTCTGTCAATGGTTGCGGAAGAATGGTGGTAACAGGCAGCGAGGGTAGAGAATACTATGCCCTAAGGCAATTCTTTGCTGAAGTAGCACCAGATGCTAAGGTGATCTTCGTCAGCGGAACACTCGTTGAGCGAAGCCGAGGATACTTCAGCCACATGGCCAGTCGCAAGCTCAAGAGCGCAGTTTATCCTGACAAGAATCGGACCAATTCAATGATGTTCATACATCCCTCGACATGGCGATTTTCACACTGGGATAGAAAAAATGGAATCGAGCGAGCCATAAGAGAAGCTCGCGCTATAAGTGATTCGGTCGGAAACCAGCCGATTTATCTATTAGCGATGAACGCTAGACTTGCGAAGGAACTAAAGAAAGCTCTTGCTGACTTACGAAACATCACTGTTGATTATTATAGATCTGCTGACAGCATTGGTGTTGCGCAGGATGCTAGAATCTGCATAGCTGTAGGTGCAGCGGAGCTGCCAAAGCATTCTTGCGATCCTCTTGCAAAGGGCAAGGATGAAAATGAGCGATTCTATGACTCTCAGCAGCTTCGCATTAATGCCGTGGATTGCGCAACATGGCAAGCGGTAAGTCGCGTTAAAGATCCGGAGGGGCTTGTTGAATCCCATGTGTATTTTCTTGGTGTCAGGGCTGATGTTGTCTCCAGAATTGCGACTTGGGGGACAGATCGGACAGTTAGTGCAACCTGGACGAGAAAGGGCGGGATCGAAAGCACTGTCCATTGCAAGGAATATCTGGAACGCCCAAATATAGTTATGGAAGAGCGGAGCGACTTGCGACCATGCAGAAGAAAGACCGCAGATTATGTCGATGCAATTGTGCCGATCTCAGACGGGATCCACGCGCGACAAAATTTGTACACTTTCCCCTATAATGATTTATTAGGGGATACTGTACGTTTTTCGGACGATCCACTTCGGCTCTATAATTGTGCAATTACTTCCGAGCAATTCGAACGAAACTGCTTTGGTTTGATGACGCTCTTCGTAACTCGCATTGACAAATGTGGCCTGCAATGGCATAATGCCAATTCCAAAGGCAAGTTCGGTTATGTTACTGAAGCACCATCAACTTGCTTCAATATTCTATTAGTCGATCATCTTCTGCTNNAATTGCACTGCCCCCATTTGACAGCGATGACAACTGCTACTACGTTGCAGTAGACTTCGATGACCATGACGGGAATACACCGCAGAGCGAGAACGTAAAAAAGCTCACGAGCTTCCTTAAGGATCGCAGTATCCCAAGCATAGTGGTCAAGTCCGGAAGCAACGATGGTTATCATGCATTCGTGCCGCTTGTCCCTACAAAGACATTGGCTGCCTACAAGTTCATTAAGCAACTCGTCAAGGATGCTGGACTAGACAGTCATAAAGAAATTGAGCGATACCCAAAGCAAAAGTCTTCCAGTTCATCAAAGGGTGGTTACGGTAGCCAGATAAAAGTGCCGCTGGGCTTCAATTGGAAGGCGCGCAAGCAGTCCATGGTAGTAGATCCGTACACATTGGAGCCTGTGGAGTTTGTCGAGGTTACCAGCGCTCTAAAGCTCCGGGATCTACCAGAGCCGCCTACTGAGACGAAGTCAGCAAAGAAGAAGTCCACTGCTAAGAAGTCTGGCGAGGAGCAGTCGTCCACGAAAGAATCGAAGACTGGCAAGAGGACGTTTGAGTCAGCCAGCGGTCAGCAGACTGAAGCAGTCTATCCCTCCGGCGAGATGCGATCGTGTATTCGGGGAGTAATCGATTCTGCTGTGCAATTGAAAGGCGGAGAAGGTCATCAGATGCGGGTAGCGATAGCTGCAGAGGCGCTTCGCTGTGGACTGAATCAGGAACAGGCAATCGATCTCTTCAGGAATCAGAGGGATTTCGATGAGCAGACGACGCGTGAAAATATCAGTTATATCTGGAATAATGATTACAAAAGGTATAGCTGTGATAAGCTGCAAGAGCAATGCGGCTCGCTCGTAAAGGGATACTGTGAAAAGTGTCCCTTATCAGAAGAAGGTGGGTTTGAATGAAGTTTGATAACGGCGGGGANNCCCGCCACTAGAAGCGGTTTTAGAAAGCGATAGAAGGTATTTTGAAGAGAATCCGGAAGCAAAGTTTGGAATGAGATTACCACATCCAGAGGAGTGGCCGATGGTCCCCACTAAGATGTTGGATGGAATGTGCGTAGTGGTTACCAAGCTCGCGCCAGATATCCGGGGAAGGCAGCTTGTGGAGATTCGCTAACTGGACACGCGTGCATAAAAACGTACACTTTCCACTATAACATAATATAGGGGATTCTGTACGATTTTCTTCTTGTATCGTTCCCATGCAAATCTACGTTATTGCGCAGACATAAGACTATCGTGAAATTGGCGTTACAAAGTCATCTCTCATCCTGAACGCAGCGGAGGAACCCTGCTCAACGAGCAGGTCGAGAAGAAAGAGAACAGCATCTCTCAGGACGTGGTTGCGCTTGAGTTCCAATGGTCTTCCGTATACATAGCGCTGCAAGAGTACTTCAAGCATAAAGACCGTGTTGGTCTTCCGAAGCACTTGATGCGGTTCTCCATCCCGGAGACGGTTGGCAATGTTGATGAACGCCATTGGGAGTGACTGTTTCCCGATGTCGTATAGGAAGCGAATGTAATTTTCCATCACAGTCGACGATGGGGGAAGATCATTGAACAATTCATGGACATGGTGGGCAAATCCTTCAAGGCTCCTCCAATGATGAATTTCCTCCTTCCAGAATAATCCGAGGAATATGGCAGAGATCGTCTCCTTTCCTATGAAGTTTTCTTCATCTAATCGAGCAAGCCAAGTAACTCCTCGTATTTTGTCTGCGAATAACCGCCAAACAAACCAAAAATGAGCCGTGTTGGGCTCGCGGTCTTCGATTCCAGCAAGCCCTTTGATAAACTCACTAATCTCCTCTGGATGGCGATCGATAGCATCGAGAATGGGCATGAGAATCTCTCTAGCAACATCATTCGATGTCCGCATCGCGAACTCTTGAAGTCGCATTGATGCAGCCATTTCGTCCCAATCATCCCATCCATATATTCCTTCACTCTGGTCGTACCTACGTTCGCTCTTGATATGCCACAATTCCACAAGCTTTTCGGCAATCCCTTTAAATACCGCTATAGCAACTGGGTCCGTTGGCATTTGGCTGAGGATGGCCAGAATTCGAACGCAGGCCCTCGCACTGATTCCCATGTTGATGTCCTGTGGTTGGCACGAGTTGGGCGGTATGAAGCCGTCTTCCCAAAAACGCTGTCTAATTGCTTGTGCCGCTTCGGCCTCGATAGTGTCGCGCCAACCTGGATCTGGATACGGCTGTGCCTCGACATCCCACACCTGCTTGATGAGATTTGCTTCAGTCGCCAACGCATTCACGCAGCATAGAGCAAGATCTCGATTTGTTAAGCAGATATGCCTAGCAACACCCCAAACAGCATACTCCCGTACTTCATCAATTGCATGGGTCAAAGCGATTGGGAATGTCGCATGGACTCTTGATCGATGCGCTTCAGAAAGTGATCTTCCAAGCAACTGCGATAATACATGGGAACAAGGGCGATCTGCAGACATCTCGTTCCTTTGCCCACGAGCGTAATTATTCCAAGTATCTGCTTCCCGCATAACTTCATCACAGATAAGATTGACAACCCATTCACGTTCATCATCAGACATCTCATCCCAATGATCACGAGCACATACTGCAGCGACGAATCCTGGCCCGCCCGCATCTATATCTGGCCTAACATCAATAGAATCTGTAGCCGGAACATTCTGTGCCTGCATTAAGCGTTGACGCCACTGCATTGGATCGTAGGTCGCGGAATCTTCATGCCTGAAAACTTTCAGGCCCCACATCATAAGATTGCTGCTAGTGATCATTGCTTCAAGCTCGGTTGCGCTTTCTCTAGTCATCTCACGGATATCTGGTTCTATGTCGGTCAAAGTAAGGCGAACGTATTGCCGCTCCGGGCCATGAGCTGCATTGCATTTCGTGCCTGTTGCGTCTTCGGCTACTTTATCCAGGACGGTGTAGCGCCGCAAATCCATCCGATGAATAGCCAACCGCCATACGCGATCTTCATCATCCTGCTCCGAAATTGGGGGAAGAGCTGCACAATGCTGATCAAGAACCTCATGAACACGAGCGGCAAACGGACTTAATTGCAGAATTGCAATCGCAGCCTCAAGGTCTCTCCGTCTGTGCGGAAGAGCATTAGCTTCCTTCCGCTCTGCTGTATAGATTTTATTCTTAGCGTGCAGCTCCAACATCGAGTCTAAAAAACTCAAAGAAGAATGTGTCTCAGTCGCCATTCTTTGGCGATCGAGCCATATGCAAACGGGGGATCGGAGGAGCACGAGGAGGGTTTCTCCTGATGCATATGGAAACGCGACTGCAACGCTTGCCACAACTGCAGTCAATGCAGCCGAGTTGCTCCGTCTCAGAATATCAATCAGAGTTGCATCCAAATCTTGAGGACATCTTTTTGCAAACTCAAGGAGCCACCGTTCCAGAGCCATCAGAAGACATTGCAGGACATACGGCCCAACTGAGGTTCCTCGGTACCAATTCCAAAGCCGAGCGTTACACCATTGGCTTTGCGACGTTCCATCTGCAAATATCAGTTCAATTTCAAATGGAGCCTCTATGCTTTCCGAAACTCTCGGATGTGCATACCATTCAATGCTGTGGTTGAAAACCTCAATAGCGAAGTCCTTACCTTTAGCAGGGTGATAACGCAGAAGGGAGAAAAAGGGTCCATTATATGCACTTGCTGGAAAATAATCTCTAGTTAATGTCTCTTTTAATCCAAAGAGTGTTTCTAGCATGGGCGAACCCGCATAGCTACGGGTCGCCTTGATATCCGCTTCTGAGCACATCAAGTAATCTCTTGCGGTTGAGATGACCAAATCTGGTAGGTCACGAGCAGCAGCCGCTCCCTCGATTCCTGTTAAGATGATCTCCTGAAAGTCCTCCACATTGCGAGATCGCAGATTGCTGTTTCCACTTTCACAAAGGAGATACTCAAATTTTTTACTATCGGCATTGGGAATCTTCGCAATTATGTGCAAGGTTTGCTTGCGTTTGTCTTTTGATTGGTAATCATCGAACTTTGGCAAGAGCCAATATGCGATTGCAGCTGCAGCTGTTGCTCCATCCGGATAAGGGACTTGCCAATTCACTGAACGGCTCCAATCTTCGATCAATCCAAAAATAACCGGGTATTCAATCGGGCTAAATTCAGCGATGTGGTCCGCCACTATTTTCAAAACCGTTTCCCATGCAGAGCCATCTGGGACGTTGAGAAGTGAACTGTAGCTCCTCGAATTCGGCAGCCATGCGGGAGAGGTCACACACGCGACCCGAAGGATATGAATCACTCGCAGGAGAATATTTTTATCATTTGATAATAGTTCGGCGACGTGCGTGTTTAGAAATGCAGCCGATGAGGGTGCTTTTAATAGAGAGACAAGAGTATCATCACGAAATTGAGATGGTATGTCAACATCGATTACTGCAGCCTGGAAAATCCGATCTGCAGCGCCGGGTTCACGCTCCATGAGTTCAGCCACCCATTTCCGATAAGCTCGCCGCACAGCGGGATGCGTACCTATTATGCTGGAAAGCTCCGTTAAAGACTCATGGCGAGTAGAACTCTGTTCCTCAATCCAGTGCAAAATGGCCCAATCTTCAAGAACGTCATGGGCAGGTGCGACGAGGAGCTTGCTGTGTTCTGGGGATACTATGAGAGAGGTGTGTCTGAGGGCATCTACTACGGAAGGATTAAGGTCACTGCTAGGGACGTAGGCTGAAAGTTCTCTCGCTCGACGCAACGCAATTTCCATGAAGGCTTCCTCGCGGAGGCGAGGCATTCCTCCAGCAAGATTATGCTCGACACATATGATCTGCTGCCAGAAGAGTGCACGGAAATCCCGCTCACTCTCAGGCAATGGCCGACTATCGGACCAAGAGATATGCAAAGCCTTATCGAGAATGTATGGATTGCGCAATATCCGGCGCAGCTCAGGATTGCCTAGCGGAAGACCGAGCTCCGGATTTGCGGCTTCTACTTCCTTTAATTCGTTATCGCTTAATTGAGGAACGGCAATTACAGAATGTTCCATGTCTTTAGCATCTAGGAAGCATGATCGCACTAAGTCGGTCGAACAGTCTCTAACGGTCATGATTATATGAAGGGTCTTGTCTTTTGCTGCGAGAGTCAAGAGATCGCTAAAAGCATCACGAGTTGATTTTTCAAGAAGACGTTCAATGCTTTCGATTAATAGAATCTTTCGATCATGGCCAGCCAAAATGGCTCCTAGTGTGGCCGCATTCACTGGAATCTGGTTGCTTTGCAAAGTTGTGTCGAAATGAGGTTGCGCAAATTCCTCTGCACGAAAGCTGAATACAAAATAGTCGGCGGATAGTAGGGCGATAGCGTCCTTAGCGATATTAGACTTTCCAGAGCCCGCTGGACCTGAGATTAGTATTAACTGGTTCGACTCTAGTTCATTTATCACTTGCTGGACAAGAACTTCGCGCTTTAAGTGAAGGTCCTGACCAATTGTTGATCGGATTCCACGAAGGATTAGCTCGGAGTGTTCATGGATAGCGCTCAACGCTCGCTGTTCAGAACTACCAAGGGGGCTATGGCGTTGTGTCAGAACCTGGGGCAAATCTTCACGCCGAAAGTCCTTCGCGTGTGGCATCCCATTGCTTACTAATGCAAGAAGCGAATTCCATGTGTTTTGTGCAATATCAATGGCATTTGATTCGGTTGTTGTATGTGCGAGAAGGGACTTGATTGCGGCTTCTGTCTGCCCTGTAGCACTATTTAAGTCCAAGCTTAGTACATATAATACGCGCAGGAATGGCCAAATTTCAGCGACCGGGATATCTCTTCCTTCAACTTCGCCGATGATGCGTTTAAGCTGATCACAATAGCGGACGGCTTTGCTGCTGAGGAATCCGGCAGTCGCTAGTCTATGCTCAAAATCGGTACTATCACGTGCCGCACGGGAGCAATCTAGTAGTCCAGAGAGGTGTTCGAGTAATGTGTTTGTGCCTCGCAGTGTGACAATTGCCAAACGATCCCTCGCAGGCGAAAACAAGCTTGCGTTATGGAAATCCTGCCAAAAAGCTTGCACAGTCTCCTTGCAATCCTCATCTGTCGCGCTAACCGTGAAGGTCCGCTTCACTTGTCCAGCTAGCTTCCGCTGCTCTCCTGATCCATTCTCTCCAATTATCAGGAAATCATCTGTTTTCCATCCGATATGAGACGTCTGCAATTTAACTTCTACTACCATGCAGTTGAGTAGGATTGGTGGAATTCCTTTGACGAGGAGATGTGCGAGCCAATAGGCAGCTACATGCTGCTCGAAGAACGTTCCAGCTCCACCTGTTGAGGCTGGACTTGAAGCACATCTATCGCTCGTCATGGGGATATCCGATAATATATTTATTGATCCTCTCTGCCTGCGTGTTCTCTGATGGCACAAGATTGTTTCCCTGTATTGCGTAGGGGAGGATAAGATGGTCCGATCTCATCCTCAGCGAGCTATCCAAGAGCATCTCCCAAGTTGAACGCTTTCGCCATGTCTTCCGGACTCTTCATAACGTCGCCGCGTTCATATGCGCTTGCAAGGATGCTTCCCGCCAATTGCATTCCAAGGTAATCAAAGGACATCCGGAACATTAGCATCAAAGGTCCGCAGCAATCAGGTCCCTCTTCTGATGGCACAACGATGATTCCTTTCTTGCCAGATAGTCTCTTGCTTGCGATATATGGTCGCAGCCTATCGATGAGAAGCTTCATCTTTGCAGTGGGACCATACCAGTAAATCGGGGTCCCGAAGATGATAATGTCTGCGGCTTCGAGCTTGGGATAGATCTCCCGCATGCCGTCCGACAAGGCGCAGTTATAGCCAGATCCGCTCCTCTTGCAGCCCCGGCAATCGATGCAAGGCAGGATATCATAGTCATAGAGGTGGAGCTTCTCGGTTGAATGACCATTTATTCTTGCGCCTCTGAGGATCTCTTCCACGAGGATGTCCGTATTTCCGTTTTTTCTTGGGCTACCGACCAAAGCCAAGATTCTCATGAACATCATCTCCGCGGTTCGAGAAGATAGTGGTGACGGTTTCTTTGACGTCCTCTAGCCACGCTTTTCTCTGAGCGGGTGAGCTGGTTACAACCACGCTATAGGTTGTCCTGTAGAATTCCTTCACTCCACAAAGCCCAAAGATGCAGTTCTTCCAGAGGGCCTCCAGAGGATCACCAAAGACTTGCCGCTCTCGTTCTGGAAAGGTGTTGGATGTGTTGAAGACCACGACCTTGTTGGCTCTGAGCAGTCCTTGAGGGACTCCCTCACCGCTGTCGCCCTCCAAGAACTCGTATGCAACGCCAGGTCGAATTACCCTATCAATCCAACCTTTGAGAATGGCCGGAGGCATTCCCCACCAGTTAGGATGCACGATTATGATTCCATCAACGGAGGCAATCTCATCGCAATGCTTCTGAATTGGGGGATCAACATCTCCATCTTTGGGAATCTCCTCAGAGGGCAGGATAGGATCGAATCCTTCCTGGTACAGGTCATGGAAGCTTACTTCATGCCCGCTGCCTACTAACGCGCTTCCTGCTGCCTCCGCTATAGCATGGTTAAAGCTTCCCACGTTGGGATGAGCCAGGATAATTGAGATTTTCATTGAGCCAAGTCCTCTCAACGAGTAATATCAAAGGAGTATAAGCCTTCCTTCCCAGGCAACTCATATGGTTAGCCTGACATTTTGCATGTAAAATCTAGAAGCTCGAACTGCTATTTATGTTGCTTGGTTTAAATACTCGGTGGGTCGGGATGAAGCGCTTAGTAGTCAACTGGTCTGACGATATCGATTATAATGCGGTTTTTTCCCGTAAAAGCAGTATTCAAATAGGAAGTCGGCCATTATTCAACACATGGAATCTGAGCAGTTTCTCTCCAAAGAAGAATTTATCCAGCTGTATAGGGCAGCGAAAGATGACCGAGAGCGATGCCTGCTGCAGCTAATGGTGGGAACGGGACTGCGCGTCGGTGAGATGGTGCAGATCCGGATAGAGGATATCGACTTTGAGAACGCGTATTTGCACATCCGGGCGGAGAACGCCAAGTATAAGAAAGCAAGGACTGTTGTGCTTCTGCCTCCCGTAATCGATGTATTGCAGAGACTGGTGGCTGGACGCTCTTCCGGCTGGTTGTTTCCAGGGTATAAGAAAGGTCATCTGTCCAAGCCGCATGTGGAGAGGATTCTGCAGGAAATAGCAGTTAGGTCTGGATTGCAGCAGATAGTGCATCCTGACCGAAAGGGTCCGGGAAGATATCGCATACATCCACATATGCTGAGGCACAGTTTCGCAATATTTTCGATTGAAGCAGGGATTCCTCTGAGTGATCTGCAATCTCAACTTGGCCACGCCTCGCTTGCAACGACTGGCGTATACCTCAAAGCCAGCCCGAATCATAGGCGAGAAGCTTACATGCGGTCAGGTATGTCTAGCTTCCTTACAGAAGACATATCTTAGATCTGCGGATATACAGATGTTCGGGGCTTGGCGTTGTTATGTGCGTGTTGGAGAGATCTTAGATGCAATTCGCTTCGAGGTCGTGGGCGCTCAAAAAACGTACACTTTCCCCTATTACTAATTATAGGGGATAATGTACGATTTTCTTCCAACGAAAAGGTGCTGTTGCGCTGAGCACTGCTGCGTTATCCGTGGTCCTCATACCAAGCTTTAAATATATAATAGTGATAATTTGCTTACGGAGGGACATTTATATGAGAGTTTACATATTATTGCTTGTCTCGTTCATGGCAGCAATAGGAACAGGATTCGCAGTTAATGCGGATATCGGTGACGTCGAAGCGTTCAAGCAAGCCTTAGAACAGGATGGATTTACCGTACAGCAAGGTGGACTAGGCTATTTTGACTTTATGAAGTTATATAATAGCGGTGTGTTGCCAACTGCAATGGGAAACAATCCTGCCACAAAATATTTGGTATATCTAGTTCCACCACCATCCGGTCAAGTGGTAGAGGGAATTATTTCCGAGATCATTAAAGTTCTCGGAGTAAAAGCGAACGTAACTCCTTTCTGGAGTCTTCGACCAGATGAAGCTGTTGTATTCGTTGGAAGAACACCACCGGAATGCAGGTACTTCAGCTATGACCATTTTTTAATTTCCAGGACCTATGGAAATGAGACTCTAGGGATTTGGTCCAATTTAGCCGATACAATCAACAACCTGGTTATCAAAACTGAAGGGACTCCAGATGTATCGCTTGGAAATCCTTTCAATCAGACTACGATGGTGGTAACTACAGCGGATAAGAGCATTGACCAGCGCATCCGTGCTGCTGCTCAATCCGCAGGATACTCCGAGGGCATAATTAACACCCAAATCCTCCCCTCAGCTATGTTGAATATGGGCGTGGAGAACGATTCCGATACATTTGCCGTATATATCCGACCGTCTCTATTCCAAGATGAGCAAGCTGGCAACGACTACATCGATAATAGACCGGCTACTGTTTTCCGCATAACTCCGAATGAATCTACGGAACTAGAACCTCATGGTTATCCAGAGTTGAGGGTCCGAGGAACAGGAACTACAGAGTTTGACCTTATGGATGATCTCGAAGAGCTTAGGATTGCGATTCTCAACAAATACTCTGATTTGAATGCCACAGATCTTCCAATTAGCATAGGAGTCCCAATAGGGAGTGATGCCATCCAGAGAGGAATCGATGGCTTAGGTCCTACCAACGATGCCTGCTATTTGTGGTCCGCAAACCAAACAATTTCTTCACAGACCCCGACTATCCCTGACACATCGAAATACTATGATTTCTTGCGGGATCCTGCAATTACGTTAGGCAACGATACCAATGAGTTCATAATCGTCTATGGAATTAACCATGTAGCTACAGGAAAGGCGACGTACTCAAACTTCGCTATATACGGAGCAGATGCGTTCAATGGCGTTGGAATGATTTCCGACTTAGATTTCAATGGAACTGCCAAGGAGTACCTCCCCGACAATCCCAATGCTAAATACCTCTACGTCTATAAGGTCGCAAGGAACTGCGGTGATGATCCGCACTGCTATGAGCTTCCTTATGGTCCGGGAGGCTATGGAATAGGGACGAACCAGCCGCTCTTCATTTTCTGGAGGATTTACCTGGAGCCTGCAACGAAAACCGGGCCTTCCTACTCGGAGATCGTGTATGACAGAGCCACAAAGTTCGATCCAAAAGAGTAGATCAATGGGGCTGGGGTATTGAGGCATACCCCTGCTCTGTTTAATTCACGGAACCAGTTTTCATTTTTTGTGAGTCATTCATTGATCCGGCTGTGACCTCGTCTATCTACTGCGCACGCTTTAAGTGACGACCCATATAACCCATGTGTATCTGATGCCTGCAAATCCAGCGACTTTTCACGATGAGATGTCTCTATAACAGACTCTAACCAAAGTTTTAATAAATATTAATGATAATTCAGTGCAAGGAGGAATATCTTATATGAGAGTTCGTACATTATTACTTGTCTTGTTCACGATCTTTATTGGAACGGGGCTTGCAGTGAATGTGGATATTGGTGATGTGGAGGCTTTCAAGCAAGCTTTAGAACAAGATGGATTCACCGTACAGCAAGGTGGCCTAGGCTTTTTTGATTTTATAAAATTATATGATATGGGACTTGCCCCTTCTGCATACGGAAACAATCCCGCTACGAAATATTTGGTATATCTAGTTCCGCCCGCATCAGGTCATGAGATCACTGGTAAGATCTCAGAGATAATTAAGGCTCTTGGAGTAACCGCGAAGGTAACACCCTTCTTCAGTCTTCGCCCAGACGAAGCGGTTGTATTCGTTGGAAGAACACCGCCAGAGTGTAGATACTTTAGTTTCGACCACAATTTGATGGAGAGAATCTATGGAAATGAGACTCGATGGATTTATGCCAATTTAGCAGATACAATAAACAACCCAAATATCAATACCGAAGGGACACCCAATGGGTTGCCCGGAAATCCTTATAACCAAACCACGATAGTAATCACTGCAGCCGATAAAGGTATTGATCAACGCATCCAGGCGGCTGCACTATCAGCAGGGTATTCAGGCGATATAATAAACACCCAGGTACTTCCTTCAGCTATGTTGAATATGGGTGTAGAGAACAACTCTGATACATTTGGCGTATTTATCCGGCCATCTATGTTCGCAGATCAGAAAGCTGGAGATGCTTACATCGCTAATAAACCTGCCAAAGTTTTCCGTATAACTCCCAATGAATCCACGCAACTGGACCCATATAATTATCCAGAGCTAAGAGTGCGTGGAACTGGAAAAACCGAGTTTGATTTGACGGCTGATCTCAATGAATTGAGGCAAGCTATCTTGACTAAATACGGCAAATTAAATGCCACAGAGCTTCCAACAAGTATATGGGTTCCTATTGGGATTGATGGTATTCAGAAGGGAGTCGATGCCTTAGGCCCTAACAATGATGCATGCTACCTATGGACAGCAAACCGGACTGTCAATTCGCTGACACCACCTTTCCCAAATCTCACGCAATACTCTGATTTCTCTCCACATCCAGTGATCAATTTGGGCAACGATACTAAAGAGTTCATAATCGTATACGGTGTTAACCATGTAGCCACAGGAAAAGCAATATACGAGAACTTCGCCCCGTACGGAGCAGACATCTGGAATGGCGTTGGAATGATCACCGATGTGGATTTCAATGGAACTGCTAATGATTACCTTCCAGATAATCCCAACGCAAAATACCTCTACGTCTACAAGATCGCCAGGAATTGCGATGGCGATCCACACTGCTTTGAGGTTCCGTATGGTCCTGGAGGCTATGGCATACGTCTGGATCAGCCGCTTTTCATTGTCTGGAGAAGCTACCTGGAAAAGGCTACAAAGACTGGGCCATCCTACTCTGAGATCGTGTATGATAGAGCCATAAAGTTCGATCCGAAAGA
>MTKZ01030508.1_pt1 | contig 14336 bp, 16 predicted proteins | sample 1042781 | NCBI WGS metagenome assembly MTKZ01 (sample SAMN06212207, study PRJNA360539) | anaerobic digester metagenome | biome: Wastewater treatment plant; material: sludge; isolation source: anaerobic digester fed with sludge from wastewater treatment plant | place: Denmark: WWTP Viborg ...
TCCCCTTCTCCCACTGCCCCTCGTACTTCTCGCCGTCGGACTTGATGTATATGCCCTTGCCGTGCGGCTGGTCGTCCTTCCACTGGCCCATGTAGGTGGCGCCGTCGGGCCACGCGGCTATCCCCGCGCCTTCGCGGAGTCCCCCTCTCCAGTCGCCCTCGTAGCGCTCGCCCGTGGCCTCGACCTTCACGCCGCGGCCGGTGACGCAGTTCCCTTCCACGCACCGCGCTATGCCGGGCACTTTCCGCTCGATGGCGGCGGTATCCCCGGCTTCCTTGCACGACACGGCAAGGCAGAGCGCAGTCAGGATTAATGAAAGGCTTTTCAAAATATGCATGATATCATTCCACCGGTGGAGGATCATTCTGCACGGAACCGAACCGTTTTGCAATTAAAAAACAGTATTCCGCGCCAGCGACACCTATCGCGCAAAAAAATGCGACGCCCCGGATTTACGGATTGACCTTCGTCACCTGCCGGTATAGAAAATTCCCACTGGGTACGGCCGGATGAACACAATTTCAACAGAACAGTTTTTCCGCTTCACCGCCACCAGCGTGCACTGGATCGACATCGCGCTCATCCTCGCCTACCTGGCGGGCATCGCCGCCTTCGGCTACATGTTCCACAAAAAGATCAGGACCTCCGGCGACTATTTCCTCGCCGGGCGCTCGCTGTCCTGGTGGGTCATCGGCATGTCCATAATCGGGACGAACATCGGCTCCAACGACTATGTCGGCGGCGCCGGCGGCGCCTTCAAGATAGGCATCGCCCAGGCGAACTTCGAGTGGATAGGCGCCATCCCCGCCATGGTCATCGCGGCAATCGTCTTCATCCCGTTCTACTGGCGCGCCGGCGTCTTCTCCATCCCGGAGTACCTGGGGCGGCGGTACAACTCCGCGGTGCGGGTGATATCAGCCGCGGTGCTCTCCATTTTCTCCGTCCTCATCGTGGGCGTATTCCTCTGGTCCGCAGCGCTTATGCTCAACACCTACGTGGGATGGCCCATCGTCTTCAGCATCGCGGTCACTGCGGGCGTCGTGGGGATCTACACCATCTCCGGGGGGCTGGAGGCGGTGGCCTACACCGACGCGATCCAGATGGTAATCATGTTCGCCGGCGCCATCGCGCTGGCGGTGCTCGGCTTCCGCGCCGTGGGAGGCGTAGCGGAGTTCGTGGCACAAGTGCAGTCTCGGTTCCCGTCGCACTTCCAGGCGTTCCTGCCATCCACACACGGCGAGTTTCCCTGGCCCGGGGTGCTCCTGGGGCTGGGCCTGGTGCTCTCCCCGGCCTACTGGTGCGCGAACCAGGCGATCCTCCAGCGCTGCCTGGGCGCCAGGTCCGAGTGGGACGGAAAGGCGTCGATGATCTTCGCCGCCATGGCGAAGATGTTCATCCCGTTCCTCATCGTTCTGCCGGGATTCTTCGCCCTGCTCCTCGCTTCGNNGACCAGGCGCTTCCCTGGATAGTGAAGAACATTCTTCCCGTGGGGATATCGGGCATCTTCTTCGTGGCCTTCGTGGCGGCGCTGCAATCGTCCATCTCGTCCACCATGAACTCCACGGCGGTGATGGTGACGCGTGACATCATAGGCGTGCTCTCGCCTGGAACCATCTCGAACGAGCGGGAGCTCTCGTGGGGCCGCTGGATCACCTTCGCGGTACTCGTGCTCGGCGTCTTCTGCGCGCCGCTCACGGCGATGTTCCGCGGGATTTACGTCTTCGTGCAGCAGCTCCTCTCGTTTTTCCAGGGTCCCATTTTCGCGCTGATACTGCTGGGCATCCTCATGAAGCGGGTCACACCGGCCGCGGGGCTCTGGAGCCTCATAACAGGACTGGCACTGGCGATCACCCTCGGGGCCTTCGGGATAAACATGCTCTATATCGCCTTCTGGAGCTTCCTCTTCAGCATGGCGATGCTGCTTCTCATCAGCCCCTTCACGAAACCGAAGTCAGACGCGGAGCTCGAGAACCTGACCTATTCCACGACGGTGAGGAGGTAGCCCATGATCGACTGGATCCACACGCTCCCCGTCTGGTGCGCCAAGGCCGGCGCGGTCCTCATCTTCGGCGGGGTGATATTCTTCACCTGGACGCTGCCGCGCGACTTCCTCTACCTCGGCTCCCCCGACACCGCGCGCTGGCGCGACCTCCGCATCTGGGCCACGGTGCTCCTGGCGTTCCAGATTTTCATCTACATGGTGTTTTAGCGGGGGAGGATACACCGCCATGGCGGATGATAGCAACAGGCGGGACCTTTAAATAATTCCTTGACATTGATTGATTACATGATTATATTTCATGAAAGTAAGAGTATGTATTCATGGAGTAATTATCATGAAAATCATGGAGCGCGGCCAGATCACCATTCCCAAAAAATTCAGGGACAGGTACGGCATCAAGCCCGACACGGAACTTGACTTCATTCCCGTAAAAGAGGGACTCCTGCTGATCAAGCGCGGTTATTCCGAGAGCCCTTTCAGGGAACTGTACGGCATATTGAAACATGAAGGCAGCTCCGACGATTACATCGACCAGATAAGGGGCGGCAGGTGATAACATCCATCGACACAAGCATCCTTCTGGATGTGTTTCTTCCCGATCCGACCCATGGGGAGACCTCGCTCATGGCCCTGGAGAAAGCGTACAAGGAAGGAGCACTGGTAATCTGCAATATCGTCTATGCCGAACTTGCGCCGCAGTTCGATGACAGGGTACTGCTCGACAGATCTCTATCGAAAATGGGAGTAGAGATCCTACCCCTCGACAACGAGGCGGCGCACCTGGCGGGGCTCGTGTGGAAGGCATACAGGAAAAAGGCGAAAACGCGGGACCGGATCATCACGGATTTCCTGATCGGGGCTTTTTCAAAAACACAATCCGACCGTCTCCTCACCAGGGACAGGGGATTTTACCGGGAATATTTCAAAGGGCTTGCCCTCTTATAATACGCCGGCAACGGAACCACCGCGGCAATGATATCGCAGGCTGCCGGCTAAAATATCTTATTAGTGGGAATCGCTTCCCAGGCAGGATTGGGGCGATGCGCGCGGCCGCGATGGAGGATTCAGATGCGGGATCACCTATTCAACACGGAGAAGATCAAGTACGTGAAGGGCGGAAAACCCGGCGTGGAGTGCATCCTCTGCGCCGTCCGGGACGGGGCGCCGGAGGTGAAGGACCTCACGGTGCACCGGGACGGGCTCTTCATCGTCGCGGTGAACCTTTACCCCTTCAATCCCGGCCACCTGATGATATTCCCCGCGCGCCACGTCACCGAACTGGGAAAACTTACCGAAGAGGAGGCCCGCGAGCTCCACGGCCTCATAGTGAAAACCATCGGCATACTTGAAGCTGAATTCGGCCCGTCGGGATTCAACGTGGGCTACAACCTGGGACGCGGGAGCGGCGCCAGCATCGACCACGTCCATGCCCACGTGGTTCCCCGCTACGAAAACGAGGTGGGGTTCCTGGACGTGCTCGCCGGCTCGCGGGTGGTCGTCGTGGACCCGGTGGAAGCCCGGGACAGACTCCGGAAACGTTTCGAATCAGTGGCGCTTTGATTCTTCCTCGGCATCGAGCAGGCCGGCCATATCATCCTCGTTGATCCTTACACAGAACGGTTCGGCGCACATGGGGCACGAGCCCCGGTTTTCGCCAATTACCAGCCCTTCCAGCTTCAGCTCCAGGCGGCTGCCGCAGTAGAGGCAGGTAAAGTCGCCGGCGGTCATGGGACGGGGCAGCATATCGCTTCTCCTGATTACTCGGTTGCCGGGCGGCCCGCGCCGCGCCGGAGTTTTCCATTGTCCTGCCGGACCCGTTTTTATCAATAATTAATTCTCAACAAACGATTGACTTTTTCCGAAAATGGTACTGTAGTAGTCTGTGGCCGTTCCGTGCGCACTCATCAAAGCCCATTGTTCATGGAGGAAACGATGCATCGAAGAACAGCTCTCTTATTATTCATACTGTTCGCCCTGGCGATTATCGCGCTGCCGCTCCACGTGACTTTCGCCCAGACAGATCAGGAGGCCGCAAAGTCCGACAAGCTCACCTCCAAGGAGATCGAGAAGGAAGGCGAGGTGATGAACAAGCAGATCAACTCGATCAACCAGGACATCCTCAAGACGGTGAGGGAATACAAGCTCACCTCCGACGAGATGAAAAAAAATATCCGCATCGTCCCCTTCCAGACCACCATAAATTACGCGGACAAGAACGGGACGTTCATGGAGGTGACGCGCCACAAGTTCATCCGCAATCCGTTGAACCTCCACCAGATCGTGGGAGTGAAAAACAAGACCTTCCGCATTTTCTATTCCGGCGAAACCGTCAACAAGATAGAGATGGAGATCTTCGAACGCTACTACGACGACAACTCCGCGGTGCGCGTGAACATAGTGGATCCTTCGCCGGGTGACGAGCAGACCAACGATGTCACCTTCACGCACACGCTCCTGGTGAACTACACCATCGAGAACGCGAAGTTCCGCAAGGACGTGAAGCTGGTGGACAACAAGAAGCTCGGCGACATCCAGAACACCACGGCCTTCCCCATCCGCAACGAGCTCAAGCGCGATTTCATGGTTCCGAACCTGGTCTTCGTCAGCAACGTGCTCCTGGACGTGGCGGAAACCTACTACAAGGGAAAGAAGGACGCCGAGAGCCTGATGCTCGAGTTCCTGAAAAAATCTGTTGACTACTGACCTGCTACACGCCACATAGAAAACAGTGCAACGCCAGGCATCTGCCTGGCGTCGCTTTTACCGCTATGCTCTCCATAGAAAACATCCATGTATCCTTCGGCGCACGGGAGATACTCTCCGGAGTAAGCTTGGAGCTCGAAGCCGGCACCGTCGTTGCGCTGTCCGGGAAATCGGGCTCCGGGAAAACCACGCTCTTCGGCGTGATGGCGGGGCTCCTGAAGCCGTCGGAAGGCCGCGTGTTCTACGGCGGGAAGAGCATCTACCGCTGGGGTGACCTCCGGCGGGCGCGGTACCGGAACCGGGAGATAGGCTACGTCTTCCAGACCTTCAACCTGCTCCCGAACCTCACGGCGCGGGACAATATCGCCCTCCCCGCCGTCCTCAACCGTCACACCCGGGACCTGCGCGCGCGCGTCGAGCACCTCGTGGACTACCTCGACCTCAGCGCCATCGCGGGCCAGCACCCCGCCACCCTCTCGGGCGGCGAGAAGCAGCGCGTCGCGATCGCCCGCGCACTTGTGAACTCCCCCTCCGTGATCCTCGCCGACGAGCCCACGGGCAACCTCGACGACGCGAACGGCGGGAGGATATTCTCGCTTTTCAGGAATATCAGCGAGGAGCGCGGCATCTGCGTCTTCGTGGCAACGCACGACACGGGAATGCTGGAGAAAGCCGACGCGCACTACCGCCTGGAAGGGGGGAAGCTGGAAAAAGTTGCGCGCGCGAAAGCGGATAAGAAGGCACGCCGATAAAAGTCGCGTCACTTGAGCTGGTTAAGAAGCGCCCGTCCCACGTGCTGGTACCTGCCGTCCTCGTCCTTCTCTATCACCGAGTCCACTATCTCCCTGAAACGCGCCACCTCGTTGAGCCTGTGGTGGGTGATGGCCAGGTTGAGCATGATGGCGTGGACCAGGTAGTTGTACTGCCGCAGGTTCATGCCGCTGGCGGCCGTGAAATGGGTGATGGCCTCCCTGTACCGCCCCAGGAGAAAATAGTTCTTCCCGATGTAGTAGTGCGCCAGCGCCTTGACGGGCTCGTTCGCCTCGTTGCGTTTCGCGCACTCCTGGAAAGACTCGATGGACAGGTCCGTGAGGCGCTCCTGGTAGGCGAGGTAACTCGCGTAGAGCATGTTCCGGTTGTTGATCTCCTTCTGGCCGAGGAAACTGTTCCAGAACGCCTGGTCCTCCTCCAGGAGGGAAAATTCTATCTGGCCGAGAACGGTCCCGGGCCCGGGAAAGGCCATAAAGAGGGCGATAACACAGCCCGCCAGAATCAGAGTTTTTTTTCCGCGCATATGCACACGCCCGCCGTGAAATCACCGGGAACCGGCTGGATTACGCTACCCCGTTTCGGGTGATTTTGTCAACGATGATTATCCGGAGCGCCGAAAGCGGTGAAGGCTGATATCATCCATCATGATTGAATAGCGCTGAAATTCCAATTTTTTTCAAATATTTCAAAAAAACTGGAAAATGGGCAAAAATGGGTGATTTCGCTTCGTATTACGTAATATTCGCCTATATCATCTTTAAATTTTTTTAAATCGAATTAAATAGTCAAGCCGTAGGGGCCGATTTTTCGAATAGGAGATGGTGTCTCCTCTAAACGCCGTTCTTTGAAAACTGGGGTTGCAGACTGACATGCCGTGGGGAAAACCGTACGCCACCCTTTGCGCGTTCGGTTGCAGGCTTATATGTGCCCATATACAAGCCTGGAACAGCTGCCATTTGTCCCGTCCGGCGAAAGCCGGATGAAATGGTATCATGTCCGGGACGCACTGCCCGCGTCGCGGACGGCAAGGAAGCCAGAAAAACAAAACAAAGGAGTGTACAATGATCATTAACCACAACATGTCAGCGATTAACGCCAACAGATCGCTCAAGTTCACCCACTGGGAAGTGGACAAGAGCATGCAGAAGCTGTCATCGGGCAAGAGAATCAACAGGGCCGGTGACGACGCATCCGGATTGGCTGTATCGGAGAAGATGAGGACCCAGATCCAGGGCCTGAGGCAGGCTGAGAGAAACACCGAAGACGGCATGTCCTTCGTCCAGACGGCGGAGGGATATCTCAACCAGACTTCAGCGATAGTCCAGAGGATCAGGGTGCTTGCCATCCAGTCTGCCAACGGCATTTACACGCCGGAGGACAGGCAGCTCATCCAGGTGGAAGTATCCGCCCTGATTGACGAAGTGGACCGGATTGCCTCGCAGGCCGAGTTCAACAGGTTCAAGATACTCACCGGCAGGTATTCACGGGCCAACGCCCAGGCGAGCATGTGGTTCCACATGGGGCCCAACCAGCACCAGCGCGAAAGGGTCTTCGTGGGAACCATGACCGCCGCGGCGCTCAACTTCAAGCGGGGAGGGAACATCGCAATGACGATTTCCACCCCGAGGGGAGCGAACGACGCGATCGGTGTGCTCGACAACGCACTGCAAAAGATTTCCAAACAGCGTTCAGACCTTGGCGCCTATTACAACAGGCTTGAAATGGCCGCCAGGGGTTTGATGAACGCCTACGAAAACGTGCAGGCGTCGGAATCCCGCATCAGGGACGCCGACATGGCCGAGGAAATGGTGGAGTTCACCAAGAACTCGGTCCTGACGCACAGCGGCACTGCAATGCTGGCACAGGCAAACCTGAAACCCCAGTCCGTTCTGAGGCTGCTGGGATGACAATCCCGGCAACGGCGAATGGTTCTTTGAAAACACGTGACCAATCTCATTGCGCACACGTAACTCCTGGACTTGTCCAGATCGGCCGCTTCGGCGGTCGGTAATGCACGGAGGGCATTACCGGCCGTCGAAGCGCTGGTTCGACGACCGGTGTCAACCGGATGATGGGCAGTCCGGGTTACAGTGCCAAGGAGACAACCTTCGACCTTCGCGGAAGGTCCGCGGACCACACGAGGTGGGCCGTGAAAAACCGGGGCTGCTAAAAAAAGATACAAGAGAGCGGCGCCGCATTACCCACAAGGGAGGGACACACAATGAGAATCGGTCACAACATGAGTGCCATATTTGCAAACAGGCAGATCAAGCTTGTTTCGGAAAGGCTTGACAAGTCCATTGAGAAGCTCGCTTCGGGCGAGACGATCAATCGGGCGGGGGACGACGCTTCCGGTCTGGCCGTGTCTGAAAAGATGCGGACCCAGATGCTGGGCCTGGTCCAGGCTGAAAAGAACGCCCAGAACGGGATTTCTTTTATCCAGGTCGCGGAAGGTTCGCTCCTCCAGGTCAACGAAATTCTTCAGCGCATAAGAATGCTTTCGATACAGGCAGCCAACGGTATCTACTCGAACCACGACAGGGTGCAGATCCAGGTTGAAGTTTCGCAGCTCATAGACGAGGTGGACAGAATCGCCACGTCGGCGGAGTTCAACCGGCAGAAGATTCTGACCGGGCATTACGCGCGTAATTCCCGGGACGGGCAGATGTTCTTTCACGTCGGTCCCAATCAGAATCAGCGGATATTCGCCGTCATCAAGACGATGAGTGCCCGCGCGCTCAATCTGGTCGAGGGGAGTCAGAAGCGCTCCTTATCCACCGTTGCACAGGCAAACACCATGGTGGGATATGTCGACGCGGCCCTGGACAGGCTCAATCGGCAAAGGGCAGACCTAGGTGCGTACTACAACAGGATGGAGAACACCGTAAGGGCGCTTGCGTATTCCCATGAGAACATGACGGCCGCGTTCTCACGGATCCGTGATGCGGATATGGCGGACGAAATGGTTGAGTTTACGAAGAACCAGATACTTATTCAGAGTGGTACTGCGATGCTGGCTCAGGCGAACTTTAAGCCTCAACTGGTACTTAAACTGCTCGGATAGGAATCTTACGTGCGACGTGCCACACAGTGCCTCGGCATTATACACGCTCTCTCTCCGGTAGGGAGCCGGAGAGAGAGCCACCTTTTACGACAAGGAGGGAGAAAGGTGAAACTTATTTTAAGGGAGTACGAGTAAGTTTACAAGGAGGTAAGCGATGGATATCAACAAGCTGTACACGGGACAGGCGGAGCCCATCAGAAGGAGCTACCAGGACAGTTCCGCCGCAAGCCAGGCCGCGGAAAGGACTGCCGCGGTCAAGGCGGACGCGGAGAACAGGGTGGCGGAGCTTTCACGCCAGAACCTGAAAGACCTGGCGGACACCCTCAATGTGGCGGCCAAGTCTCTGAACGAGCGGGTATCGTTCTCGTTCAACGAGAAGATAGACCGCGTGGTGATGAAGGTCATCAACACCAGGAACAATGAAGTGGTGAGGGAGATACCCGCGAAGGAAATGGTGCGGGTGTACGAGCACATCCATGAACTGATAGGAATGTTCGTGGACGAATCCCGTTAGACCGGCAGCCTGCCGCGAGGGGAGCGCGGCAGCTCCCTGCCATTCCTGTCNNGGGAGCGCGGCAGCTCCCTGCCATTCCAGTCACGGTGCCACCGGGCCCGTTCCCGGAGGGACAGGTATGCCCTGTCCGGGGATTCCCATGCCCGCAGCACAATCAATCCGCCTTAAAAAAAGCCGGCTACCCCCAAATTGGATGATATAAATATCCGAACCTGCCGATAATTAATTGAAGTAGTATACCCTGTTCCGTATATTTTGACCGGGGATGACGGTCCAGCCGCGTACAGCACTGGCCGGATTCCTTCAAAACGCAAAAGGGGACCACCATGCCTATTTCATTCGGAGGAATGGCCTCCGGTGTCGATACAGAAGACATTATCAAGAAGCTCGTACAGGTCGAATCACGGCCGATTCTCCAGTGGGAGCAGGAGAAAAAGAATTCCTCCGCCAAGAAACAGGCCCTCCTGACCCTGAAGGGCCATATCAACACCCTCAACGACGCCGTGAAGGAGCTGTACGGTTTCCGCTCGGCCTATTTCGACAAGACCGTGACCTCGTCGGATGGCGGGGCGGTTGAGGCCACCGCGGGACGGATGGCGTCCAAGGGCAGCACCACCATCATCGTGAGGGAGCTCGCGTCAACCCACAAGATCAGCACGGAGCCGGTGAAGAAGGGAAAGGAGCTCGACGCGGGGAAGATCACACTCACGGTCAACGGCGAGGCCCGCACCATACGCTTCCGGGGCGGGAAGATCGCCGCGCTTAGCGACGCGATTTCCGAGGAAGCAGCCGATATCATCAACACCACCCTGATGAACACCGAGGATGATCTCTTCACCATGACCCTGGAGTCGAAGGTTCCCGGCATGAAGGGCGAAATCCTGATTTCCGGGGACAAGCCCGCCCTGGAGTCGATTGGCCTGATAAAAGGGGAACGCGGACCCGACGCGAAGAAGGCGGCGATCGTCTTCGACCAGAAGCAATTCGCGCCGTACGCCGGCAGGGAGAAACCGGCGGAGGAAAGCGGCGGCATCTCAGTCGGAACCGACGGAAAGTCCGTGAAGGTAACCGGAACCATGTGGCGCGAGTACCCGCTTCCCCTGGAGCTGCCCGTGCGCGAGGACACTACGCTGGAATTCGAATTCTCCTTCCGCGAGCCGAAGTCCCTGGAGGAGGAAACGCTTCCCGCACGCATAGAGATAGGCCCCGACGAGAAGACCGTCATCAAGGGGATAGAGCTCCACGGCTACAACGTGCCGCGCAACCGCCCCGTGGAAGAGAAAAAGAAGGCGGAGTTCGCCACGGCCACCGGGATCGGCGTTATCGCCGCCGGCGAGGGCGAGAGATTGGAAAAGATATATTCCATCGACAGGAAAGCGAAGGGCCGGCAGGAGATTCCCATCGGAAAGGACTTCAGGGACAGGAAGATAGGGAAGATAGTATTCTACTGCAACGAGGGGGAGGCGGGTTTCGCGAACGCCGCGGTGCTCACGCCGGAGAAAAGCGCCGGCCAGTACGAGCCGAAAAATATCATCAGCAAGGCAAAGAACGCGCGCTTAAACATCGACGGCGTCGATATCGTGCGGGATAAAAACACCGGTATCACCGACGCGGTAAAAGGCGTGACGCTCAATTTAAAAAGGGCTTCGGACCAGCCGGTGACCCTCACCGTGGAGGCGAACACCAAGAACGCCACGGATAAGCTTAAAAAGTTCGTGGAAAGCTACAACGCCTACCTCGATTACTCGAACGAGCTCACCGTGGTGGAGCGCGCGAACAGGAACGACAGGGCGAGCCGCAAGGCGGCGAAGACCGGTATTTTCATCGGCGATATGACCATACTGCGACTTGAGAACACCATCAAGACGGCGGTGAACAGCGCCTACACAAGCAAGTCCGACGAACCGATCAAGGTCATCAATCAGCTGGGCGTCTCCTCCGGCGCCCTGAACGCGGAATGGGAATCCATCAAGACCGGGAAGCTGACCATGGATGAGGCGAAGTTCGGCGAGGTGCTGGTGAAGAATCCCGACGGCGTGAAGGAGTTCTTCGGCTCAGACACCGACGGCGACACCAGGGTGGACAACGGCTTCGCCTACAAGCTCCAGCAGATCCTGCGGCCCTACGTGATGTCGGGGAAAAACATCCTCCAGGCGAAGATCGACTACGAGACGGACAGCATCAAGCAGACGGACGAGCGCATATCGCGGCACCAGGACCATCTCACGCAGTACGAGGACAAGCTGCGCAGGAAGTTCTCCGCCATGGAGCGGGCGATATCGGGCTCCAAGGCCCAGGGCAACTGGCTCAAGCAGAACATGGGCGGCGGGGGCGACGACAAACAAAAGTAATCCGGAGATACGATGGAAATACAGATTAACGGACATCCCATAGAATTCACCCTGGAATTGGAAAAAAGCCTGGATCACCTGGTGGGATCCATATCGGCATGGGCGAGGGAGCGCGACCTGATCTTCACCGAGGCCTGGGTCGACGACGAAAAGCATTCGGTGGACAGCATGCCTTCCACACCGCTGGAGAAAATAGGCGTCGTCAACTGCGTGATCCTCTCCCGCGCCGAGCTCGTTATCAATTCCATCAACGAAGCGACCGACTACTGCTCCAGGATCGACGGTTTCATGGAGAAGGCAGCCGCATCAGGCAGGGTGTCTGCCAAGGACATCGACGAGATGAAAGCCGGCGTCGACTGGCTCGCCGAAGTGACGATGAAGGTTCTTTCGCTGTTGGGTATCGGACTGGAATCTCTGAAATACCGTGACCGCGGGGCCACGGACCTGTTCGAGGACCTGAAGGAATTCCGTATCGAACTGTCGCGAGTCGCACCGGGTGACGCGGCGGCGCTTCTGGGGAGGAGCCGGGGTATCTTCACCTCCTTCCGCGATCTCCTGAAGATTGTGCTTCTCGGCGAGAACATGCGCGCCACGGTATTGAGCAGTATCGATTCTCCCGATACGGTCATGGCGATGGTTGACAGCGTCAACAGGTCGCTGCCGGAACAGGTCAGGAACTTGGAGGAAGCGGCGATAGCCTACCAGGCCGGGCGTGACGGGGAAGGCTCGTCGAGGATCGAGGGATTCATCGATTTTGTGTACCGGTATTTCCGGATGTGCCACCAGGTGAAGCCGGTATTCGATACCGACATTTCACTGGTCACACATGACGGGAAACCACTTGCCGGGAAAAACGCGGAGATGAACGAGCTCCTGAACCAGATGCTCGCCGCGCTGGAGAACAACGACATTATCGGCCTCGCGGACGTCCTCGAGTACGAGCTGAAACCAGCGCTGGAAAGCCTGGCGCCGTACTGCCGGGAGATTTTCTCGCTGCTTCACAGGGATAAGTAGGGGGATGCGTCGCTTGCGTTGTGGTTGGGGGGTATTCGCGTTGGGACTCCCCAGCATCGGACCCAGGAGACCACTCCATTATCAACAAAACAGTAACTGGAGTGATTATGATACCGATAGTTATCGGTATTTTTAATCATTTCTGTTACTTCATAAAGATAGTGTTCAATTGCATACGTGATCAAAAAAGAAACAGAAAACCTGCACAAAACCCTCAAATCCCGATAAAACTCGAACTCGTCCCTGCGAAACGATACATGCAGGCAATGCCACTCCTCCTTCTCCCTCCTGTCCTGATACCGCACCCGGATTGAATCATTATCAAACAACCTCTTGTCCCGTGCCACTCGCCGCAGCAGGGCCGATATCAGTCCGCTTTTCGACAACGCCGCATATTCCGCGGCACCCGCAAGCCTCACAAGCATGTCCCGACTGATAGTAACCGTGGTTTCAGCAACCATATCATTCCTCCTCCATGAATATTCCTCTTTGTAGTACGATCGCCAACCGCAGAACGTAAAAAAATAATCACCGCCCCAGCCCAAAAAAGTGATTGCAGCCGGCGGTGAATTAGCTACTTTTTTCATACAGGCCGATAATCACATCCTTCAGGCAGGAGACCCCGCAGTGAAGAACAAGAAACTTTGGGGCGGCAGGTTTGACGGAACCCCGTCGAAAATCACCGAGCGGATATCCGCTTCCATCCAGTACGACGCCCGCCTCTACCGGCAGGACATCGCCGGCTCAATGGCGCACGCCAGGATGCTCCACAGGATGGGAGTTCTTTCCGGGGAGGAGCTCGGCGCCATCATCGGCGGCCTCGAGGGAATCCGCGCCGACATCGACAGCGGGCGCTTCGAGTTCTCCGCGTCCCTCGAGGACATCCACATGAACATCGAGTCGGCGCTGACGGAGCGCATCGGCGACGCCGGCCGCAAGCTCCACACCGCCCGCTCGCGCAACGACCAGGTGGCGCTGGACCTGCGCCTTTATATCCGCGACGAGGGGGACGATATCGCCCTGCTCCTCCGTGAACTCATCTCGCTCCTCTCCGACCTGGCCGCGCGCCATATCGACGTCATCATGCCCGGCTTCACGCACCTACAGGTGGCACAGCCGGTACGTTTCTCGCAGCACATGCTTGCGCACGCCTGGGCGCTCCTGCGCGACCTGGAGCGGTTGCGCCACGCGGTACTATCGTCCTCATCCCTGCCCCTGGGAGTGGGGGCCTGCGCCGGTGTGAATTACGAAAACGACAGGGAGTTTCTACGGAACGAGCTCGGCTTCGGGTCCGTGACGCCCAACTCCATGGACACAGTGAGCGACCGCGACTTCGCGCTGGATTTTCTCTACTTCGCCGCCGTGCTCGGGATGCACCTCTCCCGCTTCGCCGAGGAACTTGTGCTCTGGTCCGCCACGGCGTTCGGCTTCGTGCGCCTCGCCGATTCCGTCACCACGGGCTCGTCCATCATGCCCNNTCAAAAGCGCAACCCCGACATCGCCGAGCTCGTTCGCGGCAAGAGCGGCAGGCTCTACGGTAACCTGGTATCGCTCCTCACCACCATGAAGGGGCTTCCCCTCACCTACAACCGCGACATGCAGGAGGACAAGGAGCCGCTCTTCGATTCGGTCGATACCGTGAAGCTCTGTCTCGAGGGAATGAAGGAGATGCTGGCCACCATGGAGGTGAAGGAGGAGGTGATGATGAAGGCAGTGAGCAGCGGATTCTCCACCGCCACCGACCTTGCCGATTACCTGGTAAAGAAGGGAGTGCCGTTCCGGAAGTCCCACGAAATCGTGGGCGGCATCGTGAAGCACTGCGAATCGACTGGCGCCGACTTCTTCGCGCTCACGCTGGACCAGCTGAAAAAATTCTCGGACGCCTTCGACGCCGACGTGCTGGAATCCATCAGCCCC
>MTKZ01008912.1_pt2 | contig 14331 bp, 10 predicted proteins | sample 1042781 | NCBI WGS metagenome assembly MTKZ01 (sample SAMN06212207, study PRJNA360539) | anaerobic digester metagenome | biome: Wastewater treatment plant; material: sludge; isolation source: anaerobic digester fed with sludge from wastewater treatment plant | place: Denmark: WWTP Viborg ...
CTGCCGCGGCGGCTTTCCGAAATGTTTGAAAATGCCCGGGATTTCCATGTCCATGTGGACGATTCAGGCGTCGGGGGTATGACCGCACTTCATATCGACCTCATAGACCTTGCCGAGGTGCGTTCCCTGGTGGTGCGCAAATCCTTGCGGGGGACCGGCATCGGACGTAAACTGGTGGAGGCCGCACTCGTCGAGGCGAAACAGATGGATATTGAGCGCGTGTATACCTTTACACGTATACCCGACTTTTTCCTCCGCCTTGGCTTCTCCGAGGTAGACCGTTCCGAATTACCCTACAAAGTGTTTAAAGATTGCCTGCAGTGCCCCTTGTTTCCCGGATGCGATGAAACCGCCCTCGTCCGAGACCTTATCAGCACCCCGTAAAGGGTCGGGTCGCTCCCTCTTTTCTCTCCCGCAACATGCCTGTTTGCATTTCGCAGTGATCTTTCTATACAATAGTTTCTATAACGAACGGTAGGTAGCATGGATGCGGGGGCATATTTTTGCCCGGGAACGTGTTACTTACCCTTAGGTAAACAAGGCTGAGAGCGCGGTCCAGCGGCATTAACCCGGATACATCAGGCCGATGGAGGCGCTTGCCGATGGAAGTCGAAACGTAAAGCAAGGCGGGCCGGTATCCACCCGCTGTCAATGGGAAACCACAACGAGAAGAAAGGGTGAACGACTATGGCGACAAAAGAAAAAAAAGGCATGAGTTCTTTAATGACCGAGAACCGCACCTTTCCGGCGCCCCAGGAGATTGTAGCGAAGGCGGCCATCAAGAGCGTAGACGAATATCAGAAGATGTGGGAAGCCTCCATCAAGGAACCGGACAAGTTCTGGTTGGAGCATGCGAAGAAGGAGCTGGCCTGGTTCAAGGAACCGACCAAGTCTCTGGAATACGTATGGGACACGGCAAGCCGCACCATTGAGCACACCTGGTTCAAGGACGGCGAACTGAATGTTTCGTATAACTGCCTGGACCGCCATATGGGCACAGCCCGCGAGAACAAGGTGGCCTTGATCTTCCAGGGCGAACCGGAAGATGACGTTATCAAGATGACCTACCGGGAACTGTACACGGAAGTGTGCAAGTTCGCGAACGTGCTCAAGAGCCTGGGTGTCAAGAAGGGCGACCGCGTTTGTATTTACCTGCCGATGATCATTGAACTGCCCATCGTGATGCTGGCCTGCACGCGTATCGGCGCCATCCACTCCATCGTGTTTGGCGGTTTCAGCGCGGACGCCATCGCCACGCGGGTGGGCGACGCCTCCTGCAAGATGCTCATCACGTCCAACGTTTCACTTCGTTCCGGCAAGCATATCGGGCTGAAGGCCATCGCGGACGAGGCCATGACCAAGCCCGATTGCGCCAGCATCGAAAAGTGCATCGTTGTAAAACGCAATCCCGAACCCTGCGAGATGCAGGAAGGCCGGGACCTGTGGTACGACGAACTCATGGCGGCCGCCGGCGCGGACTGCGAACCGACGCCGATGAACGCGGAAGACCCGCTCTTCATCCTGTATACCTCGGGCTCCACCGGCAAACCCAAGGGTGTGGTGCACACCACGGGCGGCTATCTGCTGCAGGTTGCGATGACCCACAAGTATGTATTTGACCTTCGCGAAGACGATATTTACTGGTGCACAGCGGACATCGGCTGGGTGACCGGCCACAGCTACATTGTGTACGGCCCGCTGGCCAACGGCGCCACCTCGCTCATGTTTGAAGGGGTACCCACCTATCCGGATGCCGGCAGGTTCTGGCACATTGTGGACAAGTTCAAGTGCAACCAGTTCTACACCGCCCCCACCGCGATCCGTGCGTTGATCCAGAAGGGTGACGACTGGGTGAACAAGTACAGCCTGAGTTCCCTGCGCATCCTGGGTTCGGTGGGCGAGCCCATCAATCCGGAAGCGTGGATGTGGTACTACACGGTGGTTGGCAAGAGCCGCTGCCCGATCATGGACACATGGTGGCAGACGGAAACGGGCGGCTTCATGATTACAGGCCTGCCCATGATGACCTTGAAACCCGGCAGCGCGAACCGACCGTTTTTCGGCGTGGACCCGGTCATCCTGCGCGATGACCGTTCGGAAGTGGATGTCAACGAAGGCGGCAAACTGTGCATATGCAAACCCTGGCCCGGCATGATGCGCACCATGTGGGGCGACCACGACCGCTTCATCGACACCTATTTCACCATGTATAACGATCTCTATTTCTCGGGCGACGGCTGCCGCAAAGACGCCGACGGCGACTACTGGCTCATGGGCCGCATTGACGACGTGGTGAACGTGTCCGGCCACCGCATCGGCACGGCGGAAGTGGAAAGCGCGCTGGTCAGCCATCCGAAGGTGGCCGAGGCCGCCGTGGCGCCCATGCCCCATGAAATCAAGGGCCAGGCCCTGTACGCCTACGTGACCCTGGTTGGCGGCGTGGAAGAGAGCGAAGCGCTGCGCAAGGAACTGGTCATGCACGTGCGCAGCGAAATCGGCCCCATTGCCGCGCCCGACGTGGTGCAGTTCGCGCCGGCGCTGCCCAAGACGCGTTCCGGTAAAATCATGCGCCGCATCCTGCGAAAGATTGCGGAAGATGCCGTGGACCAGATTGGCGATACGACGACCCTGGCCGACCCGCACGTGGTGGAGGCGCTGGTGGCCGAACACAACCGCCTGCTGAAAAAATAAGCGCCCCGCGGCGGCAACCTATTGCGTAATTGTATCTTCGGGAGCCGGTATCCGTGGGATGCCGGCTCCCTTGTCTAGTAATCTTCAAAAGTCATTCTTTACCCCATCGGAGAAATACCTATCATGGCTGAAAACAAAATAATGAATCGTTGGATTATTGTCGCGGGAGCAATCCTTATCCAGCTCTCACTTGGCGCTATTTACGCTTGGAGCGTTTTCACGGGTCTACTGACAAATCAGGCGGGGCCTTATAAATTTACCGCCACACAAACACAGTTAATCTTTTCGGCCGGCCTCGCGTTTTTTGCGGTTGTCATGGTCATTGCTGGCCGGATGCAGGCCAAAGTTGGTCCGAGGCCTATTGCTTTGGCAGGCGGTGTTGTACTAGGACTGGGTTATATCTTGGGCGGCTTATTTGGCACGAACTTTATTATGCAACTGCTTTGTATCGGTGTCATTGGCGGAACAGGTATCGGATTGGCTTACGTAGTTCCCATCGCAGTATGTGTTAAATGGTTTCCCGATAAAAAAGGCATGATAACCGGGTTTGCCGTGGCCGGTTTCGGTTTTGGCGCCACCCTCTGGGTAAAGTTGGGAGACAGCTGGTTTGGCGGATTGTTGAACAATCTGGATGGCATGTTGGGATTGCCGGGCGTTCAGGCGGTATTTTTTGTGTACGGCATGACCTTTCTGGTGTTGGTAGTGCTGGGCAGTCTGGTCATGGTAAATCCCCCGGCAAACTATGTGCCTGCAGGCTGGACACCGCCGGTAGCCGCGGCAGGCGGTTCCACGGGACAGGTAGATTTTACTGAACGCCAAATGCTGAAAACCCCCCAGTTTTATATGCTCTGGCTAACCTTCATGGCCTCGGCGATGGCAGGCCTGATGGTTATAGGCATCATAAAGCTTTTCGGTATTGACGCTCTTCAGGCAAGCGGTACGGCAGCAACAGCCAATGAAGCCGGTATTATTGCGGGCACGGCAATGGCTCTTTTCGCCATTCTCAACGGATTGGGACGGATAATCTGGGGCACCATAAGCGACAAACTGGGGCGCAAGAGTTCCATTGTGCTTATGTGTTTTCTCCAAGGCATCATGCTGCTCGCCTTTTATAAGATGGGCGGCTCCAAGATGGGGTTTATTGTCGGCGCGTGCATTATTGGGTTTAATTTCGGCGGTAACTTTGCCTTGTTCGCATCGGCGACGGCGGACTTCTTCGGCAATAAAAATGTGGGGTTGAATTACGGGTATGTTTTCTTGTCTTACGGGGTCGCCGGCATAGTGGGACCTCAAATCGCGGGTTATTTCAAGGACAGGGCTCCGGTGGGGACCGCGGATGTGACTGTCTGGCTTGCGCCGATGGTCATTGCCGGTATCGCCTGTCTGGCGGTCGCTGTATTGATGCTGGCACTAAAATCACCAAAGGCACCTCAGGGCTAATATATATCACACTTCCTTTTGGCATGGGGAGAGGATTGGGGAGGCGCGACCGGGTTACGCGCCTCCCCTTGTTTTCATACGCCGCGCGGATGTGTTCATGCATCATGAGATTGTCAGGGAGGCGCACCCCGCGACAAACAATAAAAACAGGAGCAACAGCAGCAGGCAACCGCATCCGCAACACCCGAAATCCGGGCTGTCCCGGACCGGAATACGTTTTTCTATCCCAATATACCGCCCCGAAGGCCCGTAGGCGCCCCGCGATTTTTCAAATTCCGAGGCGCCGGAATGCCCGTTTCCCGGCACGGGCCGCCCGGCGGGCGTGTCGCTGCCGCTCACAGGCTCCGCATGCACATCAATAACAGGCCCCTCGCCGGGGTGGACCGCCTTGGAGGCATCAGGCACGACAAACAACGCATTGCAGACGCCACAGCGCACGGGAGCATCGGGCGAAACATCCTCCAGAGACAAGCGTGATTGGCATCGGGGGCACCTGAGTTCCATTCCTGTCCTTTCCTCAATACAGCATGCGGTACATCCGGTATACCCTGTCGCGGTACGCTTCCATGGGAAAGAGTGCGGGCCAACAGCCAGGCGACCAAAACACACCGTTTTGACAACGCATCCTTATTCACGAAGCGCCTGGCCTCGCAGCGACAGCGTCTACGCGACGCATATGATAGCACGTTTGCGGGCGGTGCCGGACACGAACGCAAAGCAGCTTTTGGCTAGGACCATGATTGTAGTGTACCATACCCCCAAAAAAGAGCCGATCCGCTGAAAAAGGCACATGGGAGACCGTTATGATAGTAGATGCATTTACGAATTGGAACTTTTATTATCCGGGCAATGCCGTTTGGCGGTGTGCGTTTGAGTACCTCCAGTCCCTGACACCGGAGGCGGAACCCGGCGAAATGGTCCCCATTCTGGACGACCGGATTAAGGGGCGGGTCATGTGTTATGACACCGTTGCCGTCGAAAACAGCGTGCTCGAGGCCCATGACCGGTACCTGGATATTCAAATGTCGCTCGTAAACACGGAATGCATAGACTGGTTCCCGCGCGCGACGCTGACAGTCAAAACGCCTTATAATACGGAATCGGATGTCCTCTTTTTCGAACGCCCCGTGAACGGGGCGATACGGATAATCAACCGCCCCGGCATTTTCACGGTGCTGTTTCCCCGGGATGCGCATGCACCGCAGCTGATGCACGGTGCAACGCCTGACCACGTGAAAAAAGTGGTAGTGAAAGTAAACCTTGCGGCAGTGCAAGGCGCCTGAGCGTGTAACAAGGTGACCCCCTTCCAGTTTTGTTTTAAAGGCAGGAAAATAGTACTAAAGGAAGCGCAACGTTATGGCAATTGTATTGACGGCAGATGAAGCGGTAAAACGTATTCCGGACGGAGCCACGGTATTGCTGGAGGCCATGCCCACCGAAGAGGTCTTTCCCGCCTTTTACCGGATGTATCAGGCCACGGGTTCTCCCAAAGATCTTACCGTGGCCTGGGCGGCCGGGATCGGCCCGTTCAGTACGGAGGAGCGGGGCATGAACCACTTTGCCCATCCCGGCATGGTCAAGCGCATGATCCTGGGCCATTCGGGATTGAACCACAATGTGGTCAAGGTCATCGCGAATAACGAAGTGGAAGCCTACAACCTGCCGCAGGGCGTAATCACCCAATGGTTTCGTGAAATCGCCGCAGGACGGCCCGGCCTCATTACCCGGGTGGGCCTGGGGACTTTTGTGGACCCCCGCATCGAAGGCGGCAAATTGAACGAACGCACCCGCGCCTGTGAGGATCTCGTGGAGGTACTAGAAGTGGGCGGCCGGGAAATGCTGCGTTACAAACCGATAAAAGCGGATGCGGCTGTGATACGCGGCACCTCCGCCGACCCGGAAGGCAACATCACCCTCGAGAATGAGGCCCTCTTCATGGAAAGTCTCGAGGCGGCCATGGCGGCCAAAAACTGCGGTGGCATCGTTATCGCCCAAGTTGAACGTCTGCGCGACACGCCCGCCCGCCCCATAGACGTCAGGATTCCCGGCATCCTGGTGGATATCGTGGTTGTCGCCACCTCACGGAAAACCCATCCGCACACCCTGTTCGTGGACTGCGACCCGAGCTATGTGGGCGATGAGATTGCGGACTTGAGTAGTGCCCTGGAGCCGATGCCCCTGACCGCGGAAAAAGTGATTTGCCGTCGTGCTTTCCTCGAGCTGAAGAAGGGCGACCTTATCAATCTTGGCGTGGGCATTCCCATGGGTGTCGCACAGGTGGCGCAGGAAGAGGGCATGCTTAAAGACATAACAATGACGACGGAAATCGGGGTGATCGGCGGCCTGCCGCAGGGCGGCAAAAACTTCGGTCCCGCCCGGAATCCCTCCGCCATCATTTCGCAGACCGTCATGTTCGATTTTTATGACGGCGGCGGGCTGGATGCCACCTGTGTCGGCATGGCGCAGGTGGACGCCGAAGGTAACGTCAACGTGAGCCGGCTGGGCGCCAATGTCATCGGCAGCGGCGGGTTCATCAACATCACCCAGAATGCTTCAGAGGTCATGTTCTGCGGTGAATTTTCCGCGGTCGGATCCGATATCGCTGTGGAAGAGGGGAAACTCGCCATCCGTAAGGACGGCAAAGCGGTCAAGTTTGTGGAAAAGGTCGGTCAGATCACCTTCAGCGGCAAGGTCGCCCGCGAGGAAGGCCACAAGATTCTTTTTATTACCGAACGCTGCGTGTTCAAGTTGGAAAAAGAAGGGCTGAAACTAATCGAAGTGGCGCCCGGAGTGGATATCGAAAAAGACATTCTGCAGCGAATGCAGTTCAAACCGCTGATGGCTTCCGAAGTCAAACTGATGGCTCCGGAAATCTTTCTGCCGGCCCCGATGGGAAGAAAAGACTAAGCACGGCAGGCCGGCTGTTGCCTAGAGTTTATCGCCTTCAGCCAGTTTCCGGAGTGCCGCCGGATTGCGCAACCGCACGCGGCGCCCGTCCACTTCAATAATCCCGCGGCGCTGCATACGGGCAAGAGTGCGGCTCAGTGTTTCCGCCACCGCGCCGAGGCGGGCCGCAAGCATGGCCTTCGATGTGGTGAGTTCGAGTTCAAGGGTGCCGCCGGCCTGTTGCGAGAGGTCAAGCAGATGCCGCGCGAGCCGGGTGGACACCTCCTTAAGCGCAAGGTCGTCTATCATCTCTACGAAGCGGCGCAGCCTTCGCGACAATACCGCCAGCATGTTCATCAATAAATCGGGGCGTTTCCCCGCGAGTTCGAGAAAGTCGCGGCGTGCGATGAACAGGGTGGTGGATGGGGCCAGCGCTTCGGCCGTGGCCGGATAGGTGCCGCCTTCGAACATGGCCACTTCCCCGCAAGGCTCCACCCCTTCGAAGATATGCAGGATGTGCTCCCGGCCTTCCGGCCCGTACCGGCATACCTTCACCTGTCCATTTACGATAATGTGCAGCCCATCGGCGCCCGTCCCTTCGTGGAACAGGACTTCTCCCGGTTCGTACGCCCTTCCCCCGGCCATTTCCGCGAGGGCGCACATCAGGTCCGCCGGCAGACCTTCAAACAAAGAACAGGCGCCAAGAGAGGCTATCCGTTCCTTAACCGGTAATGTGTTTCGCTTCATAGGTCTCCCGTAGATTCCCATTCCCGGACTATTTGCCCTTTCGCGCGCCCCGGAAAAATCTGCGCAGCCCTTTGGACCTGTTGGCTTCCAGTGGAAAGATGCCTCCCGCAACCGTACGGACGTCATTGACCACCACAAAGGAGTCCGGCTGCTCCGTTTTCAACATGGCCGAGACACGGGAAAGATCTTTTCGCTTGATAATCAAGTATATCATGCGCACCTTGCCTTGAACTCCCTGGGCGCCCACCTGGGTCACCCCGAAGTTGCCCTGCGCGAACTTTTGCAGCAGTGCGGCGGCGTCGCCGCGTGTGATGATCATCACCGACAACAGTCCCATGGCGAGGCGGCCCTCGATATACATGCCGACAAAGTTGCCTGCGGCGAAACCGCCGGCATAAGCGATGTAATTAATCCAGGAGGTCACGTCACCCATAATGCGGCTCACGGCCATCAGCCATATCAGCACTTCGAAAAAGCCGCACAGGGGGGCGAGCAGGCGCATGCCCCGCCCAAGAAATACGATTCGCAGGGTGCCGATGCTGACATCGAGAATCCGCGAAAGAAAGATAAACAAAGGCAACAGCCATACCGCGTGCGCTTCATAAAACATCCCGAGTGACGAAAGCATCCTCGCTCCTGCATCTGAAATAGTGTCCGTTTACGGCCAAAAACAAAACGTGGGGACTCCCTGCAGGCCCTACCGCACTTGCTCCAACAGCCACGGCAGGGGAATGCGCCCCACACGGGTGAGGGCGAGCCCGCCCATGGTACGGGTATCCCCCGCACAATAGGCGAGCAGTACGTGCCGGCCGGTAAAGGCAATGGCCGTATAACAGTACCATCCCCGCGGGTTGTCTTCCAAATTGATCTTATGCTCCCAGGTGTTTCCTTTATCCCGCGAAAAGGCCAGCGTGAAAGGAGTACGCTTCCCCTGAATTTCCGGAGCGGCGCCATCATGATCGTTCCAAACCAGGAGCAGGGCATCGGTCCCGGGAATCAATTTGAAAGAGGCGGGGGATACCGGCGTCTTCAGTGTCGTGGGTGCCGCTTCGCTCCAGGTGTCGCCGCCGTCGCCCGAACGGGACTGGTAAAAAACGCCGCTACTGTTACGCAACAACATGAACAGTTCCCCGTCCGGCAATTGCACAATGCCGGGCTCCTGGAATCCTGTCTGCATCTCCGGCGGCGCCTCCAGTACTGTGGCCGAAGGACGCCACGTTTTCCCGACGTCATCAGACAGGTAACAGACGACCCGGCCCCGGGAAGAAAACGCTTCGCCCCGCAATGCATGCCGTGCGGCAGGTATGACAATACGCCCGTCCCGGAGCTGGATTACCCGGCTGTTGTTGACGACATAATAGCCCACGGGCTGAACGATACATTCGACCGGAGAGCCCCAGGATACGCCTTCATCACGGGAAATGCGCATGACGGGACGACAGTCGTCTTCGCGGTTCTTGCGCAGGTAAAATAACGCTATCGAATCATCCTGAAGTCGCAGCAGTGACACGGACATGACGTTCATGGCCCCTTCGTTGGGAACGACCTCGGTGTCATCTTTGCTCCAAGTGGCGCCGCCGTCCGTGGAACGGCGTGATGCCAGATAGGCGGCCGCATGGTCGCCGGAGCCCCCGGTAAAGCGGGTATAGATGAGAAGCAGGCCGCCGTCTTTAAGTAAAATAAAATCACCTTCGGAATTGCGGGGATTGCCTTCACCCGGAGGCAGCTCCAGAACGACTTCAAAGGACGCTTTTGCGGAAGTGTCAGATTCCGGTGTACCGGGGGAGGGCGCCGGTTGCGCTGCGGGATAAATGCACGACAACAGCATCAATACCGTAAGCACGGGCAGACCACGGAGGAAGGACATAGTGAGAATGTTCAGCATCATGGGATTCTTTCTTTCAGGGATGGCACGGAATTACCATCCTCGTACCGGGTAGTGATTTGTAGAGGCGATTCTAACATCAAACACAGGCAGTTATGACCCAAATAGTGAGCCTTAACCGTCTTCCCGGTCTTTCCCGTTCACGCGTTGACGGGAGAACCGGGAAAGACGGAGGAAGCATCCTCCGGGCTGACGGAAAACCCCGCATCAGCCAAGCAAACGGTTCAGTTTCGCCAGGAAGTCTTTTATGCGGAAAGGCTTTTCCAGGAAGGGCCGCCCCGTTTCTTTAATGAAAACGCGGGCCTGATAATTCAGCATGTCGCCGGTAAGAAACATGATATGCGGAATCAGGTGCGCATATTGGTCCGTAATTTCAGCATACAGCTGGGAACAGCTCAACACGCCCTCGATCTTGTAATCCAGAACCACCGCGCCATAATCGTTTTGCTTGAGTTTTTCAAGCGCTTCCATGCCGGTGCCCACCGTGTCCGCCAGAAACCCGTGCAGGTACAGCGATGTTCTTAGAAGGTCCTGCATGTCGCTCTCGTCATCCACGATAAGGACGCGGCGTACCTGAATGGCATTTCCGGGCGCGTTCGCTGTTTCGGGTGCCGTCCCGCTCTGGTTCAGCACGGGCAATTGCAGTACCAGGCAGGCACCCCGGGGTTCACCCGGCATGGGGGCGCATACCGTCAGACTGCCGCCATAATCCGCGACGGCGGCACGCGCCAGGCTCAGGCCCAGGCCGGTGGCCCCTTCACTGCGCCGGGTGGTGTAAAAGGGTTCAAAAATACGTTCGCGCAGGTCCAGGGGAATACCCGGGCCATCATCCACCACCCGCAATCGGATAAGGTCGCCCTTGTTATCTAGCGTGCAGACAATCTTGGATTGGGCCGCATGGAAAGCATTTTGAAGCATGCTGAGCACCACTTGCGTCATTTGTTCCGGAACGCACTCGATCAGCATCGGTTTGCCGGAAAAATTCCAGGTCACCAGCCTGTTTTGGTCCGGGGGCAACAGGGAGAGGACGGATTCCCGAATGAGTACTTCAAAGTCCACTACGCGCCGTTCAAGGGGCATGCCTTTCCCAAAATCGAGCAGGCTCTCCACAATATCCTTGCAGCGAATGCTATTGCGCAGGATGCGGCTTACCGCCTCGGCGTACTGTTCCGGTGCCAGACCCTTCGCCATCATTTCCGCAAATCCAAGCACAACGCTGAGCGGATTGCGCAGTTGATGGGCCACCGTAACTGAAATTTGGGCCACCAGCGAAGAACGCTGCTGTTCAATAATCTCGCTTTCCAGTTGTTTCTGAATCTGTTTGCGGCGGGTCATATCGTACACACAACTGAACACACACGCGATGCGGCCGTTATCGTCCGGCACGGGCGCAATAAGCAGCCGAAACCACTTCATTTCCATGCGCGAATCGTACTGAATTTCGCCAAGGTAAAACTGGGCCGTTTTAAAAACCCCCTTGCAGGGACATTCGCTCTGTTCACCATGGCGCTGATGGTAAAGGAAACAACAAAGGGGTTCCTGGCCTTCGTAACCATTTACGGGAAGGTCTGTAATTTCTTTTGAACTGTAGATTATGTTCCCCGTGCCGTCCAACAGCTGTGCGGCAAAAGGGACCAGGGGCAACAGATATTCCTGAATATAGCGGAGTCCCGAATCCGATGCCCCGGTTTCCCCGGCGTTTAAAACGGACAGGGGTGCCGTTTCCGTTTTCAAGCCATCCTGATGCGGGCGCCGGCGGACGGCGGGTTGCCTGGAAAGAGGTTCGGCAAATTGCGCAAAAACAGCCTGAGAAAACAAGGCCGTGGCATCGGAAAAAGCGGCCAGCAGGTCGCTGTCGCTTACGCGGGTAATTTTGCCTTGACAACATGCTACCAGCGCCTTGCGCAGGCGCTCAATGTTGGCGAAGGCCTCTCCGACGGGTGTCTCCCGTGTACGGATGTAGTCCGTAAACTGTGCGGCCCAGTCCGCTAACGGGCATGGCTTATCCCGAAGCAGGGCTATCAGGTTTTCGAGCCAGTCCTTGACCAAAACCGTCAAACCGTCTTGTGATGTCGTATCGATTGCAGCCGCCAGCCCGGGTATCAAGACCTCCCGTTCTTGTTCAAGATACCTCGCTATCTGTTGCCGGTTCGTCATGAGTACCACCCCTTCTGAAATAAATAAGAGCCTCAAAACAGCGGGAATATGTTCAAATCGTTATTTTAATGTTGCGTTCTTTTTTTAGACATCACGTTGCGAAATTGTTCGGGCGTCTTGTTACCCCGTATGCTTGCAAGTGTCCTGTTTACTAATGCCTGTCGGATTTATCCCCTAGTACTGTATTTGTTGTATTGATTCAATTATTATAATACATGCTGTTACTAGACTACAATAGTTACCTTACTTGATTTATACCTGCGCCCGGGACGCCCCGTACTTCAACCTCCCTCCTGTTTCGCCTCTTCCGCATCGGTTTCCGGCAGTACGACAAAATCCTCGGCCTGAAGGGTGCGCGTCTGTTTGTCAATCATATCCACGACTGGAACATCGCTTCCATCGGATATGCTAAGATCCTTGAAGCGTCGGGCTGCCACAAGAACATTTCTTTCCAGGGAACCGATTGCGCTGTTATAGGCTTCTGTTGCCCGGTTGAGGCCTTTGCGCAGGTCTTCGAAGTGCCCGGCCAGCACCCGGATGCGCTTATAGAGTTCCCGGCCCAGTTCGCTGATTTTCTGCGCGTTTTCGGCGAGTTGTTCCTGACGCCACCCGTACGCCACGGCCTTGAGCAGCGCAATGAGCGTGGTGGGGGTGGCGATGATGACCTGCTTGTCAACGCCAAATTCAATCAATTCGGGGTCCTGTTCCAGGGCCGCGCTGAAGAAGGGCTCGCCGGGCAGGAAAAGGACGACAAATTCAGGGGTGGGATTGAACTGGTTCCAATAGGACTTCGCGGCCAGCTGGCTGATATGGGTGCGTACTTGCCGGGCATGGTCTTTCATACGATTCAGTTTTATCGCCTCGTCGCCTGCTTCCAGCGCTGCGAGGTAGCCCTCCAGGGATACCTTGGAGTCCACCACAATGTTTTTATTGTTCGGCAGTTTGATGATCATGTCGGGACGCTTCCGCCCCTCTTCGGTGTCGGTCGATTCCTGCTGCAGGAAGTCGCAGTATTCCACCATGCCTGCCATCTCCACAACGCGCTGGAGCTGGATTTCACCCCAGCGGCCCCGTGCGATGGGGGAGCGCAGCGCCTTGACAAGATTGGCCGTTTCCAACTGGAGCTGGTTCTGGGTGCCGGCGAGGCTCTTCACCTGTTCGGTCAGCGAGGCGTAGGCCGCGGTGCGTGCCTGTTCCACCTCGCCGATGCGCTTGTTCACCGTCTCCAGCGATTCCCGAAGCGGCTTGACCAGTTCGTCTATGGCTTTCTGGCGGGTTTCCAGGTCGCCCTTCGCGGCGGCCTGGAATTTTTCCAGGTTTTCCCTGGCGAGTTCCAGGAAGGAGGTATTGTTGATCTTGAGTGCCTCCGCGGAGAGTGCCCTGAAGGCCTCGGACAATTTAGCCTGAGCATCATTCAGTAACGCCAGTTTTTCTTCCGAGGCCTTGCGTTCCTCGTCAACACGGGCCTGCATCTCCGCAAGTTGCGTTTCAAGTCCGGATTTCTCCTGTAACAGTGCGCCGATGCGCGCCTCCCGTTCCTGGATAACGCGCTCGAGTTCCGGAACACGTGCGTTCGTCGCATCCGCCGCGGAACGTCTCTGGGCTTCTTCGGACAGCTTCGCCCCCAAAGACTCGGTCTGTTTCCGGGAGGTCTCAAGTTCCTCCCGCAGCACAACCGCCTGCTGTTCGGCGCCGCGCAGCCGTTCCTGCGCCGCGACCAGTTCCGTGTTGACCTGCGCGCGCACCCGTTCCTCGAGATACCGGGTCCCGTTCCTTTGAAACAGCCATACCAGTACCCCTCCCGCAAGGATCCCAAAAATAAAAACCGCGAGTATAACACCTGCCTGCAACATTTCCATGGGCCTCCTGTTAAGTGGACCGGGGGGCCTTGCCTGAACACCCCGCCCGGCCGGATAAGAACTCTGTTCCTGCGGTATTATTATGATACCTTTGATTGAACAAATCAAGAGGAAGTGAAACGCCGTGCCTGTTACCTTCCGGTGTCATAAACCGGCGTAGCAACGAATACCCCACAACACTGCTGTCCAAATTCAGATTTCCTGAACTCGTCGGAATATACAATGGCACTTTTTGTGAAAACACATAGACTGAGTAAAGAANNACAGCGTATAATCCTGTTTTTCATGCTTGCTATTTGGTAGTCTGTCCCTTCTTTACGGTCTTTCGCGTCAAACTTTTGTGCAATACTGTTTTCCGGAAAACCACGTCAAAACGCTGTCGAGGTCAGGAAGTCTGAAATTAAGACAGGGTTAAGATGTATCCCCGCTCAAACCAAGGCGTTTTTAACGCTAATTTCCCATGTTCAGGTTGAGGGTACCTTTTTTTCGGGGGGTGACGGTCCTGTCCAAGTCAGGATAACGTAGCGGCAATCAACAACCACCGGCAGAGCCGGTGGCATGAGGCGGGCTCCTAAAAGGAGCCTCATGAAAACAACTATCGATTCCGTCTCAAAGCCTTGTTGTCCATCTTATCACCACCAAGCCTACGTATAGGGGTAGGGAAGA
>MTKZ01037558.1_pt1 | contig 14323 bp, 17 predicted proteins | sample 1042781 | NCBI WGS metagenome assembly MTKZ01 (sample SAMN06212207, study PRJNA360539) | anaerobic digester metagenome | biome: Wastewater treatment plant; material: sludge; isolation source: anaerobic digester fed with sludge from wastewater treatment plant | place: Denmark: WWTP Viborg ...
TCTGGCTTGGTTTGTTAGTTTCAATTCTATAAATTAACCTACTGTTTAATTTTCAAAGTTCTTATTTCCTTGTCCCGTTTTCTTAAGGACAAGTAATAATATACTATAGATTAAACAGTAGGTCAATACTTTTTTTAAAATATTTTTATATTTTTTTTCTACAATTGCTTTTCATATTCTTTTCTAAGTTTTTCAACAATCTTTTTCTCTATTCTAGATACTGTCATTTGAGATATTTCTAACTCTTTTGCTATTGTCGATTGAGTTTTGTCTAAGAAGAATCTATCTTTAAATATCTTAACTTCTAATTCATTTAAGCTTTCCATGAATTTATTTACAAAATCTTTTTGCTCTATATTGTTAAAGCTACTTTCCTCTTCCCCAATTTTATCTATAAGAGTGATATCTTTATCTTCTGAGTCATCATTGCTAGATGAATCTAAAGATATTGGCTGATAACCATAAGATGCTTCCATAGCCTCTAAAACTTCTTCTTCACTACAACCTATGTAATCAGCTATATCTTTTACCTTTGGATGAGTCTTATTTTCTTGCTCAAGTGCTACTTTAGCTTCACTTATTTTTTTGCTCAGCTCTTGAACTCTTCTTGGAACTCTTAAGGCCCATACTTTATCTCTAAAGTATTTCTTTATTTCACCTATTATTGTTGGTGTTGCAAAACTTGAAAATTCATACCCTTTTTCTATATCATATCTATCTATTGCATATATTAGTGCTAAAGATCCTACTTGATATAAATCTTCATATTCAACGCCTTTATTAATATACTTTTTAGCTAACAAGTTTACTAAATATAAATGTCTTTCAATAAGAATATTTCTAACATCCTTATTATCTTTATCTTTACTATATATCCTAAATAACTCTTTTGTATCTATATCTAGGTAATTTGTAGCATTAGCTACATTCTTCATTAAATATCAACTCCTAAATACTTAGTCATTTTTATTATTGTTCCTTGGTTGTCTTTTGATTCTATCTTCACATCATCCATTAGTGTTTGGATTATAAATAATCCTAATCCATTTTCTTTTGGTTGTGTTAAATCAGGTGTAGCTATTGATTCTACATCGTACCCTTTACCATTATCTTTTATTTCTATATCTAATCCATTTTCTAATATAGTATATGTTATACTTACGCTTTTATCATCACTATGCTTTATAGCATTAGTACAAGCTTCTGATACTGCTACTTTCATATCTTCTATATCATCTATTGAAAAACCTATCTTATTAGCTATACCTGAAGTAGTTAATCTTATTATACTTACAAAATCAGGATTAGCACTTATTTCCATTTTTATAGTTTCACAAGCCAAAGTCTATCCCTCCACTTTAAATATTTTATCTAGACCTGTTATAGTAAAAATCTTTTTTACGTTACTCTTTGGATTTATTATATATATTTCTTTATTATCCGTTTTTAGCTTCTTTAAAACACCTATCATAGCACCTAAGCCCGTAGAATCTATATAATCTAAGTTCTCAAGATTTATCTTCATATCTAATATTTTTTCGTCCGCTAAATTATGTAAATGCTCTTTTAATTTATCTGCTGTTGATACATCTAACTCACCTTGAAGTGATACATCCCAAAAACCATTTTCGTTATTTAATTTAGAATCTATATTCATTGACATTCTAATTCCTCCTTATTGTTATCTCCTTTTTACAAATCTGAATACTTTCGTTATATTTGTAATCTTGCTTACCATACTAACTATTTCCTCTGTATATGTTGTTATTGATGCCACATTTTCTATAGTTTCATGTATATGTCTTTCATTGTAATCTATAATTTTATATACCTTTTCTACAACTTTATTAGTAGTATTTAATAATTTTCCTATATATACAGCTATAATTAAAGCTGAAGCCCCTATTAAAAATGCTCCTATCTGCCATCCCAAAGTATTCATTACTTATTATCTCCCTCGTCGCTAAATGTTCTACTTATCACAATTTCATCTTCAGATATATGTATATTGTCATCTTCTGCAAAGTTATCGTCTATAAATTCGTTTATTTTTTCTTTTACATCATCAAATGTTCCTTGTAAAACATCCTTTGGATTTTCTTTAATTTCATCTATTTTATTTTTTGCATCTCTTCTAAGTTCAGAACCTTTCTTAGGTGCAAAAAATAAACCAGCTATAAAACCTATTAGTGCTCCTAATAATAAAAAATTTCCACGCCTTTTACTCATAGTATTTTTCTCCTCTAAAATTAAATTATATTTATATTATAAAGTTAGCAAAAAGAATAGGATATAATCCTATTCTTCTTCCATCTTTATTTTTGAAATAGAAACTACATTGACTTCGTCATCAGTTTTCATTAACTTAACTCCACTAGTTACTCTTCCAAATAATGAAATTTCATTAACTCTTAATCTTATAAGTACACCATCAGAGTTTATTATCATCATTTCATCATCTTCATTTACCATTTCTGCTCCAACAAGTTTTCCTGTCTTTTCAGCTATGTTGTAAGTTTTTATTCCTTTTCCTGCTCTTATCTGAGTTCTATATTCATTTATATCTGTTCTTTTTCCAAATCCATTTTCACTAACTACTAATACATCAGTGCCTTCTTCGCATAAGCTCATAGATACAACTTTATCATCATTAGATAATGTTATACCCTTTACACCCATAGCGGATCTTCCCATTGGTCTTATATCATTTTCATCAAATCTTATAGACATACCTTCTTTTGTTACTAAAAGAACATCTTTGTTTCCATCAGTTACTTTAACACCTATAAGTTCATCATCTTCTCTTAATCCTATAGCTATTAATCCAGCTTTATTTATGTTTTTAAACTCTTCACGGTCAGTTTTCTTAACTATACCATTCTTAGTAGCTAATAATAAGTATTTGTTGTCATCCTTTTCATCTATAGCTAATAGTGTAGCTATTTTTTCATTAGGACCTAATTGAAGTAAGTTTACAATAGCAGTTCCTTTTGCTTGTCTCTTACCTTCAGGTATTTCATAAGCATTTAATCTAAATACTCTACCTTTATTTGTAAAGAATAGTAATTTACTATGTGTAGTTGTACTTACTAGGTGTTTTACGAAATCTTCTTCTCTTGTGGTAAGAGCAGATATTCCTCTACCACCTCTTTTTTGACTCTTATAAGTATCTGCTGGAAGTCTCTTTATATATCCAAAATGAGTAAGAGTTATAGCTATTTCTTCGTCCTCTATAAGGTCTCTCATATCTATTTCGCCTTCAGCATGTCTTATTTCAGTTCTTCTTTCATCAGCATAATTTTCTTTTATTATAAGCATTTCTTCTTTTATTACGTTAAGAAGTAATCTTTCATTAGCTAATATTTCTTTTAATCTATTTATTTTCTTTATTAATTCTTCATACTCAGCTTCTATCTTATCTCTCTCTAATCCAGTAAGCCTTTGAAGTCTCATATCTAATATAGCTTGAGCTTGTATATCAGTTAATCCAAACTTCTCCATTAAACCAGACTTAGCTTCTTGAGTTGTTTTAGAAGCTCTTATTAAGCTTATAACTGCATCTATATTATCTAAGGCTATTCTTAATCCTTCTAATATATGTGCTCTTGCTTCAGCTTTATTTAATTCAAACTTAGTACGTCTAGTTACTACATCTTTTTGATGTTGTACATAATGGTATAGTATTTGCTTAAGATTTAATACTTTAGGTTGACCATTTACTAATGCAAGCATTATTACACTAAATGTTTCTTCCATTTGAGAATGCTTATATAAGTTATTTAATACTATATTAGCATTAACATCTCTCTTAAGTTCTATAACTATTCTCATTCCATTTCTGTTACTTTCATCTCTAAGGTCAGATATTCCTTCTACCTTTTTATCCTTAACTAATTCAGCTATTCTTTCAACTAACTTAGCTTTATTAACTTGATATGGTATTTCTGTTACTACTATTTGTTGTTTCCCTTTTGGTAATTCTTCTATTACCGCTCTAGCTCTAACTTTAACCTTACCTCTACCAGTTCTGTAAGCTTCAGCTATATTTTCTTTACCCATTATTATTGCTGAAGTTGGGAAGTCTGGACCTTTTACAAATTTCATTAAATCATCAACTGAACACTCTTCATTGTCTATTAAGTGTACAGTTGCATCTATTACTTCACCTAAATTGTGAGGTGGTATAGATGTTGCCATACCAACTGCTATCCCGTTAGAACCATTTACTAAAAGGTTAGGATATCTTGAAGGAAGTACTGCAGGTTCCTTTAACGATTCATCAAAGTTTGGTACAAAATCTACAGTTTCTTTATCTATATCTCTTAATAATTCAAGAGCTAATTTACTCATTCTTGCTTCAGTGTAACGCATTGCGGCTGGTGAATCACCATCTACTGAACCAAAGTTACCATGACCATCAACTAAAAGTCCTCTAGTTGAGAAATCTTGAGCCATTCTAACCATTGCTAAATAAACAGCACTATCTCCATGTGGGTGGTACTTCCCTAGAACGTCCCCAACTATACGGGCAGACTTTCTATACGGTTTATCTGGTGTTAAATTTAATTCACTCATTGAATATAATATTCTTCTATGAACTGGTTTTAGTCCATCTCTTACATCTGGAAGAGCTCTACCAACTATAACACTCATAGAATAGTCTATATAAGACTTTTTCATTTCTTCTGCTATTTCAATAGGGAGTATTCTATTATTTTCTTCCATTGATACTCATCCCCTTTCTATATATCTAAGTTTCTAACGTATGTTGCATTTTCTTCTATGAATTCTCTTCTTGGAGCAACTTTGTCACCCATAAGCATTGAGAATACTTCATCTGCAAGTACTGCATCTTCTATAGATACTTGTAATAAAGTTCTTTTCTCAGGATCCATTGTAGTATCCCATAATTGTTCAGCGTTCATCTCTCCAAGCCCTTTGTATCTTTGAAGCTCTACGCCTTGTCTTCCGATCTCTTCTAATAAAGTATTTAGTTGTTCATCAGAGTAAACATAATATTCTTTCTTTTGCTTTTTAACTTTATATAGAGGTGGTTGAGCTATATATACTAGTCCATTTTCTATTAATGGTCTCATGTATCTAAAGAAGAACGTTAATAATAATGTTCTTATATGTGCTCCATCGACGTCGGCATCGGTCATGATAACTATTTTATGATATCTAGCTTTTTCTAAGTCAAAGTCGTTTCCAACTCCACAACCAAATGCAGTTATCATATTTTTAATTTCATCTGACGATAATATTTTATCTAATCTAGATTTTTCAACGTTTAATATCTTACCTCTTAATGGAAGTATCGCTTGTGTATGTCTATCTCTACCTTGTTTAGCAGAACCACCGGCAGAATCCCCTTCGACTAAGAATATTTCACTCTTAGAAGGATCTTTTTCAGCACAGTCAGCTAATTTCCCTGGTAATGAAGTACTTTCTAATACACTCTTTCTTCTAGTTAATTCTCTTGCTCTTTTAGCAGCTTCTCTTGCTCTTTGAGCTCTAAGACCTTTATCTACTATTATCCTAGCTGTAGTTGGGTTTTCCTCTAAGAAAGCCCCTAACTCTTCTACTGTTACGCTATCTACTATACCTCTCATAACAGTATTTCCTAGTTTAGTCTTTGTTTGACCTTCAAATTGAGGTTCTGGAAGCTTAACTGATACTACAGTTGTAAGACCTTCTCTTATATCTTCACCTAATAAGTTTGGTTCATTTTCTTTTAAAAGCTTATTTCTCTTAGCATATTCATTTATTGTCTTTGTAAGAGCTGTCTTGAATCCTGCTAAGTGAGTACCACCTTCATGAGTATTTATATTATTAGCAAAAGAATATATGTTCTCTGAATAACCATCAGTATACTGCATAGCTAACTCAACAACATAGTCATCTACTTTTTTATCTATATAAACTATTTCATCATGAATTCCTGTTCTAGATTTATTTAAGTATTTTACGTATTCTACTAATCCTCCAGTGTAATGGAATTCTTTTTTCTTTTCTTGCCCTTCTCTCTTATCCTCAAATACTATTTTTATACCTTTATTTAAGAAAGATAATTCTCTAAGTCTATGCTCTAATGTATCAAATTTAAATTCAATTTCATCAAATATTGTAGCATCTGGCATAAAGCTTATAGTAGTACCTGTATCATTACATTCACCTACTATTTCAAGATCTGTTGTAGGCGTACCTAATTTATATGATTGTTTGTGTATCTTTCCATCTCTGCGAACTTCTGCTACAACCCATTCAGATAATGCATTCACTACAGAAACCCCAACTCCGTGAAGACCACCAGATACCTTGTATCCTCCTCCACCGAATTTACCTCCTGCATGAAGTACTGTTAAAACTGTCTCTAGTGTAGATTTTCCTGTTTTAGGATGTATCTCTACGGGTATACCTCTACCATTATCCTTTACTGTTATACTTCCATCTTTGTTTATTGCAACATATATTTCTGAACAATAACCTTGTAATGCTTCATCTATACTGTTGTCTACTACTTCATAAACTAAATGGTGTAAACCTCTAGGACCTGTTGAACCGATATACATACCTGGTCTTTTTCTAACGGCCTCTAATCCTTCTAGAACTTGTATCTGACTTGCACCGTATTCTTGTTTCATCTAGTTCCCTCCATTCTCTATATTAATAACTTGTCCCTTTTCAATCCTGAAAATGGTTGTATTACTTTTATTAAATATATTTATATGTGAAACTTCAGCGGTAGTTATAAACATTTGAACTACACTCAAGTTATCTATCAATAGTTTTTGTCTTGTTTCATCTAATTCACTAAATACGTCATCTAAAATTAGAATTGGGTATTCTCCAACTTCATTTTTTATAAGCTCTATTTCAGATAATTTTAATGAAATAGATGCAGTTCTTTGTTGCCCCTGCGATCCATAAAGTCTAACATCTAGCCCATTTACATATATATTTAAATCGTCCTTATGTAAACCATATCTAGTTGTTCTTACATCAATATCATGCTTTCTACTTGAAACAAGTTTATCTAAGAATTTATTATATATGCTATCAATAGTATCGTCATCATTTATATCAATCTGGCTTTTGTATGTAATTGATAATTCTTCAACTGAATTTGTCAATTTAAAATGCATATTTTTAGATATATCTGCTATTTTTTTTATAAAATCTCGCCTTAAAATATATAGATAACTTCCATATCTAGCTAAACTTTCATCATAAACATCTAATAATGCTTCATCTACATTATTAGCTTTTAGCAACTGATTTCTTTGAAAAAGCACTTTATTATAATTAGTAAGATAATTATAATATTTAGGCATAATTTGACTAATTTCTTTGTCAATAAAAGATCTTCTTTCCTTTGGACCTTCTTTAACTAATCTAAGATCTTCTGGTGAAAATATCACCACGTTTAAATTTCCAAGTAATTCATGAATCTTTTGTATATGAATTTTATTTACTTTTATACCCTTTTTATTTTTTCCAATTGCTATCTCTATTAGACCATCTGTATGTTCTTTCGAAAAACTACCACCCACATACAAATTTTCAGTATCAAATTTTATAATTTCTTTATCCCTACTAGTTCTAAATGATTTCCCAAAAGATAACATATATATAGATTCTACTATATTAGTCTTCCCTTGACCATTTTTTCCTAAAAGAAGATTAACTTTTTTATTAAATTCTAAATATAAATTATTATAGTTTCTAAAATTCACTAATTGTAAACTATTTAGTCGCATAAAAGGCTCTCCTTTTTACACTACTTTTATTTTCTGTCCTTCAACTTCTACTATATCTTGAGGTTTTAATTTTCTACCTCTTCTCATTTCAACTTCGCCATTAACCTTAACTAGACCTTCTAATATTAAAAATTTAGCATGTCCACCTGTAGACACAGCATCTGCTAACTTAAGAAGTTGATCTAATTTTATATATTCTGAATCTATATTTATTTCAATCATCAATGAATTCCTCCTATTAATAAGATTTTTGATATTTATAAAACATCACATTAAATATATATTATATCACAAAATTAGCTACAAAAACCCAACTTTATTAGTTGGGTTTTATGCTTAAACTATATATTAGATGATATTCTTACAGGAAGTAGTAAATAAGTATACTTAACGTCATCAGCAGGTCTTATTATACATGGATTTATATTTGTAGTGAATTCTATAAAGATTTCCTCACTATCTATATTTTTTAATCCTTCTAAGAAATATCTAGAGTTAAATGCTATATCTAAGTATTCACCAGTTAACTCTAAATTAACTTCTTCATATACATTTCCTTTATCAGTATTTGAAGTAATTGCCATAACATTATCTCTTATTGATAACTTTATTAAGTTATTTTTCTCAGATTGTGACAATAATGATGCTCTTTCTATACTATTTAAAAGTTCTTTAGTTTTTAACTTTACTTTTGAATTATATTCTCTTGGTAATAATTTTTTATAATCTATGAAGTCACCTTCAAGAAGTCTAGTTATTATTTTAGTGTCATTTATGATAAATATTGCATTTTTTTCATCGAATCCAACTTTTACATCTTCTTCTGAAGATAATAAACTATTTACATCATTTAATGCTTTTCCTGGAATTATGACCTTAGCATTATTTGTTATATTATCAATCTTGCAACTTCTAACTGCTAGTCTATATCCATCAATAGCAACTAAACTTATATCTCCATCTACTATTTCTAAAAGTTCTCCCATTAATATAGGTTTTGTTTGATCTTGAGATATAGCAAATACTGTTTGCTTTATCATATTTTTTAATAAATCTTGAGGTATATTATATAAATCTTCTTCATTAACTTCAGGAAGTCTTGGATATTCTTTTGCAGAATCTCCTTTTATCTTAAATCTTGAATTTAAACAATTTATATATACATTATTTTCAGCATCTGTTTCTATTTCAACAAATGAATCAGGTAACTTTCTAATAATATCCCCAAAAAGTCTAGCATTTACTACAATTTCTCNNCAATAACTTCAGCTTGTGTATAAGTTTCTATTCCGATTTCTAAATCATATCCAGTTAGCTTTAATTGTCCATCTTTAGCTGATAATAAAATACCCTTTAAAAGCTCTAAAGTTGTTTTTCCATTAATAGCTTTTTGAGAAATACCTATTTTATTAGCTAAAAGTTTTTGATTACAAATTATCTTCAATGTGGATAACCTCCTTGTCGAATTTATATAAAAAAATAAATAAAAATATTAGTAGTAATAGTAGTAAGTGTTGTTGATAATGTTAATAAGTATCTATGTCTAAATAAATTCAAAGATATCAACATGTGTACAAAATGTTAATATCTTTGTTATTTTTTATATAATATTGTGTTAATAAAATTTAGACAAAAAAACTATAAACATTACATCAACATCATATCCACAAGTAAATGTTTATAAATTATCCCTTTAAATCTAAAATTATTTTCTCTATTTTAGATTTAATTTCCTCATTTACTTGTATATCTTTAACTATCTTATCGTGGGCATGAATAACAGTTGTATGATCTCTGCCTCCAAATTCTTCACCTATTTTAGGAAGTGATAAATCTGTAAGTTCACGAGATAAATACATAGCTATTTGTCTTGGATAAGCTATCGATCTTGTTCTTTTTTTAGAATTGAAGTCTTCCATTTTTATATTAAATACAGAAGCTACTTTTTCTTTTATTCTATTTACAGTAATTTCTTCATTTTTAGTAGTAGTTATTATATCTTTTAGTGCTTCTACAGCAAGATCAAAAGATATTGTTCTATTAGTAAGAGATGAATATGCAATTACTCTTGTTAAAGCACCTTCTAATTCTCTTATGTTAGATTTTATATTTTTAGCTATATAATTAGTTACCTCATTTGAAACCTCTATGTTTTCCATTTGAGCTTTTTTTCTAAGTATAGCTATTCTAGTTTCAAAGTCTGGTGCTTGAATGTCTGTTATAAGCCCCATTTCAAATCTAGATCTTAATCTGTCTTCTAATGTAGGAATCTCTTTTGGAGGTCTATCACTAGAAATAATTATTTGCTTATTAGCCTCATGTAATGAGTTAAAAGTATGGAAAAACTCTTCTTGAGTTCTTTCTTTTCCTGCAATGAATTGAATATCATCTATAAGAAGTATATCTACATTTCTATATTTATTTCTAAACTCTTCATTTCTATCATCTTTTATAGAGTTTATAAGTTCATTGGTAAATTTTTCAGATGAAACATAAACAACCTTAGCATCCTTTTTTTGAGTTATTATATGATGACCTATCGCATGCATTAAGTGAGTTTTTCCTAATCCAACACCTCCATATAGGAATAAAGGATTATATGCTCTAGCAGGAGATTCAGCAACAGCAACGCATGCAGCATGAGCAAATCTATTACTATTACCGATTACGAAAGTATCAAAAGTATATTTAGGATTTAGATTTGGATAATTTTTTTGAGGTATATTAGAAGATTTTGGCTCTTCTTCTAAACCTTCAACATATTTTTCATCTAAAACAAATTTAACTTTATACTTTTTTAATGAAAGTTGATTTATTGAACTTTCAATTAGATTTAAATATCTATCCTCTAAAATACCTTTAGTAAAATCATTAGGAACTAAAAGTATTAATTCATTCATATGTATTTTTAAAGGTATTATTTGCTTAAAAAAAGCATTAAAACTAGGTGGAGATAGCTCACCTTTTATTAATTGTAGTGTTTTGTCCCATAAAGAAACTATATCCATAGTATGAACCTCCGCATAGAATAATTGACATTTTCCACAATGTTATTAACAAAAACTAATGAAATCTATATAAATTTTATAAAATAAGAATATTTATGGATAATTGTGTGGATAAAATATAATAATGGTAATTATTCTTGTAAAAGCAAAAAGTTATAAACAATATGTATATAAAGTTATAAATAGCAAAAATATATAAAGAAAACACTTTATAACTAAATTATTGTCAGTTAACTAATAAGTTATACACATTTATATCCACAGTTTGTGTATAACGTTGATAAGTTAATAAATTTTATTAACATTATACACAAGTATATCTATAATATCAGAATAAACGTCAAACTTCAATAATTTGCAACTAATTTATCCACAATATTCACCATATGTTGATAAATATATATACATACATCAATAGAGTTTCTAATAATAAAATCTTTATACTATATAAAAGATGTGAATAACACTTATACTAAAAGTCTTAAATTGTAATAATATAATGAGAGTAAAATAGTTATTTATGACTTCCAAAAACTCGTTGACAACATATATAAAAGCATTTATAATTGTATGTGTTATGTTTACTTTGAGGGTAAAGTTATTATTTTTATAAACGGAAAACAAATCTGAAAGGCGGTGTAATACGATGAAAAGAACTTATCAGCCAAAGAAAAGACAAAGAAAGAAAGAACATGGTTTCAGAAAGAGAATGAAGACGTCTAACGGAAGAAACGTGTTAAAGAGAAGAAGAGCTAAAGGAAGAAATAGATTAACTCATTAATAATTAAAAAGGCCGCTATTAAGTGGCCTTTTTGTGTAGAAAATATAATTAACAGCTGTGTTTATGGAGGTTTTAATATGGACTTCAAAAGAACCCAAGGTTTAAAAAAAGACTCTGATTTTAGAAAAGTATACAAACACGGCAAATCTTTTGCGAATAGAAACTTAGTAATGTATATACTAGATAATAAATCAGACTCTACTAGAGTAGGGATTTCAGTTTCTAAAAAAGTAGGAAATGCTATTAATAGAAATAAAATAAGAAGAAGAATAAAAGAATCATATAGATTAAATATCGATGCAAACGTTAAATATGGATATGATATTGTATTTATAGCTAGAGTTGCAATAAAAGAAGCTGATTATAAGGATATAGAAAAATCTATGACTCATCTTATAAGAAAAGCAGGATTAATATAAGTCTATATTTTTTTGCTTGGAGGTCTATATTTTGAAAAAAAAATATTATATATTAAAGGAAATTAATAGGTATTTATCGAAGTTACTTATTTACTTAGTTAGATTTTACCAAAAATTTATATCTCCTTTAAAAGGGCCGACTTGTAGATTTTATCCTACTTGTTCTCAGTATTCAATTGAAGCAATTAGAAAATATGGAGCGTTAAAAGGGATATATTTAACAATAAGACGATTATTAAAGTGTCATCCTTTTCATCCAGGAGGATATGACCCACTTAAATAAAACAACACATACTTTGGGAGGTATAGAAAGTGAACATTATAAGTAATGCACTAGGACATGTCCTAAGAATAATATTTGAACTTGTTCAAAACTATGGACTTTCAATAATATTATTCACGATAGTAGTAAAAGTATTATTACTACCACTTACAATTAAGCAAACAAAATCTACAAAGGCAATGCAAGATATACAGCCTAAGATACTAGAAATACAAACTAAATATAAAGATAAACCTGAAAAGCAACAACAAGAAATAATGAAGATATACACAGAAGCTAAAATTAATCCATTAGCAGGATGTTTACCTTTATTAATACAAATGCCTATATTAATCGCACTATTCTCTGTATTAAGAGAACCTGTTACATATGGAGTTTTTGTAGATCAAGCTCAATTTGCAACTGCAGCAAAAGGGTTTTTATGGATAAAAGATTTAACTACGCCAGATGTTATATTAGCTGTATTATCAGGAGCAACTACATTTTTAATGCAAACATTAATGATGCCTAAGGATCAGCAACAAGGTTCTATGAAGATGATGACTTATGTTATGTCAGCTATGATGTTATTCTGGGGATTCTCTTTCCCAGCAGGTCTTACATTATACTGGACAATAGGTAACGTGTTTGCAATAGCACAACACTATTTAATAATGAATCCTTTAAGAGCTAAACTGGCTGTTTCTAAGGAGGAAGTAGTAGATGAAAAGCCTAGAAATAAGAAGTAAAAGTAAAGAAGAAGCTATAAATAAAGCGATCGAAAAACTAAATGTTAAATTAGACGATTTAGAAATTGAAGTATTAGAAAATCCTACAAAAGGTTTTTTAGGATTTTTAGGTGCTAAAGATGGACTTTATAAATTTACTGTTATAGAACAAGAAACAGAAATAGATATAGCTAAGGCATTTATTGAAAATATACTTAAAAATTCTAAAGTAGATGCAGATTTAAGTGTTAGTCAAGAAGGAAATCTTATAAAAGTTGATATAAGAGGTAAAGAAGCAGCGTCTTTAATTGGTAGAAGAGGTGAAACTTTAGATTCTATACAATTATTAACAGGACTTGCTCTTAATAAAATAAATAAAAACTCTAATATGAGAGTTCTTGTAGACATAGAAAATTATAGAGCTAAGAGAGAAGAATCTTTAATTAGATATGCACACAAAGTAGCTAGAGAAGTAGCTAAAACAAAGAGAACTAAGAAGCTTGACTATATGAATCCTTATGAAAGAAGAATAATACATTCAGCTCTTCAAAATGATAAGTATGTAAGTACTTATAGTGAAGGAACAGATCCATATAGAAGATTAGTAATAGAATATATAAAATAAAATTAACCTCCTAGGTAATAGGGGGTTTTATTTTTGCAATTTATTTTATATAATGTTAAGATTAAGGAAACAATTAAAAGTAACGAAAAGGATAAAATTTATATTAAGAGGTGAATGATTTGTTTATAGATGATACTATAGCAGCAATTGCTACAGCACCAGGAGAAGGTGGAATAGGAATAATCAGAATTAGTGGAGAAAAATCACTACAAGTAGCCCAATCAATCTTTAAATCTAAATCAGGAAAAATGATAAAAGATTATAATGCGAGAACATTGATATATGGGACAGTAGTTGATAATGAAAAGGTAATAGATGAAGTATTAGTGGCTTATATGAAAGGTCCAAATTCATACACTGCAGAAGATGTAATAGAAATAAATTGCCACGGTGGATTTATTTCAGTAAAAAAAATATTAGAACTTATATTATCTAAAGGTGTAAGATTAGCTGAAGCAGGAGAGTTTACAAAGAGAGCTTTCTTAAATGGTAGAATAGATTTATCTCAAGCTGAAGCTATCATAGATGTTATAAAATCAAAAACGGATATGGCTCATGAAGTAGCTCAAAGTCAATTAGAAGGAAGTTTAGCTAAAAAAATCAAAGATTTAAGAATGAATGTTACGGAAGTTTTAGCTCACTTAGAAGTTTCTATAGATTTTGCAGAAGAAGATGTAGAAGAAATCACATATCAAACACTTGAAGAAAAAGCTCTTGAGCTTAGAAATGAAATCAAAAAA
>MTKZ01006924.1_pt3 | contig 14317 bp, 8 predicted proteins | sample 1042781 | NCBI WGS metagenome assembly MTKZ01 (sample SAMN06212207, study PRJNA360539) | anaerobic digester metagenome | biome: Wastewater treatment plant; material: sludge; isolation source: anaerobic digester fed with sludge from wastewater treatment plant | place: Denmark: WWTP Viborg ...
AGAGAAGGAATAAAGAAAAATATAGTTGGAGAAGCAATAAAAAAGATGAAAAGTCATTTTTATTGCCAGCTAACCGATATCATAGCCATTGTAGGTGCTGGTATCTGTTATAAACATTATGAAGTAAACCAGGAACTCTTTGATGATTTCCATAAAGCTCTCAAAAAAATGGGACTGGAACTTGATTTAACGAAAAACAGGTATCTTGACCTCAGGAAAATTCTCAATATACAGCTTGTTAAGGAAGGAATTCCGGAAATCAATATTGAAAATATTAACGAATGCACTTTTGAAAGCTCCGATTACCATTCCTACCGCAGAGAAAAAACCCGAAACCGCCAAATAAATATTGTAGGTATCCTTTATGGCTAAAACCTATGTCAATAATGAAGGAAATCTGATTTTGGAAATCCGCGAGGAACCTCTATCTGCCTGGTTGACAATAAAAAAAACGGGCAAAATTATAGGCGAAAATGAAATTCTTGCCCTTCTGGAAGACGCAGGAATTAAATGTGGATTTGATGAAGCTGTGAATTATATGCGTCTTCATTCACTGGAAAAAGAATTTGATGTTCCCTTTCCCGTAGCTATGTGCAATAAACAGGAAGTCACCAGTATACTGCATTATAACTTCAATCCGGATATACTCTCCTATCCCGAAAATGGCATCAATATTAAAACCCTGGAGAAATTGAAGGTCTTTCGTTCGGGAGATATTGTTGCCGAATATTCTTGTAACATTTTTACACAAAGTGGCAGTATTTATGATATTTTCGGAAACTTAATTGATTCCGGTTCGGTAGATACGGAACAGGCAAAAGCGCTGGCAGGCGATAATATTGCTTATGATATTCAAAACAGACAATTTATTGCTATTAAAGACGGTTTTCCCTATCTGGATGAACAGGGATGTATCTGTTTGCTGGATAAGGTCTCCCTTAACGGAAATGAAATCCCTCCAGAGATACAAGTTAAATGCCCTATCAATATGATTATTGAAGGAAATGTAATTTATGCCGATATTCATTGTGAAGCAGACATAAGCGTTCAGGGCGATGTGCAGTCCTCCACTATAAACTGTGTAAAAGATTTGTTCATTACGGGAGATATAATTTCTTCTAACAAGAAAGGAATTATCGTTTGGGGAAATCTGGAATGCCGTAGTATTCATAATTCCTGTGTTCTTTGCCGAAATGACATACATTTTACTGATAATATTGAAAATTCCACCGTGGTTTGTGACGGAGAAATAACAGGTGACTGGAATAATAGTGCCATCTGCGGAGGTTTAACACAGGCAGGGGTTGCAATTACTGTTTTTCAAGCTGGTTCTTATGACCAGAGCAAAACCGAAATAGAAATTGCGCTTTCCCCCTTTTATCGTAATATGCTTTTGCTTTTAACCAGAGAACTTATTTACCTGAAGGAAGATAAAGAATTAAATGCTACAGCAATTGCAGAACTGGAAAACCGCATTGAAATATATGAAAGAGCCCTGGACGAGAAACTAAATCAAATTCTGAAAAGTGAAAAACAGAAACTGAAAAAAATAAGTGTACACGATGTATCCCGACCCCCTATTGTTTTTCGCATCTTAAAACATAGCTATGAAGTTACCAAACCGGAAAAAGGGTTGGAATTTGAAGAAAAGGACTGAAGAAAATGAATGTTTCATACCTTACAAGAATTTTAGGTTTATTATCCCTGCTGATTTGTGCTTGTCCTCTGGTTGCTCAGCAGGCATTTTTTACGAGTGACCCCGCCATATCACCGGACGGAGAAGTAGTCTGTTATGTATATAATAATGACCTTTGGCTGGTTCCTTTTACCGGAGGAGTTCCTCGCAAAATTACTAATACTACTTCTTATGAATGGAATCCCCAGTTTAGTCCTGATGGCAAAATGCTTGCTTTTTCTTCCGACCGCTCAGGGCAAAATCTGATTTATATAATGCCCTCTACAGGAGGAGAAGCAAAAGCTGTAAACTATGAATCATTAGGGATTTCAGAGTGGTTTAGTGATTCCCGAAATCTTTTATGTACCAAATATTCTCCGCGTTGGGGGTTATCTTTCTATAAAGTTCCGATTGATGGTTCGCGTCCAATGATGCTTGCCGAAATTGGTAGTTCCCTTGCTACATTNNAGTCCGGACAATAAACAAATCGTATTTCAAAAAGGTGGTTATTCCAGAAGAGAAGCATATCGGGGAAGCGGTAATGGTGAACTTTGGTTAATTGATATTGCTACGAAAAAATATACTAAGCTTACAAATACTGAACTTTCGGAAATGTATCCCCGATTTTCACAAACAGGAGCTCTATATTATTGTGCCTCTGATGGTAAAAGCTTGCAGATTAATAAAGTGCATAAACTGTCCTTCCGCAAACCCGAAAAAATAACCAATTTAAAAACCTTTAGCGCTCGGCAAATATGTTTAGCAAGAGATAATGACCGCTTGGTTTTTGAATATTTCAATACTATTTATAAATATGACCCTACCCTTAAGACAGGGGAGAAAGTAAGCCCTCTGTTCATAGACCTTTCCGGAGATGAATGGCAAGAAAACATTGTCCGCAGCTATGAAAATACTGCTATTGACGATTATACTATCTCTACGGATGAATTACTGGTTGGTTTTACACATAATTACGATAGTTTTTTTGCTCCAGTGAAAGGTGGAGAGACAAAGCAGATTAGTTTTGACCACGGTTCAATATTCAATCTGCAATTTTTAGATAAAAGAAAGATGGTGTTTAACAAGCTGGATAACGGAGTTGTTAAGCTTTTTACAGCAACAGCGGATTCCATTATCACTTTTTCTCCCGTGCAGTGGTTTGGAGCTGATAGTTTAAGCGTTACAGAACTATATAAAGATAAACACGGACGCTGGTATTTCAAATATGATGATTATTACAGACATCAAAAAATTGCTATAGCTGATTCCGGCTTTCTGAATATCCGTCCGATAAATACACCTTGGGCAGTTACTACCAATTTTGCTTTTAACGCTGACGGCAGTTATGCTGTGTATGGCACGATACGGGAGGATAATTATATAAAAGAATTATATCTTTATGATGTTCAGGCAGATACCAGTAAACGCCTGTTAGCTGATAATGGTTGGTGGCAAAATCTTTTCTGGACACCTGATAATAAATCCATCCTTTTAACCTATAATAATAATATATACCGCTTAGATTTGGTTCCCAGGGATGAATTTGAACTGGATACAGACCCCTGGAAAGAAATCCTGCATCCGGAAAAAAGTAAACCGGATAGCACAAATGAAGAATTGCAAAATGAAGAAGAGGATATTCAGGAATTTGACATCACTTTGGAAGAGAAAATAGAAAAAAAGACCAAGCCATTAGAAATTGTCTGGGAAGGATTGGAAAAACGCTTCTACCCTGTTATTACCGCAAAAGATAACTACAATTTCGTATTGGATATAATCAGTGACAGCACTTTCTATTATATTGAAGATAACAAGCAGCAGGATAAGAACTCAATCCTCAAAAAAACCAATATCTATGGAAAGAATCAGAAAGATGTGTTTAATTTTGGTAAGAATCCGCAACAATATTCTAAAGTAAAGAATACTATCTATTATTTGGTTGAAGGAGAACTAAAATCCTACAATCTGAAAACATCATCCCGTAAAGATATAAAATTTAAATATGATTACAAATATGATAAGGCACTCTTGAATCTGCGTGTATTTGAAGAAGTATGGTACGCTTTTGGCAATAACTTTTATGACCCCGATATGCACAATGTGCCCTGGAAAGAACTGTTTCAGCTTTACCGTCCTTATGTAGAAAAAGCAAAAAATATCTATGATGTTGCCTTCATAATTGAAGAGATGATAGGAGATGTAAATGCTTCTCATACTGGATTTTATCCCAGGCAGGAATATGAACCCTTTACTAATCCTGCTGCTTGGCTGGGAGCTGATTTGGATTATAATATTATTTTGGAAGAAGGAATACGCCTCCAAAGAGTTTATCCAAATTCCCGTTTAAGCTTTGTTTATCATCTTAAGGATGGTTGTGTTTTAACTCATATAGATGGTGTTAAAATTACGGCATACACATCCCTGGATTCATTGCTGGCAGGGAAAATAGGGAAAAAGATAAAAGTGACTTTTCAGCAGGAAGGAAATATTACCGAAGCCGTAATTACGGGCTTAAGCTATTCTCAAATGTCAGAATTGAAATATGATTACCAGATTGCTAAAAACAAAAAAATGGTGGATGAACTTTCTGCCGGAAAACTGGGTTATATCCATATTCCTGCAATGGGTGAAGATGATTGGCAAAAATTCTCTCGTGATTTTATGGTTGATAATTTCGCTAAAGAAGCACTAGTAATTGATGTGCGTGGAAACTATGGCGGACATATTCACGACAAAATTATTACCCTGCTCCAGAAAAAGAAGTATGCTTACACAACCAACCGGAGATACAATCGCGTTAAGCGTTCCGAACCATATAATGTTTGGGATAAACCAAGCATCGTTTTGGTTAATGAGGACTCTTTCAGCGATGGAGAAATTTTTCCTGCTGTTTACCAGGAATTAAAACTGGGAAAAGTAGTTGGAACTCCTTCCAGTGGAGCCGTTATCGGAACCTGGCATTATTATCTTCAGGATGGCTCTTCAATGAGGATGCCGGGAACAGGATGGTATAAACTGGATGGCACAAATATGGAAGGAACAGGAGTTCAACCCGATATCCTAGTGGAAAATTTACCTGCAGATATTATTAGGGAACGAGACCCTCAACTCATTCGTGCCGTTCAAGAACTGATGAAAGAGATAAAGTAAATTATGAACTTAAATGAGATAAATAATCTTATTCAAAGAGCTAATGCCCTAGTAAAAACAAACTGGTTGCAGGCAGTTTCTATCCTTCAAGATGCTTTGAAAGAAGAACCCGAAAATCTTTCCCTGCTTGTTAACCTTGGAGATATTTATCTGGAACGCCACCTCTGTGAAAAAGCACTCAGCTATTATCATAAGGCAATTTCCCTGCTACCCGATAATCCGCAGTTGCTGTTTCTAATTGGCACTTGTTATTTTTCCTTAGGAGAATATAGAATTGCCAATAGCTATTATAACCGGATTCCCGACCCACCCCCGGAAATCCTTTATAATATTGCCTTATCCTATGCTTTTTTAGGTTCATATCAGGAAAGTATTGATATCATTAATAAAATCTTGAAGGTTATGGATGATAATCCCTTCATATATTTTCTTTTAATTGAACAATATATCCGCATCCAAAACTACGACTGTGCTTATGACATTATTTTAACTGCTGAAAAGAAATTTGGTAAACATAGACAATTGTTGTTGCTTTCTGCTTTGGTTTACGGCAAAAAAGGTATCTGGCTGAAATCATATCACTGCTTTGTGGAATATGAGTCCTTAGGAGAAATAACCAATCCCGACCACCTTTTGTCCTATGCCAATGCTGCTGTAAATATTGGTATGGACGACCGCGCTATTGAACTTTTACAAAGAGCTCAGGAAATAAATCCTTATACTAATGCTGTTTATGAAGAACTGATTCGTTTGTATATCAAAAAAAACGACTACAAAAACGCTAAGAAAACACTGGATACTGCTAAAAAATATATTTCCAATTATTCCCCTGTCCTTTATCTCTTCAAAGAACGACTGGAACACTCGCATCTGGAATGAAGAATGTAAAAAGTGAGGCATCCTGAAAAAGCTGACAGGAAAGTAAAATAAGGTTTAGAAGGTTTAGAGGGTTAAGAAGGTTTAGAGAGTTGAGATACATTAAAGCCCTTTAGGGTGAAACAATGATAGTGATGAGTGCATAATCCCCTCGGAAGAAGAGAGATATAACCCCCATTCTAAATCTAATATGCTGATTCTGAAAAGGGTTATCCGAAAGCTCAAAAAAGTTTAGAGGTAACCATTTATAATTTATCTAAAAAATATATAACTCAATGTTCTATTCTTTTATCTGCTCAATCTGCCTATTCTTACTTTCTTCGGAGGTTTCGGTGGTTTCGGTGTTTTCAGTGGCTAAAAAAAACCGCCCGGAATTTGAGCGGTTTTATGTATATATGCAGTATTGTTTTACAATTTTTTCTTGGTTAAGTGTTGCATTGTCTTCTTTTCTTTGTGGGTAATCAAATTCAGGTCTATAACCAAATTGCTGGCAACAAAGATAGAGGAATAGGTACCAAAGAAGATACCCAGGCAGATAGCAAAAGCAAAATCGTGAATTACACTTCCACCCCAAAAATAAAGGCAGGCAGAAGTAAGAAAAGTTGTTCCACCAGTAATAACAGTTCTAGAAAGCGTATCGTTGATAGAACGATTGAAGACCTCCTGGATAGGGTCTTTGCGGTTTTTCTTCATATCTTCGCGGATTCGGTCAAAAATAACAATTGTATCATTGATGCTGTAACCCACGATAGTTAATAGCGCAGCTATAATTTGCATTGTAATTTCTTTCCCTGTAAGGGCAAAAATACCTACAATCATCAAAACATCGTGGAAGAGAGCCAGAATTGCCATTAACCCGAAAGTTAATTCAAAGCGAAACCAAATATAGATAATCATCGCAATTAAAGCAAGCATAACCGCCCAAAATGCTTGAGAGCGTAGTTCACCGCCTACTTTAGGTCCAACTTCATAAATTTCTTCTATTACTTCTTTGTTCAGGTCTCGTCCTTGAACATATTGGGGAAAATTATCCTGAATAATTTCCAAAAGCTTGTTACGGGTTTCGGTAGAAAGGTCAGTTCCTTTGCCCACGCTCTTTATTTTAATCTGGAAAGTAGATTTATCGGGATTACCGATATAAGTAATTTCGGCTTCCGGAAAACCGTTTTTAGTAAGAACTGAGCGTAAGTCCTCAATAGGAAGAGGTTGGATTTTGGGGTCTAAGGCCTTCAGATTNNAATGGAGATACCATAAAACCAGTAACGATACTTAACGAATTGGATATTAGTATGCTGTAGTATTCTCATTTTTTCTCCTTACACACTCAGTTTTGTCTTTTTGCCGCTTAAAACAATGTTATCCAGAATAGAGCGCACAATTACTATAGCAGAGAACATAGAACCCATAATACCAATCACCAAAGTTACAGCAAAACCACGAATAGGACCAGTGCCAAGATAATAAAGAATTATACCAGCAATAACAGTAGTCAGATTGGAATCCCAAACAGTTACCAGAGCTCTTTTGAAGCCGGCATCAACTGCACTGCGAGGCGTTTTTCCCAAATCCAATTCTTCTCTTATACGTTCATAGATTAACACATTAGCATCAACAGCCATACCGATAGTAAGAATAATACCAGCAATTCCAGGCAGAGTGAGTGTAGCACCAAAAGCCGTTAGCATAGCTAAAATAAAGCCCACATTTAAAACCAGGGCAATATCAGCAATAAAACCGCATAACTTGTAATAGATAACCATAAATAGGACAACAATTATCAAACCAATTAAACCAGCCGTAGTTCCCTTACGAATGCTATCTGCACCTAAAGTAGCGCCAATTATGGAAGTAGAAACCGGTTTAATAGGAGCAATCAGATTTCCTGTATTGAGCACGATTGCCAGTTCGTTTGCCTCTGTAGCAGTGAATCTACCTGTAATTTGAGCTCTGCCTCCGGCAATCCTTTCCTGAATATTAGGAGCAGAATATACAACTCCATCCAGAACGATAGCTAAACGCTTTCCTACATTATCAGCAGTTACGCGTTCAAATTTACGAGCTCCTTCTCTTTTCATTTCTATAGATATATAAGGTTTATTGGCTATTCTGGGGTCGGTTGAAGTAGCAGAACCATATTCAACTTTGGCTTTAGCTAGGTCACCACCGGTAAGCTGTGCTGAAGAAGAAAGAACATAAAGGGCTCTATCAGCCCGGGGATTTTCTGTATCTGCTTTATCTAGAGCAAGCTGATAACCCATTGGTACCATTTGTGCAAAAAGAGTATCAACCAGCAAATCCTGAATCAAACGCACATCACTGTATTGAACTTCATAGTCCATTTCTCCAGGACGGATTAAAGAGCTGAAAATCCCTTCCCCGGCTTTCAAACTATCTGTAGATGTAGTATCAGCCATAATGCTCTTATCCTTCTTCGCCATTTCTGCTAAAACCGGAAATTTATCCAGATTACTGCTGATATTTCTATCAATTGTTTCTATTACCCGTTTTGCTTCATCTTGTGGAACAACCAGTTTAAACTCCAGCATAGCAGTTTGTTTAATTAAATTTTCAGCTGCTTTATAGTCCGTTACACCAGGTAATTGAACCATTATCCTGTTTTCACCTAATTTTTGAATTGAGGGCTCAGCTACACCAAACTGGTCAATTCGTTCACGAATAATTTTAATATTCTGTTCTACAGCATTTCGGGCATCCGTAGTGGAAAGCTCAGAAGTATCAACTTCCAAAAGTATCTGCATTCCACCTCTGAGGTCCAAACCAAGCTTCAAATGATGTTTTGACCACCAACTTGGCAGATTGGGAATTACCATAGGAGCCAAAAAAAATGCTGTTACGCAGAAAAAGATGATTATGAATAGGCCTCGCCAGGAAAACTTTTTCATTTGCTTATGCTCCCTTTTGCATTTCTATATTATATAACAGTTTTATACTCTGACCCAAAACTTTGATTAGCTCTTATTCGTCAAGCGAAATATTTAAGAGGTTTTGTCTCACAATTTTCACCTGCCTTAAATGTAACTACACCCCTCAATCTTTTTCACTTACAAATAATCTACAACTGGTCTACAATCCAAAAAATTGTGAGTTAAAAAAATGCAAGCTGTGTGAAGTTTTGACTCACAATTTTCACCTGCCTTCAATGTAACCACACCCCTCAATCTTTTTCACTAACAACCAATCTACAACTGGTCTACCAACCAAAAAATTGTGAGTTAAAACAAAAGTACACACACATACAACCGAACAATCAATCCCCCTATTTCTTCACGGTAACAAAGCATAACCCCGCAAAGTGATAAAAAAGGCATCCTCAGAAAATTCTTTTTCTTTCCAAAAATAGTTGTGTAATAATTCCTGCTATTTTGCACTATGCAGCGTATAAGATTCCCTTATCATTCCCATATCCGATACGGGAATCATAAGGGATTGTTACGGGAATGTTAGCGAGAAAATTTTGGGCTCTCTCTGGCAATAATATTGATGTTACTTTCTGCTTTAACTCCCAATTTTCCGGTTCGTAAAGCGGTTATAGAGAGGTTGAAAGTGAATAAAGACAGTGGGATGTGGTTACATTAAAGACAGGTGAAAATTGTGCGTCAAAACATCCTAATCCTCTTCATCCTAAAATCCTTGTTTCTAAAATTAAATCTGTGTAGTCAGTGAGAGATAAAAAGCGGAGCTACAGCGAGCTCCGGCTACACAGCTTCCCTACTGGAGTGTTGTATGTCTGTAAACAGTGTATTGAAGAGTTCTCAAACTTAGTTTTAGTGTGTATAAACAGACATATTGGTGGTGTTTGAGTGGGTAGTAGGGACGGAAAGGGATTTTCTTTGCCGTCGTCGTTTATTTTGGTTGACGGGGACGTCAACCTTCCGGAAAAAAATATCCTTGCCGTTTATTTTGGTTGACGGGGACGTCAACCTTCCGGAAAAAAAATCCTTGTTAAAAAATGAAGCTGTAAAAAGGTGGCTTTCATAAGAGTAATTTAACCTCTATAAGGAGTTTTAGAATGCTGGATCAGCTGAGAAAGAAACAGAAGATAGTTATTTATATTGTAGCTATCGTATTTATTGTGGGTATGGCCGGTGTTGGAATTGGAGAATTATTATCCCCGAAACCATATCTGGGAAAAGTAAATGGCACCAAAATAACCTACGAGATGTATCAGAAAAAGGTACAAGAAATGTATGAACGCTATGCAGAAATGTATAAAGATCAGCCCATAGATGAAAATACTCGGAAAAGCATTGAAAATCAAGCATGGGAAACATTGGTCAACGATATTCTCTGGCAGCAGCAGATTAAGAAACACAAAATTAAAATTACGGAAGATGATGTATTAACTGAAATGCAAAATAATCCGCCACAAGAATTGATGCAAAACGAATCCTTACAAACCAACGGCAGATTTGATAAATCCAAATATCTTTCTGCCCTGAAAAATAATCCTCAATTCTTTGCTGTAATGGAAGAATATGTCCGCGGATATCTTCCTCGTCAAAAACTGCAGGAAAAAATTAAGGCACAAGCTGGAATCACTATAGATAGTTTGAAGGCGCAATATGCTAAAGAAACCGATAGCGTTTCCGGAAAATTTATTTGGTTTGAGCCCAATAAGTCCGACCCCGTAACCGTTACTGATGCAGAAATAAAGGCATATTATGATAAAAATAAAGAAACTGAATTCAAAAAAGGACCTGCTTCCAGGATTAAATATCTTGCTTTTGAAGAAAAGCCCTCAGATAAGGATTATGCCTCAGTTAAACTTTTGGCTGATGAGCTTTATAACCGTGTTCTTAAAGGAGAGGATTTTGCTACCCTCGCTAAAGATAATTCGGATGACCCGGGTTCAAAAGATAATGGCGGTTCATTAGGTGTTTTTGGTAAAGGGCAAATGGTTCCGGAATTTGAACAGGCAGCTTTTGCTTTAAGAGTTGGAGAAATCAGCAAGCCGGTTAAAACAAGTTTTGGCTGGCATATTATTCGCTGTGACAGTATCGCTTCAATTAGTAAAGATAATCCCCAAATCAAAGCGAGCCATATTTTATTAAAAGTTGAGCCCTCCGATGAAACCAAAAATGCTATTATAGATAAAGCAGAATCGGCAAAAGCATTAATTAAGAAAAAGGGTATTGATGCCGCCGCTAAGGAGTTGGGAGTTGAAGTTCAGGAAACGGATTGGGTGCCTCACGATCAGGAATATATTCCCGGAATCGGCAATAATGGAGCTCTTCTCCAATTTATGCGGAAAGGCAAAGAAAAGGCAATATCGGATGTAATTACCGATCAACAAAACCGTAAAATTGTCGCTTTGCTAACTGATAACAAAAAGGTCTATTATGAGGATTTTGAGAAAGTTAAGCTCCGCATCAAATACCAGCTGGAAAAAGAAAAGAAAGTAGCCAATGTAAAGAAAAAAGCAGAGGAATTCGTAGCTAAATATCCTTCCGGTGAATATTTTTCCGCAGCCGCCAAAGAGGGCTGGCAAATAATTGAATTGGATAATCATAAAAGAGGTTTAAATGTTCCTAATGTAGGTCTTTGTGAGGAATTTACCAATGCGGCTTTAGCTTTGGAAGCAGGACAAACCAGCGGACTAATCCATACTAAAGAAGGTAGTTTTATAATCAGTTGCACGGAAAGGATTAAGCCCGATTTCAATGCTTTCGCCAAAGATAAGGAAAAACAGGAACAAATTCGCAAAACATTGGAAGATACTGCCTGGAATCGTTGGTATGACCAAATGAAAAAGGAAGCTAAAATAATTGATAACCGGGCAAAATACGGAATGATATAAATGCCCAAATTAATGACCGGTGTTAGTGGAGTTAGGGGTGTCTTTGCGGACACCCTTAATCCTATTACAGCTATTAAATATGCGGCGCACTTTGCTTTTCTGCAGAAGCAAAGTTATCCTGATAGGCAACCTTTAATTTTTGTAGGTAGAGATAGTCGCACAACAGGAAAAGCAATGTTGCACAGTATAATTTCTGCTTTAATCAGTATGGGTTGCAATGTAACGGATTTGGGTATCGTTTCCACTCCTACTCTGCTGCTGAAAGTTCAGGAATCAGATGCCCTTGGAGGTATAGCTATCACTGCATCACATAATCCACCGGAGTGGAATGCAATGAAATTTGTGGATGCTGATGGAATGTTCTTAACTCCTGAAAAAGCGGAAAAATTCCTGTCTTCAGTGGAAGAAGAAATTCCCTGGGCAAAGTGGACGGCAATAGGAGCAATAAATATTGATAATAGCGCCATCCAACAACACATAGCCAAAATTTTGAACATTCCTTATTTAAACCTTGAACAAATCCGCTCGCGTCAGTTTAAAGTAGTTCTTGATTCCGTTAATGGTGCCGGTGGTTTAATTTCTCCTCTTTTACTAAAAGAGCTGGGCTGTACTGTTTATGAAATAAATAGCGAGCCCAATGGTATTTTTGCTCACATAGCAGAGCCCTTGAAGGAAAATTTAGGTCAGTTGGAAGAGGCAGTTGCCTTTTACGGAGCAGACCTTGGTTTTGCTACAGACCCTGATGTTGATCGTCTTTCCCTTGTATCCGAAAAAGGAAAATGTATCGGTGAAGAACTGAGTGTTGCCTTAGCCGAACTCTTTGTGCTTCCCAAAAAGAAGGGCGATATTGTTGTTAACCTCAGCAGTTCAATGATTTCAGATGATATTGCCAAAAGCTTTGGTGTTCAAGTTCAGCGGACAAAAGTCGGCGAAATAAATGTCGGAAAAAAAATGCAGGAAATAAAATCTCCCATCGGGGGTGAAGGAAATGGCGGAATTATATGCTCCGATGTTCATTACACACGCGATGCCATTGCCGGAATGGCTTTAATTTTAGGTTTGCTTTCCGAAACAGATAAACCCCTTTCTGCTATTATAGAAACCCTGCCAAAGTATTATTTTGCCAAGGATAAAATCACGGTCAATGCCTCTCTAATGGAGACAATGCTGAATAAAGCTTCTTCTTATTTTAAAAACTATCAACTGGATACTCAGGATGGCATTAAAGCAATTGGCGATAAACACTTTATCCATATTCGCAAATCAGGAACCGAACCTGTAATTCGTATTTATGTGGAAAGCGATACACCGGAAAAGTCCCGGAAAATTTGTGAAGAAGTAAAAAAAATGCTCGGCGAAATAAATGCAGTATGAAAATATAAATGCAGATTGAAAAACAGATAATCTGTGAAATCTGTGTAATCTGTGAGAGCTACAATCTACCTGCGGGAGAAGAAGAAAATATCAAAATCATAGCCAATGCTTAAAAAACTATGTATATTATTATTCTCATTCAGGGAAACATATAATTTGGCAGGTAAAATAGAATTCTTATAGCCCAATCCTAAATATCCGCAATATTCCCAATTCTCAGCATTACCCCAAACATCCTTTTCTGAGAAACGCATACTTTGCATTCCGGCATCAATAAAATAACGGTTTTTTAACAGAGAAGAAAATCCGAAAGATAAAATTTGATAGTGTGGAGCACTAATTTCATATCTGGAATATCCCATAAAACCATCAATGCCACTGATTACAAAAGGATCAAGTATATCGTGTTCTGTAGAATTTAAATAACTGCCATAAGAGATTGAGGAATAGACACTGAAAATATTTCTGACAGGAACATAAAACTCTGCCTTGCCCTGAAAACAACTATAAATAAAATCACTAATTTCACTATAGCGAGCAAAATTGAACTTTCCGAAAACCCTGGCACCGGAGGTCGGAAAAACCAAATCATCCAAGCTTTCATGATAACCCTTTATTCCAAAACCGCTTACTATGGAACTTTCAGGTAATAACGGCGTTTGAGAAATATCGCTATGCAGATTCGTTTGATTGGTATAAACAAAAAATTCGGCAATTGCCAGGTCTTTGGCAAAAACACCAATTCCCGAATTGATACCATATTCGGTAGATTTAAAGCTGTTGATTTTATGCTGATCGCTATAGTTATAGATGGTTTTTTCTCCTATATAAGGAAAAAGACGGTAATAAGCACCCCACTGCTCACCGAAGTTTTTCACATAATCAACATTTAATTCATTTCTACCACCCAGTTTCAGTTCTGCCAGTAGACGGGAATTTTTAAGCAGATAGTTATTTAAAGAAAGAACAAGTCCAGCCATAAGCTTTTCTTCGTTATTGTAAACCATATTAACAGCAAGGTGTTTGCGCTCGTGTTCTTTAATATAGATAATTAGGTTGTAGCGGTCTTCTTCTGTTTTTTCCAGCACAGGGTAAATAATTTTGAATACCTGGGAATTCCAGGCATTAATACAAGCATTGGCAATTTCTTCACTGCTATAGGTCTTCCCCACCTCCAAACCCAGATATTCTCTTACTTTGGAAGGACTGATATTTTTATTTCCCTGAACTCTGATTTGGGTTATGTAAAAACTATTCAGACCTTTATTGAATGTGTTTTGGGGGGGACTGGAGCGATAATATTCATTCTTAAAAGCCCTGATTTGATCAATCATTTTCCTGGCAGATTCCTCTCCGGCAGCAATAATATCCTGCAAATGCTGATAATCAGTAGAAACAAATTGAGTAAGTTCCGGCTCAATTAA
>MTKZ01039288.1_pt1 | contig 14316 bp, 12 predicted proteins | sample 1042781 | NCBI WGS metagenome assembly MTKZ01 (sample SAMN06212207, study PRJNA360539) | anaerobic digester metagenome | biome: Wastewater treatment plant; material: sludge; isolation source: anaerobic digester fed with sludge from wastewater treatment plant | place: Denmark: WWTP Viborg ...
TACTGGTGGCTCAAGTGCCTGGTGGGCCTCAAAAATGAAGATCACCCGCTGGTCAGAAGTTATCGGAAATTTCTGGAGTGGGACATTATGAAAAAACCGCGGCCGGTGCGGATGCTCGAAGAATTGCTGAATCCGTTGATGGGCAAGAGCATTGTCTATTATCTTAGAAAAGGTTGATTGGAATGGAACTTGAACTCTCCGTCAGTGAAGCGAGCGCCCCGGTCTCTGTGGAAAAAATCGGTTCTTTTATTATTTCGCTTCAAAAAGAGAATGGCGAGATCCCCTGGTCAGCCGGCGGAAAGACCGATCCGTGGGATCATGTAGAAAGCGCCATGGGGCTTTCCGCGGCCGGTTTCTACAAGGAGGCGGAAAGGGCCTATGAATGGCTGGCGTCGACTCAGCTTGAAGACGGCAGTTGGTGGTCGGAAATTCAGGACGGAAAAATTATCAATTCCTGCAAAGAATCGAATTTTGCCGCCTATGTTGCGGTTGGCGTCTTCCATCACTATCTGGTGACGCGCGATGAGAAGTTCCTGAAAAAGATGTGGCATACCATTGCGCAGGGGATTCAGTTTGCGATCAATCTGCAGGCGCCCGACGGCGAAATTTACTGGGCGAGAAACAAACACGGCGCGGCGGATAAAATGGCGTTGCTGACCGGCTCCAGTTCCATATACATGAGTATTAAATGCGCGCTGGCGGTTGCCGACCGGCTGGGGAAAAAACGCGCGGGCTGGCGCAAGGCTATGGACGCGCTGGGCGCGGCAATTAAAAACAGGCCGGATCTCTTCAACATGATCAAGTCGCGCTATTCGATGGACTGGTATTATCCGATTTTATGCGGAGCCGTCACCGGTGCGGAAGCGCAGAAACGAATCGCCCATTTATGGGAAAAATTTGTTGTTCCCGACTGGGGCGTGCGCTGTGTCAGCGACCGTCCGTGGGTGACCATGGCCGAGACGGCGGAATTTATTCTGACGCTGGCGTCGATCGGCGATCTTGCCCGGGCGAAAACCATATTCAGCTGGCTTCATGATAAACGATTTTCCGACGGCTCGTTCTGGATGGGGGTGACGTTTCCGGATGGCGTTATCTGGCCGGAGGAAAAAACGGGCTGGACGGCGGCAGCCGTCATTCTGGCTTCGGACGCTCTGAATGAAATGACGCCGGCAGGAAAGCTTTTCAATCATCAATTCTGGGCGTCGATAAGCAAGTGAAAATGCTTTTTGCAAAGTGGCTGTTTCCGATGATGTCCCCGCCCGGTTTTTAAAAAATATCTGCTACAATAATCCAATATCAAAAGGTTCAGCAGTGAGAAAAGATCACCGTCCATATTACATTAAACGCTTCTATAACAGGTTTCAGAAGTGGTACGCGCGTTATTATATCGCTCCGCAATGCGAATATTTCGGACGCGGGCTGGTATTTATGAAGCCGTGGCATGTGGAAATATTCGGCGGGCCGGTTTCCCTGGGGGATTACACGACGGTGATTGCCACCTCCGACCGGAAGGTGCGGTTTACGGTGTGGCCGGTCTGGATGGGGCAGGGCAAGATTGAAATCGGCCAATGCTGCCTGATCTGTCCCGGGACACGCATCATGTCCGCGACATCGGTTACCATGGGTGACGGCTGCATGACGGCCCAAAGTGTCAGTATCGGCGATGCGGATTGGCATGATATTTACGATCGCAGCATGCCGGTCGGCAACACGCAGGCGGTGACGATCGGCAACAATGTCTGGATCGGCGACAGTGCCATGGTTTCCAAAGGGGTGACGATCGGCGATAACGCCGTCATCGGCGCCGGATCGGTGGTGGTGAAGGATATTCCCGCCAACGCCATCGCGGCAGGCAATCCGGCCAGGGTCATCAAATATCTTGATCCGGACAGGCCGATCAGAACGAGAAAAGACTGGCTGTCCGATCCCGCCGGGCTGGCCCGGGATTTTGAAGTGATTGATCGTGCAATTATGAAGGGAAATACCATGGCCGGCTGGTTCCGGTCCGTGCTGTTTCCTCGTCAGGGAGATTGAAAAATGCGTATAGCTGTTATTGCTCCGCCATATCCGCTTGAAGAAATGCCGTCGCCGCCGCTGGGCGTGACGTATGTGGCCGCGGCCTTCGCCGGTGCCGGTGCGGATGTCCGGATCTTTGATTATATTGTGTCCGGATATTCCCGTGAAAAAATTGAAAACCAACTGGCGTCGTTTTCACCCGATGCCGTCGGGGCGACATCGGTAACCTTGAATTTTTACGATGCGCAGAAGATTCTGCGTGATGTTAAACAGTATAATCATGAGATCATCACCATCATGGGCGGGCCGCACGTATCGTTCACGGTCGAGGAAACGCTGAAGCATTATCCGGAAATCGATCTGATCGTCATCGGCGAAGGCGAGGCAACCATTGCCGAACTCACGCCCGTGCTCAGGCAGAAAGAAAAATGGCGCGAGGTGAGGGGAATCGCCTATCGGGAAGGCGATGAGATCGTCCGCACGCCTAAAAGAGATTTCGTAACGGACATCGATAATATTCCTCTGCCGGCAAGGCATTTATTGCCCATTTCACGGTATCGCGCATTGGGATTTCCCGTCAGTCTGATCACCGGTCGCGGATGTCCTTATTCGTGCATTTTTTGTCTGGGACGCAAAATGGTCGGCTCCAAAGTTCGCAAACGAAACTCCCGCCTGGTTCTGGATGAGATCGAACAGATCATCGGTTACGGTTTCGACCGCATTAATATTGCCGATGATCTCTTTACCACCGACAAGGAAAGGGTCCGGGAAATCTGTGCGGGAATCAAGGAACGATCGTTGAAATTTCCCTGGAGCGCTTTTGCCCGCGTGGATACGGTCAGCCAGGAGGTCTTTGACCTGATGGCCGAAGCCGGATGCGACAGCGTCAGTTTCGGCGTGGAAACGGGAAATCCGGACATGCTCAAACGGATCAAGAAAGGGATCCGGCTGGAGCAGGTCTATTCGGCGGTGAAAATGTGTCAGCAGGCGGGCATGATTGCCCATGCTTCCTTTATTATCGGACTGCCGGGAGAGACGAAGGAAACCCTTCATCAAACCGATCAGTTTGCCAAGAGTACCAAAGCGATTTACGGTTACCATTTCCTGGCGCCTTTTCCGGGAACGACGGTGCGGGAGAAGATTGGCGACTATGATCTGCAGATCCTCACGGACGACTGGTCGCGCTACGACGCAAACGACGCGATTGTCAGAACATCCTTCCTGAATCCCGAAGAGATGAAGGCGTTCGGAGACGGCTATGAAAAAGAAATGACAGACGACTGGAACAAAATCGTCCGGAGATATCACGAAGGCCGGGGCTCCGTTGAAGATAAAATGCAGGTAGAAGGACACTGGCGGATGAAACTGACCTATCGGCTTCTGAAAGAGGACATCATCGAGCAATGCGGCTTGATCGAGCCGGAATGCTGTCGGGGCTCGAAAGAAAACGCGTTGCGGGAACTTTGTAACAGAATCGGAAAAATCACCCAGGCGGACCCCGGCGTGATTGACAATACCCTTTACGATTTTGCCGGACGCGGATATTTGAAAGCTGAAATGTCCGATCAGGGATGCCGCTGGTCCTGGTCCAAATGAAATTATTCCTGCTTGCGGATCAGGATTCCCAGTGATTCGCACATGGGCATTTCCGTGTAACGTCCGGAATCTACCGCTTGCTGATAAACCCGGTAAGGCGCCTGTCCGCCTTTCGCCGGATCGGAAAAGATATCATGAAATAAAAGATATCCGCCGGGCATCAGATTTTTTTCCCAGATTTCGTAATCGCTGAGCACGGAGTCATAGGCGTGGCTGCCGTCAATGAATATCAGGCTCAGGGGCGTTTTCCACACGCGGCCGATGGTTGCCGAACGGCCGACTACGGGAATGACAACATCGTCCAGGTCAAAATCGAAAATGGTTTTCCGGAAGAATTTAAACGTATCGATCTTTCCGCTTTCCCTGTCCAGCAAATCGGGATCGAAATATTCTTCGCCCGGCTGCTGTTCTTCTGAACCGGTGTGGTGATCAAGGGAGAACAAAACGGTTCCGTTTTCTTTACAGGCCGTGCCCAGATAGACGGAAGACTTGCCGCAGTAGCTTCCGATTTCGAGACAAGGTCCCTTCTTGCCGGCTTCTAAGGCCAGACGGTACAGACAGGCCGCTTCGCGTTCGTCCAGAAATCCTTTGACCTGATCGATCTTCTGTTTGCTTATGTTCATTGCTGACGTTGCCGGATCAATGAAAATGGCAAATGCTTTTTAAAAAGCATTTGCCATTTGGTTTTATGTTACAATGGACTTTTATGTCAAAACGCGCTTCATCCCACCGTCCGATTTACATGATTTCCCGATAGATCTTCCAGTTGTCGCCCACTTTTTTGAGCTCAAGGGTTTTGGTCCCTTTGTCTTTGAGGAGCGAGGAACTGTAGGATTGCGTAAAGACGGCCTTTGCGCGATCTCCGTCCACGGATATTTTCAAATCATCAATTTGAATGCTTATATTCTTACTTCTGTTGCGTACATTATTTTTATAATCGATCCAGGCATCCAGATTCATTTTCCTGGATTCAAAACGTTCATCGTAACAACTGCGGTAAGTCGCCATGTCTCCCGATTGCCAGCTGTTAAGCCACGTGTTGACGGAACCCTTGATATCCTCTTCAGGCGTTGAAGACACCTTTGTGTCGGCAACGACTGCTGCCGCGGCTGCCGGCGGTATCGCATCGGCGGGAGCGGCGGCGACAGGAGCGGCTATTTTCTTCGGCAAATTTAATTTATCTTCGAAGACCTGAACAATGGCCCCCCGGATATCCTGGTTGTCGGATGTTCTTTTTTCCGGGAAATATTTAAGAAAGTCATCATAGGCTTCCTTGTCCGGATTCTGATTAAGCGCCGTTGAGTAATCGGCTAGCGATTTTGCATATTCTTCCAGGCCGTAATAAGCCAGCCCTCTGTTGTAGAAGGAGGACGTATCATCGGGATTTTTTTCGATGGCGGTATTATAGTCGGCGATGGCCTGCTGAAGATTTCCCTGACTCTGATAAATATTGCCCCGGTTGGCGTAAAATCCGGCAAAATTCGGGCTGAGTTCGATGGCTTTGTTGTAGTCGGCAATGGCCTTGTCGGTGTTGCCCTGTGCCTGATACACATTGCCTCTGTTGGAATACACGCCGGCAAAATTCGGGTTAAGCTCGACGGCTTTGTTGTAATCGTCAAGCGCCTGTTGGAAATTACCCTGTGCCTGATACACATTGCCTCTGTTGCAGTATGCGGCTGAGTATCTGGGATTGGTTTCCAGAGCCTTTGTATAACTGGCGACTGCCTGAGCCAGGTCGCCCTGCTTTTCGTAAGTATTGCCCATGTTGTAGTAGGCTTCCGTGTACAGGGGATTGATTTCCACAGCCTTTGTGTAGTCTTCAATGGCTTCAGCGAGTTTGCCCTGTTTGACATAGGAATTGGCGCGGTTGTAATAAGCCTTGGAGTATTTGGAGTTCGCCTTGATCGCTTTGGAATAATCGTAGATAGCCTGGTCGAGATTACCCTGTTCTCTGTATTTATTTCCCCGATTGTAGTAATCTTCCGCGGTTCCCGCGGGGATATCCTGGACCATTTCGGCAAAAATTGATGGCGTGAAAAATAAAAATACCATTAACAAAGTAAATAATATCTTTTTCATAATTATTGCCTTCCTTTTTTTAAATTAATTTTGGTTGATATCCTTGAAAAGTGCAGAAAATTAAACAAAAAATGTTGGTGTTGTCAAGCTAATTCTTGCCGGGAACGTGATTCATCAGGTTTGTTGCGAGCCTTGAAACAGCAAAAGACGGCTGATACATCAAATGTTAGAAAAAGCATAAAGGATCGTTGAAAAAAATTAATCTGTTTGAATTTCATCTTGTGTAACAAATCGAATTGTGTTAGAAGCGGCACATTCTGTAAAAAATTGTCATTCAGTGTAGTTCATAAATCTGGGGGGATTTTATGAAAACACCGCTGTATTATTGAAGATGTTGAAGCATCTGCAAGGCTGTTGAATGTCTTCTTCAATACACGTTCTTATTATTCAGGAAAAGTTCCCATAATTACAAGCAGGAAACTGAATTATTGTTTTCAGGAGACGGTATGGCAAATTGTGAATCAGGATATGCAAAAAAACTGCTGGAAATCAATCTCACCGAGGTAAAAATTCAAAAGGCGCCTCTGGATGAATCTCTTTTAAGAAATTATTTGGGAGGAGGCGGTCTGGCAGCGCACCTCTTTCTCAACCGCTTTACCCCTGACTCCGATGCCCTCTCCGCTGACAATCCGTTAATCATCATGACCGGACCGCTTGTCGGAACATTGCTTCCGGGCACATCCCGTTTTGCCGTGTGTGCCCGATCGCCGCAAACCGGTTTCTGGGGAATCGGCACATGCGGCGGTACGTTCGGACCGGAACTCAAGTTTGCCGGATACGATGGAATTTTTATCGAAGGGAAATCAGAAAAACCGGTTTATCTTTTGATCGAAGATGACAACGTCGAAATCCGCGACGCTGCGGATCTGTGGGGAGAACCGGTTTATAAGGTGACCGACATATTAAAGGAACGGCATGGCGGCAAGCGCAAACCGAAAGTGCTGGTGATCGGACCCGGTGGAGAAAATCTGGTGCGCTTTGCGGCCATTGCCAATGACAAAGCGCATTACATCGGCAGAACCGGTATGGGAGCCGTCATGGGCTCTAAAATGCTTAAAGCCGTTGTGGTCAGCGGTACAGGCAAGGTTTTGCCGGCTTTACCGGAAGAGTACAAAGCCCTTCGGGAAAACCTTCTTGAGAAAATCAAAGAAAACCAGTTCGGCCAGGTTTTGCGCAGCATGGGAACGGCGGCTTCGATGGACCCGGGAATGATGATGGGAGACGTGCCGATCCGTAACTGGACCAAGGGTGAGTTTGATGGCTCCGTGAACATCGGCGGACCGACGATGACCGAGAAATACCTGACCAAGGTGCATGCCTGCTATGCCTGTCCGATTGCCTGCAAGCGCGTCGTCAGAGTGGAAGGCGGACCGTTTCAAACCGAAGAGGGGCCCGGTCCGGAGTACGAGACCTGCTGCACATTTGGCTCCTTTATGGAAAATGATAATCTGGAGGGGATTATTAAGGCCAATGAGACCTGCAACCAGTACGGTGTAGATACCATTTCCTGCGGGGCCACGATTGCCTTTGCGATGCAGTGCTTTGATAGCGGTATTCTTTCCACGGAGGATACCGATGGAATCGAACTGAACTGGGGAAATATCGAATCCGCTCTGAAAATGGTCGAAAAGATTGCCAAGCGCGAGGGCATCGGAAATGTCCTGGCGGAAGGTTCCGCTAAGGCGGCGCAAATTATCGGCAAGGGTTCCGAACAGTATGTGGTGGCGGTCAAGGGACTGGAACTGCCGGCGCATGATCCCCGCGGGTTTCACGGTATGGGACTGGAATACGCTGTGGGATATCGCGGCGCCTGCCACCTTCAACACATGAGTCATACCATTGAACAGGGAATGACGGATCAGGCGGATGCCGGGTTCAAAGCCGATTATGAAGGTCCCTCCAGCGATGGAAAGGCGGAGATGGTTGTCCTTTCTCAGAATATCGGCGTGCCGCCCACGTCGGCCTGTTTATGTCTTTTTGTGTATGACTGTATTGCCGTTAAAGATTTTGCGGACATGATTCATGTCGTGACAGGCTGGGATTATTCCATAGACGATTTGATCAAAACCGGAGAAAAGATCTGGCTTTTGATGCGCGGGATAACGAATCTGCTCGGCTCACGGGCGGATGACGACACGCTGCCGCCGAATGTCATGAAACCGCTGGAAGAAGGCATGACCGCCGGGTCGGTTCCCGACATCGAGAAAATGCTCACAGAATTTTATGAGCTCCGAGGGCTTGATGCCAGCGGCCTTCCCCGCAGAGATGTTCTGGAGAAAGCAGGCCTCAATGACCTGGCTCAAAAACTTCATGGTGCTGCATAGCGGGATTGTTCAACTGATCCATTCCACAAACGTATCGGAATGGAAGGTTTTCAATAAAATAAAATTTGGAAAAGGAGAAAGGATATGCCGTACACGTATGGAACACCGGAATGGGACGAAGCTTACAACAAGAGAGTGGAAGAGCGTCTGGCTAATGAGCCAAAACCTTTTATCATTTTTTTGCCTGAATGGTTAAAAGAGTGGGAAAAGTATATGCAAAATGATGCCAAGTACAAAGAAGTGGCCCTGCCCAACTGGGAAAATGCAATCGTCATTCATATTACGCCGGCGCCTCAATTCGGTCTGGATCATGATATTTTTGTGAGNNCTTCCTACGGTCGTCAAGGCGGTCAAGCCCGCCGTTCGCATTGTGGAAACAGTGGGTGAAGTGGGAGGGAAGTATGAGGACGAACTGACGCCTGAAGAAACAGAAAAATTCCGGGCCACCGTTAATGAATTGCTGCCCGAATTTGGTCTTGTTTAGAAACGGTCTTAGTGACACCGGATGGAGGAAGGAGTTATTTCGCCGATATCCGGTGTTTGTCTGATTTTTATAATTTCGTTTCAATATGCTCATAAATTAATGACTCAATCATTCAAGGAGAGGTGAACTATGGCGTACGACAGGGATCTTAACTTCATCTACCGCAATCCGACGCGATTGATTTACGGAGAAAACTCCATCAACGAAGTGGGGCTGGAAGCAGATGCGCTGAAATGCAGCAGGGCCTTTTTGGTGACGGATAAGGGCATCGTGAATGCCGGACTGACCGAACGGGTGGAAAAAGCGCTGGGCAGAAAACTGGCGGGAACTTTTGACGGGTGCATTCAGGATTCCGATTTGCGCATTATTAATGATGCAGCCGAAATTGCCCGGGGCAAGGGAGCCGATATTCTGGTCAGTGTCGGCGGCGGCAGCGTGATTGATACAACCAAAGGGATTGCTATTGTTTTAAAGGAAGGCGGTAAAATTGAGGATTATAAGGGGCAGCAGTGTCTTACGCGTCCGCAAACGCCCCATATTGTCTTTCCCACAACGGCAGGCACCGGCAGTGAGGTGACGTACTTTGCGGTGATCAAGGATCAGGTCAACCACCAGAAACACCCCTATTGCGATGATAATATCATTCCCAATGTCGGGATTCTCGATCCGACCATGACCGCGGGATTGCCGCCGATGCTGACGGCCACCACAGGCATGGACGCTTTTAGTCACGCACTGGAGGCCATTCATGCGACACCCTGCTCGCCGGTTGCGGACGGCATGGCGCTGCACGCCATCCGATTGATTATGGAATATCTGCCCCTGTGCGTAGAGAACGGCAAAGACCTGTTTGCGCGAGGTCAGCAGTTAATGGCGTCTACCATCGCCGGAATCGCCTTTACCAATGCCCAGGTCGGTCTTGTCCACGCCATCGCCCATACGCTGGGTGGGCTTTTCCAGGTGCCTCACGGATTAGCCAACAGCCTGATGCTTCCGCATGTCGTCCGTTACAACATGGACACCTGCGCGGATAAATATGTCATGATCGCCCAGGCCATGAATATTTACGCTAAGGGGATGAGTGATGAAGAGGCGAGCGAAGCGGTGGCCGAAGCCATAACCGCATTAACCAAAAGAATGGGCGTACCGCAACGGTTGAGGGATGTCGGTGTTCCTGAAGACGGTCTGGTTCAGTTGGCTGAAGGGACGTTATCCGATGGCGCCATTGTTTATAATCCCAAACCTGTTTTTGAAGCGGAAGAGGTTCTCGGCATCATCAAGCAGGCATGGTAGTTTGGATTCATTAATATTCATTCAAAGATATGAAGGAGGAGCTATGGCTCAGATCAATTTTGCCCCCGGCGTGGAGGATGCCGGTCTGCCCGTCATGATTGCTGATATCATCAAGGGCAATTTGGAGGCCAAACCGCAGCGGCAGGGCGACTTTAATGCCCTCNNTCTGACCGTGCACAGCGGCAAGGTGGGAGATCCCAAGATATCCATCAGCACCGATTCGGATACACTGCTGGCACTGGCCAATATTGATGTCAAATTCGGCCTGCCCTATTATTTCGATAAAGTCGGTTTCGAAGTGTTGAAGAAGCTGTTTTTAACCCGGGAGCTTAAACTCGCAGGACTCTTAACTCACCCGATCATGCTGACCAGATTTACAAAGCTCATGTCCTGTCGTTGAAGCCTGCCAAAAGCCGTCGTTAGACCATTTAAAATATTTTAACAACAGCGCGCGCATTCAGGCGCGTTGTTGTTAAAAACCGTCTTATTGCGTCTGACGACCCCAAAAAAATTACTTTGACTTCAAATCGAAAATTGTTTATATCGTAAAAAAAAATGGTTCTAATCTAAATCGCATCACAGCAAAAAAGAAGACTCATGTCCGTTATAATTCGCATTAGATTCTTTGGTTTCTTATCAATGAGTGTCATGCCCGTTGTAATGAATGTTAGATTCAATAATCTCTAGATATGTTAAAGCATATGCAGCATCATGCTGTTTTCCAAGAGAAGATAAGGGGGAGGATTTGATTATGCGGGAAATTCATGCGGGAGGGAAACTTCTGAAAAAAATTTACGTGGCTATATTCCTGTGGTTTACCGGCAGAGCCATTCAGGCGGCGGCAAAAGTCGACAAGGAAGTTCAAAAAGAATTTGATGCTCTTCCTGACGAATTCACCTTTGCGCTGGGTTGTCTGCCCAACGGTCCGTGGATGGTGGTCGGCAAGCAAAAGGGCAAGGTAAAATATTTCGGCGGCGATCTCAAATGCCGGCCTGTTCATCTTCGTCTCGTTATCAAAAGTATTGATGCCGCATTTTTAATATTGTCTTTTCAGGAAAGCACGGCTCTGGCGACAACCCGTAATCGTCTGATGACGGACGGCGAAGTTCCTTATGCCCTGTCGGTCATACGGATTCTTGATATTGTGGAAGTTTATCTTCTGCCCAAGATCATCGCTTCTCTGGCTGTGAAACGTTATCCCTCATGGTGGTCGTTCGGCCGCAAACTCGCAGGACGGGTCGGCGTCTACACGCGCACTTTGTTGGGGATTTAATGAAAGGAATATAAAATGAATATTACAAACGGTTTTGCATTTATCTGTCCGTTCAAGACGAATTCAGGAAACAAAGCTCTGGAGCATCTTCCCGTAGAGTTGGCCGGCTTCAATGCTTTCAAGCCCCTGATCATCACCAGCCGTCAGTTGGCGGGCTGGAGGGCCATTTCAACGTTGAAAAACGCGTTCGGTGATTCGGGAATGACGCTTGGTCTTTTTGATGATGTAACACAGACGGCCGATTTGAACGTTGTCGAACAAATCAGAGACATATTTGTCAAGGGGCAATACGATGTCATCATCGCCCTGGGCGGCGGGATCATTGTTGATGTGGCGAAAATAGTGAACCTGGCGGTTTCACAAAAAGTTGCCGATGCGTGTCAGCTTTCGCCGGCAACGGCCATTCGCGATCCCCTGGGACCCCTGGTCGTCATTCCGACGTTTGCTGTCAACGGAATGGAGACGTCGAAATATGCCGTTTTAAGCGGAAAGACATTTACCTCGGTTCATTTAATGCCCGATCTCGTGGTGCTTGATCCGCGACTGACCCGGGCAAAAGACGGGAAAACCGTTGCCGAAGCGGGTATTGCCGCATTCGGCCGCACCCTGGAGGCGTACATTGCTCCGGATAAAAATCCTTTTATGGACGCCTATGCTTTTACCGCAATGCGCTTTATCCGGGAGAACCTCGCCTTGGCCGTCAAGAAACGCTGTAATAAAAAAGAGTCCCTTGCGGTGGCCAATGCCGTGGCCATGTCGGGATGTGTTATTTCCAATACCGATCAAAACGTGCTTCACAGACTGGGGCAGGTATTTCAGAATACGGTTCATGTTCATCCGGGCGTGATCATCGGAATGTGCCTTTATCCTCTTCTTGACGATACCATGAAAAAGGGCAACTCTCTTGTATCCAACCTACTGCTTCTGCTGGGCGGAGACGATAAATACGCCGCCATGCCGGAGGCAGGGAGGACAGGAGCGGCTCTGAGGGAGGTATATGGATTTACGTATGAGATTTATAGTATGCTGAAGGGCAAAATGCCGCAGACCATCAGGGAAGCGGGTATCCCGCAGTACCTGATGGACGATGTATTGGAAGTCATCAATCAAGAGCCGGACGGGACTTACCTGCGCACGGTCATCGATCGTGTCGGCGGCTCAACCAAGGCCTGAACGGAAAGGATATAACCCATGATACTACCGGATTATTATGAATTTTGCTGCCGTGTAAAAATTGTTGCGGGACACGACGCGCTGGAAAAGATACCGGCGCTGCTTGCCGAAATGGGGTCAAAAAAACCGCTGATCATCACCGATAAAGGCGTTGCCGCCGCCGGTCTGGTGGATATCGTTGTCAATGCTCTCAAGGATGGTGTTACGATCGGAGGTATTGCCGACAATGTTCCTCCGGACTCCGATTTGAAGGTGGTCAACCAGCTCGCCGGTCTTTACCGGGATAACGCCTGTGACGCCATTATCGCCGTCGGCGGCGGTTCCGTGATGGATACGGCCAAAGGGGTCAACATCGTCGTTTCCGAGAATGCCACCGATCTGATGGCCTTCAGCGGCGCCGGGGCCCTGAATCGGCGCCTGAAGACTCTCGTTGCCATACCGACCACGGCGGGAACGGGATCGGAAGTCACACTGGTTGCCGTGATCAAAGATCATGAAAAGCATTTAAAAATGGCCTTTACCAGTTATTTTTTGTTGCCCAGTGTATCCATTCTCGATTCCCGGATGACCATGACCATGCCGCCTTTCATTACAGCCATGACGGGTATGGATGCCTTGAGCCATGCCGTTGAAGGATATTACTGCCTTCAGAAAAATCCGTTGAGTGACGCCCACTCTCTGGCTGCCGTCAATATGATTCACCACTATCTGCCCACGGTGACCAAAAATCCTGCGGATAAAGACGGTCGCCTGGCCATGGCGGTAAGCGCGTGTCTTGCCGGCATCTCTTTCTCCAATTCCATGGTCGGAATCGTCCATAATCTCGGTCATGCCACCGGTTCTGTCTGTGGAGTTCCTCATGGAATCTGCATGGCCATTTTATTGCCCTATGGTCTCGAATACAATATGCATAAGCGCGGGGATACCATCGGGGAACTGCTGCTGCCCATGGCGGGCGAGGACGTCTATCTCAAGACCTCCAAGGCGGATCGGGCGGATAAGGTTGTTTCCCTGATTCGGCAGATGAATCAGGATCTCAACGAGATCACCGGCGGGCGACATGCGCGGTTCTTCTCGGAGATCAAAGACCGCGATGGGAAGCCGATGGTTTCACGGGAGATTCTTCCTGAAATTGCCAAAGCAGCCCTGCTTGACGGAGCAACCATTTATAATCCGGAAGATTCAGACTATGAAGATAATTTATTAGTGTTGGAAGCGGCATGGGAAGGCAAGCCCCTTGACCGGAATAAAATTAAAAAAGGGTAAACATTACAAGAGAGAGTTTTTATGAGTAAAGCTTATATGGGAAAAATCCTCATGGTGGATCTGTCCAGCAAAACCATGACGGAAGAGACAATACCGGATAGTGTGTACCAGCAATATCTGTCCGGCATGGGGCTCGGAGCCTACATCCTTTACAACCGAATACCGGCCGGCGCCGACCCTCTGGGGCCGGACAATATTCTGGGCTTCTGTTCCGGTCTGCTGACCGGCACAGGCAGTTTATTTTCAGGACGATGGACGCTGGTCGGCAAGTCGCCTCTGACCGGAGGCTGGGGCGACGCGAATTGCGGCGGCACGTTTTCTCCGGCCATCAAGCATTGCGGCTATGACGCCATTTTCTTCAAAGGCATCAGCCCCAATCCGGTTTATTTATATGTAAAAAACGGCAAGACGTTTCTCAAAGATGCCTCGGACCTGTGGGGAATGGATGCCGTCGAAACGGAGGAGAAACTCAAGAAACAGTACGGCGAGAGAGCGGGCGTGGCGGTCATCGGCCCTGCCGGNNCAATGAAAAGTCTGAGTCAAAAATGTATCAAGTGGACCAACTTCCCCATGCCGCTCGGCCTGCTTCCGGGCGTGGGCCTGGCTCTTATGGGAACATTTATGGGGGCGACTCCGGTCATGTTTGCCCAGGATGGTCTCCTGTACAAAACCATTTTAAGAACATGGGGCACGGGAGGCATGAATCAAATGTCCATTGAGATGGGCGATTCACCCTTGAAAAACTGGGAAGGTTCCAGTCGGGATTTCCACCTGGGTAAATCCAAAACCGTCAATCCGGATATCATTAAAAA
>MTKZ01126361.1_pt3 | contig 14313 bp, 13 predicted proteins | sample 1042781 | NCBI WGS metagenome assembly MTKZ01 (sample SAMN06212207, study PRJNA360539) | anaerobic digester metagenome | biome: Wastewater treatment plant; material: sludge; isolation source: anaerobic digester fed with sludge from wastewater treatment plant | place: Denmark: WWTP Viborg ...
CGTTAAAGAGGATGGTCCTTTTCAGGACGAGGCCGTCCTCCATGATCTTCCGCCAGTGGGCAATGAACGCCGCTTCGTCCCTGCTTTTGAACTCGGCCATCGCCGCCGCGTCGGGATCAGCCTGGTGCAGGAAGAAAACGGGAAGGTCCTCCGCTTTCACTTCCCGAAGCGTGATCTCTGCATCCCTCATTTTTGCGTCCCCTCACGGGAGAGAACCGGCAGTCATAATCCGTATCCCCCTCTCTGAAAACGCCTTCCCGCGCGCCCTTAGTTAGTTGGCTTCGACCATCTCCGCCCACGCGGCCCTCTCGAGCACGGCCGTGAGCTCATAGATCATCAGGCTCTGCCTGAGGACCGTCTGAAGCATCGCTTTCAGCGGTTCGTTCCTAATGTCTGAGTTGCGGTCAAGGTCGATCTTTTTCATCCGCCACTCCGGGAACAGGCGCTCCATCTCGCCTTCCTCCGATTTTAAAAGGAGTATGTCCTTGTGGCGGGGGTCCTTGAGGAGAGAGCTCCAGAGCGAATCTATCGCCTCGGGAGGGCCTTCTATCACCTGGAAAAAGATCCCGCCCGAAGCCATGAGAGCACCTGTGATGTCCTTTTTCGAGTTGTTCTCCCCCGCGATCTTTGCAAGCTCATCTATCTCGGGGGTTGAAAGCTGTTTCGCGAACCTGCTTATGTACTTTATCCTTTTTAGCAAGGCATCCTCCTCTGATTAATGATCAAACCTTAACTTTTGCGTTTGTATTCCGCAACGACACCTTTTTCGGAAATATAAACTATTTCACGCGAGCACTCCCCGTAGCCGCCCGCCGTCAACCGGCAGGGAAACACCCGTGATGTATGAAGCCTGTTCCGAGCAGAGGAAGGCAGTTGCGGCTGCGATCTCTTCCGGCTGAGCCATCCTTCGCATGGGGATGGAAGCCTCCCACTCCTCGCGGACTTTCTCGGGAGTGACACTCCTCTTCGCCGCCAGCGCGGAGGAGAGTTCCAGGTGCCTCTCTGTCCTCGTGTATCCGGGGCAGATCGAATTGACGGTGATCCCTTCCTTCGCGACCTCGTTCGAAAGAGTCTTCAGGAATCCTGTCAGGCCCGCCCTGAAAGTATTCGACAGCGCGAGGTTCTCTATCGGCTCGAAGACCGAAACGGAAGTTATCGCGACTATCCTCCCCCATTTCTTTTCTCTCATCGAAGGAAGAAAAGCGCGGACAAGCCTGACGGTCGAGAGAAAGGTCTGCCGGAAGCCGCCATCTAGGCTCTCCTCGTCCATGACTTCAAGCGCCCCGCCCGCCTTTGGACCTCCGCAGTTGGCGATGAGGATATCGATGCCGCCGAATGTTTTGACGGTATTCATAACCGCCGCGTCGATCTCATCCTCTTTCGTCAGGTCGCAGTTGTGGAACGACGCCTTAACGCCGTATCGCGATCCGAGATCTTCCGCCCTCTTTTCAAGAAGCTCTCCGTTCCTCGCTACAAGGAATAAATCAGCTCCTTCCCGGGCGAGCGATTCCGCCGACGCATAGCCGATTCCCTTGGAACTTCCGGCAACGAAGGCTCTCTTTCCTCTTAGACCTAGATCCATTTTACCTCCATTTTGGGTTTTGTCACGTCAAAAAGATCAGGCCGGTTTCCTGTTCTCGAACCAGAGATACGCGGCGATACCTCCCGCGAACAGGAAGCCGACAACGCTCATCCAGAGCGGTACCTCCGCGCCGCCCACAACCACTTCCAGCCGGAATATGACTCTCAGCAGATGAGCCAGGGAAACGATCGTCAGGATGATCATCGCCAGCACAACGGATCTTTTCATGGCATCCTCCCATCGGTTTTCTTCACAGTTCAATATTAAACCCTGCCGGGATTTTTTAAAAGAAGGAATAAAACCGGCTGGTCGGAGATTTATTCTTTGTGAGTTGAAAATCACGCAGACTCTGTTATAATTTCCACACCACATTTTTTCGAAAGGAGAGAGAGATGCCTGAAAACGCCTTCATAGCGAAGCTCGACGGAATGATCCAGTTCGCCGACAAGGGGATAGTCTCGAAATCGATCTACGACTCTAAACACTCCAAGGTGGTGCTATTCTGTTTCGAGGAAGGGCAGTTCCTGAGCGAACACACGGCGCCCTTCGAGGCTCACATAAACGTCCTCGACGGGGAGGGAGAATTCCTTCTCGGCACGGAAACCTTAACCGGGACTAAAGGTTCTTTCTTTGTGATGAACAAGGGAATGCTTCACGCCATCAAGGCGAAAAAGAGGCTCGTCTTTCTCTTGACTTTAATCAAGGAAAGCTGAACCCCTTTCAAGTAGAATGTGTTCTTGAAAGGGCATGAAGCCCGCGTGAAAGGAGGAGCCAAATGTTTTGTTTTCAGTGCCAGGAAACGGCGAAGAACACGGGATGCACGGTAAAAGGGGTCTGCGGCAAACAGGAAAGCACGGCCGACCTGCAGGACCTTCTAATATTCGTTCTCAAGGGGATCGCGGTCTACCAGGACAAGCTCAGGGAACTGGACGAACCGTGCCGCTGCAACCATGAGTTCATCATCAAGAGCCTCTTCGCGACGATCACGAACGCCAATTTCGACGACGCCCGCTTCACGACGCTCATAACCGAGGCGCTCGAGCGGCGCGAGAAGTCCAGAGCGAAGTTCCTCGAGGTGTGGAAGAAGAAGAACGGAAGCGATTTCAACGGAACGCTCCACGCGTCCGCCACCTGGACGGGAGCTCCTTCGACCTTCGCGGCTCAGGCGAAGCTGGCCGGCATACTCGCCACAGGCAACGAGGACGTAAGGTCTCTGAGGGAACTGCTGGTGATCGGACTCAAGGGCATCGCGGCCTACGCCGAACACGCCTGGGTGCTCGGGCACAAGAAGGACGAGATAGGCGATTTCATGATAGAAGCTCTCGCATCGACCACAAAGGACCTTCCGGTGGACCAGATGGTAGGCCTCGTAATGAAAGCCGGACAAACTGCCGTGACGACGATGGCCCTTTTGGACGAGGCGAACACCAGGGCATACGGGAACCCCGAGATCACCGAAGTGAACATCGGCGTCGGCAAAAACCCCGGCATCCTGATCTCCGGACACGACCTCAAGGACATGGAAGAACTTCTCAAGCAGACAGAAGGGACGGGAGTTGACGTCTACACCCACAGCGAAATGCTGCCCGCCCATTACTATCCCGCCTTCAAGAAATACAAGCACTTCGTCGGCAACTACGGCAACTCCTGGTGGAAACAGAACGAAGAGTTCGAATCCTTCAACGGCCCGATCCTGCTCACCACGAACTGCCTCGTCCCGCTGAGGAAGGAGAACACCTACCTCGACAGGCTATTCACGACGGGAGTTGCCGGCTACCAAGGAGCGACGCATATTGTCGACAGGCCCGAAGGAGGAAGAAAAGACTTCTCCGTCATCATCGAGAAGGCGAAGAAGTGCCCGCCCCCGAAGGAGATCGAGACCGGGAAGATCATCGGCGGCTTCGCCCACAACCAGGTGATGGCGGTGGCCGACAAGGTCGTCGAGGCGGTAAAGTCGGGCGCGATCAAACGCTTCGTGGTCATGGCCGGCTGCGACGGAAGGATGAAGAACCGCAGCTACTTCACCGAGGTCGCCGAAGCTCTGCCGAAGGACACGATCATCCTCACCGCGGGCTGCGCGAAGTACCGCTATAACAAGCTTCCGCTGGGCGACATCGGCGGCATCCCGCGAGTCCTCGACGCCGGGCAGTGCAACGACAGCTACTCCCTCGCCGTGATAGCCCTCAAGCTCAAGGAAGTGTTCGGCCTTGACGACATCAACAAGCTTCCATTATCCTTTGATATCGCCTGGTACGAGCAGAAGGCCGTCGCCGTGCTTCTCGCCCTGCTCTACCTGGGAGTGAAAGGGATACGCCTGGGGCCGACCCTTCCGGCGTTCCTTTCACCCAACGTCGCGAAGGTGCTGGTCGAGAAGTTCGACATCAAGCCGATCGCTACCGTCCATGAGGACGTTGCCGCGATGATGGCTGGAAACTGATGATGACCGTTTTTCTTGAGAAGGAGGAAGCATGAGCAAGTGGCGCTGTATTCCGTGCGGTTACATTTACGACCCTGCCGAAGGCGACGCGGACGGCGGGATAGCACCAGGCACCGCGTTCGAAGACCTTCCGGCCGACTGGGTCTGTCCCGTCTGCGGCGTGGGCAAGGAGGACTTCGAGAAGCTTGAAGAGTAGCGTTCAGATAAACTTCCCACGGGCTTACGCCCGGGGTTTTCTCTGTCGCGAGCAAGCTCGTCCGCCTTTGGCGGAGGGACTCCATCCCACGAGCTCACGCACGGGGATTTTAGTAAGGAATTCATTAAATTATGCAACGGATTTTGTGTTGATGGGATAAAAGTATATGGCCTTGGGAAGATGCCAATAATAACAACTGCCCAAAGTACATTTTGGATTCTAGTTGATTTTGAAAACCGTTACCGATTAGGCATTTCCGGTCTGGATAAGGACAAACACGAGTTACTATTATTTAATGACGAAGGTGAAATTTCAATCAGCCCTATGAGTATAACGCAGAGTATTCGGAATTCGCTGAATTTGAAAAATCCTAATGAATCTTAGAAAAAAAGTCAATTGGGAAAACCCAAATACCCCGACTGGACAACCTTGTTCCACAACCAGCGTGATCCTGCCCAACGGCACGACGACTGTAACCTCCGGCGATGGGACGGTTTCAACAATAACAGAAGGACCGGACCCGCGCTGGGGAATGATGGCTTCAATCCCCAAGAGCTTCTCTGTCGCAACCCCCGGAGGAAAAACCCTCTCCGGCACGATGACAAGAACAGTTGTTCTCAGCAACCCTGCTGATTTGATGTCGCTGACAACCCAGACCGACACCCTCACGATCAACAGCAAAACATTCACGACATCGTACACGGCAAGCAATAAGACCTTTACAACCACGACCCCGGCCAGCAGAACAGTTACAAGCCAAATAGACGCCAACGGCAAGGTGATCTCTCAGTCAATTGCAGGCATAGACCCAATTGGCTTCACTTATGACGCCAAGGGAAGGACATCACGCCTCACTCAAGGCTCAAGAACCGTTTCATTGGCATACGACACTTCCGGCAACCTCTCGTGCGTCACCGACCCGCTGAGCAGGACGGTGAACTTCTCCTATGATCCTAACGGAAGGGTGACAACCCAGACGTTCCCAGACGGGAGAAACGCAAGCTTCGCTTACGACGCCAACGGCAACGTTACCTCGGTCATTCCTCCCGGCAAACCCGCCCATTCCTTTACCTATACCGCTGTTGACTTGCAGGCGACCTACACCCCGCCCGACATCGGCATCGGGCCGACGACAACTACTTATTCTTATAACCTTGACAGACAACTCACAAGGGTTGACAGGCCGGACAGCAAGTCCATCGCTATGGCCTATGACGGCTCGGGCAGGCTCTCTTCAGTTGTAACTCCAGACGGAGCAACAAGCTTGACTTATGACGGCTCGACCGGCCAGCTTAGCTCGATTCAAAACCCTGATGGGATTACCAATTCCTATACCTATGACGGATTCCTGCCTCTCGCTGAATTTTGGGCTGGAAATGTCACCGGCTCGATTGCAAGGACCTTCAATAATGACTTCCAGCTTTCTGCAGTGAGCGTCAACGGCGGGACGGCGATACCCTACACTTACGACAACGACGGCCTTTTAACCAATGTTGACGGCCTCACCCTTGCCAGGAATACCTCCAACGGCCTTCTCACAGGAACCACTCTCGGAAGCGTCACGGACAGCTACGCCTACAACTCCTTCGGCGAAGTTTCAAACTACACCGCCACCTACCCCGCAGGCTTAAGCTGTCAGATAGGCTACACGAGGGACGCAATCGGCAGGATCGCCGGAAAGACCGAAGACATCAACGGCATCACCACGACATGGGGCTACACTTACGACCAGGCGGGACGACTGACCCAGACGACGAAGAACGGCGACCTGTGGGCTGGCTACGGTTACGACACCAATGGCAACAGGCTGACAAAGACAACAACAAGCCAGACGATCAACGGAACATACGACTCGCAGGACAGGCTGACAGCTTACGGGAATTACAACTATGCTTACACTGCCAACGGGGAATTGCTTTCAAAGACCAATACTTCAAATAGCCAGACAACGACTTATGCCTATGATGTTTTAGGAAACTTACGCTCTGTTCTCTTACCTGACGGCACGCAGATAGACTACGTTATAGACGGACGCAACAGGAGAGTGGGTAAAAAAGTAGGAGGAACACTTCAAAGACAGTGGGTTTATGACGGGCAGTTGAGGTCGGTTGTGGAGATGGATGGGACAGGGGCGTTGGTCAGTCAGTTCATTTATGCAACGCATATCAATGTTCCGGATTACATGGTAAAAGGAGGAGTTACTTACAGGATCATCACCGACCATCTGGGAAGTCTGCGCTTCGTTATTGACACGACGACAGGGACGATTGCTCAGAGGATGGACTACGACGATTGGGGGAATGTGCTGGTCAACACCGCGCCCGACTTCACGCCGTTTGGGTTTGCGGGGGGATTGTACGACAGCCAGACCAAACTTACCCGGTTCGGAGCAAGGGATTATGACGCGGAGTGCGGGAGGTGGACGGCGAAGGATCCGATTGGATTTAATTCCCTTCAATACAATATTTATTGTTATGTCGCCAATGACCCCAGTAACGAATACGACCCCTCGGGATATGCAAAAATATGCATGCGACGTTTTAAATTTGGCGGTTTTATAGCGTATTCATATCCAGTGCGCCATTGCTATTTTGAATTTTCTGATGGATCAACACTGACTTACGATAGCGATGGGGTGCATCCAGATAGCGTTCCTGATACATGGGCTAAGCAATGCTACCCGATTTTGCCTAAAGACGAGTGTGGTACATGCACTGAGGATTGCCTCAGGGGCGAACTTGAAAAGCATAAGAATCCAAGTCTTCCTAAGAACGGCTTCCGACCCTTTGAACACAACTGCTGTGATGCGGCGAAAAGCGCAATTACCAACTGCGGGTGTAAAATGCCGGCAGCTGTTGCTATGGTAAATGCGGGGGTTTGACCTATGAATCTGAAAAATCTTACTGTCCGCCAAATAATTGGGCCTATAGCACTGTTGTTTTTAATAGTCGCATTTAATTCTTGTGGCGATTCCAATTCCTATCAATACCCAGGCGATGGAATTCCATACTTTTCAAAGAATCGTAGCATCGAGGACCTTGAACAGGACATTGGAACTTACGCACAGACATTGCCCGGAGCCAAGCAGGAAAAGGACAAACTGGTTTTTCGCAATATCAACGGTTTTAAATTTAAGTCACATAAGGCTATCGGGAAAGGCAGCTTTGCACTAAGAGCGAAAGTGAAAGCGGAAAAGGGTAAATGCAAATTGGAATTTGGAAGTCTACACTTTGACATTAGGGCTGATGAACTCTTAATTGAGAATAAGGGGAAGGTTCTTTATAGTGAACATATCTCCAAACTTGAAGAAATCGAAATTGCGAGGGCATCCAATAATACGGGATCTGTGATAATCTTTGGTCGCGAAGGACTGTTTAAAATCTTTGATCTCTTGGAAATTGAAGAACCTTTGATAATAATAATAGAACTTGACGACGATTTCAGCGGGCATATTGGGCCTTGGGTATGGGTACGTGGTCGAAAATAAAGATATGACCTGTGGCTACACCTACGACGACGACGGCCTTTTGACCAATGTTGACGGCCTAGCCCTCCAAAGAAACGTACCCAACGGACTTCTCACCGGTACAACCCTCGGAAGCGTCACGGATACTTACACCTACAACTCCTTTGGCGAAGTTTCAAACTACACCGCCGCCTACCCCGCCGGGCTTAGTTGCCAGATAGGCTACACACGAGACGCGGTTGGGAGGATCACCATGGGGTTTCGGGGTCAGGCCATGCATTATGCACAGACAACAAAAGGGCGGCTTGACTGCCGCCCTTTTCGTTTTCCGGTTACTTACATTTCACATCTTCGTTATCTCGGCGCGCTTCACTTCCTCCCACACCTCGAAGAAGGTCCGGTACTGCCGGTCATGATCCTGGAGGCCCTGCCTCAGGATCTGTTCGATCTTCTTCGTGTCCTTCTTAGCGACCGTCAGGTTTGCCCCGTAGACGAACGCGGAGTTGGTGTCCATGGTCGCCAGGTCCGCTGAAATGAAGGCTATGAAGAGTTTCCTTCTTTTCTCGGGCGGCAGTCCGTTCGCCGCGCCGAGGATCTTGAACCCGCCTTCAGGGTCATCGGGAAAGCGGTTGTCGACGGTCACGACCGCGTAATCGTTCTTTCTGATCAGGTCTATGCTCTTCGCCGTGGAGTCCGCGACGTCAACGCTGTAGCCCAGCTTCACGAGGGCGGACCTGAGCAGTTCCTGGAATATCTGCTCGTCGTCGCACACTAGAGCTTTCGGCTTCAATTCTTCGTCCTCGTCCTCTTCCCCCTGGTCCTTTCTGTTAATTGGAAGGTAGGAAAGAAGCTCCCTGAGGATCTGGTCCTTTATGGAGGCCGCGTCCTCCGTTTTTACTGGAGGCTGAGGTTTTTCCTTTGGCTCCCCGTCCTGTCCGGCGGTCGGTATCTGCGATCCGCAGCCCGGGCACTTGAAGGCTTTAGGCATCACGGGATATTTCGATTCGTCTATGAGGAAACTTTTCTGGCATGAAAGGCATTTTATCTGCATGTTCACTCCATGAGGTCCTTGATATCGGCGGCGGGCGAATACTGCGCTGGAGCGGCGGGCTGAACGCCCTGAGGTTTCGGCTGCTGCGCGGCTCCGACGCCTTTCTTTGGCGGCTCTCCGGGTTTCTTAGTTTGGCTTTCCTGGTAGATCTTACCCGCCGAAGCGGTCGCGTCGATGCCGGACATCCTGAGGCTCAGGTTGGGGGCGTTGGTCGCGTAGGAAAGTGCCGTCTCCTTTGTTATCACCCCTTCCTTCCAGAGCCTTTCAAGTTCGTCGTCGAAGGACTGCATCCCGTCGAGCGAACCGTCGTTGATCGCGTCGAGCAGGGACCTGCCTTCCTTTTCCGATTCCCCCTTCTGGATGTATTCCCTGGTCCTCGGAGTCGAGCTCATCATCTCGCAGACAGCAACCCTGCCCGATCCGTCCGCCTTGGGGACCAGCCTCTGGCAGACGATCCACTTGAAGGTCTGGCTGAAGCGCGTCCTGATCTGCTGCTCCTCGTTCTTCGGGAAGATCCCGACGATCCTGTCGACGGTCTTGCTCGCGTCGATGGTGTGGAGTGTGGACATGACGAGGTGGCCCGTTTCCGCCGCCTCGAGGGCGATCTCGGTGGTCTCGAGGTCCCTCATCTCCCCTACCAGGATAACCTTCGGAGCCTGCCTCAATGCGGCCCTCAGGGCGAGGGCGAATGACGGGACGTCGGCGCCCAGCTCCCTCTGGTTTATGGTCGATTTCTTGTGCCTGTGAAGGTATTCCAGCGGGTCCTCGATCGTCACTATGTGGTAGGCCTTGTCCTCGTTTATGCGGTTGATGATGGCGGCGAGGGTCGTCGACTTCCCGTTGCCGGTGGGTCCCGTCACGAGAACTATGCCGTTCCTCTCCTCGGCGATCTTGTTTATCGCCTTTGGAAGCCCCAGCTCCTCAACCGTCGGAACGCCGCTCGGGATAACCCTGAGGACGATGGAGTAGGTCCCCCTCTGGGAAAAGACGTTCACCCTGAACCTGGTCTTTCCAGGGATCGAATAGGAAAGATCGGCGCTCCCCTGCCTGAAGAGCTTGTGAAGGAGATGGCGGTCGTTCTTTATCAGGGCGAGGGCGATCTGCTCCGTCTGGTACGCGGTAAGCTTCCCCATGCCCTTTATCGGGACTTCCCTGAGCTGGCCGTTGACCTCGATCTGCGGGGCTTTGCCCGTCGAGAAATTGAGGTCGCTGACGTTCGGCGACTGCGAAAGCATGAACTCGAAAAGAGCGTCTATCTGGCTCACTGTTTCCTCCCTTGAACTCCAGTCTGATATAATAGAACAGGAGGCGTTAAATGGGAAGAGAAAGACTGCGCATACTCATAGGCAAGGTTGGCCTGGACGGCCACGACAGGGGCGCGAAGATAATCGCCAGGGCCCTCAGGGACGCCGGCCATGAAGTGATATACACGGGGCTTCACCTTTCACCGGAACAGATCGTCGCCACGGCGATACAGGAGGACGTCGACGCCATCGGCCTCTCGATCCTCAGCGGAGCCCACAACACTCTTTTCCCGCGCGTGGTGGGACTTCTCAAGGAAAAGAAAGCCGAAGACATCGCGGTCTTCGGCGGAGGAATAATACCGAAGGAGGACATTCCCTTCCTGATCGAATCGGGACTCAAGAGGGTTTTCACCCCTGGCACGACAACAGAAGAAGTACTCGAGTTCCTCGACACAGAGATAGCCCCGGCAAGAAATAAGAAGTGAAGGCGGATATTAGAGCTGAAGGCTTAAGGCTGATGGCTGAAGTGCAACAAGGAAAACAATTCCTCAATATAAACTTCCCACGGGCTTACGCCCGGGGTTTTCTCTGTCGCGAGCAAGCTCGTCCGCCTTTGGCGGAGGGACTCCATCCCACGAGCTCACGCACGGGGATTTTAGTAAGGAATTCATTAAAAATTTTCACTCTAATATTCCAATTTTCAATGAAAGCGAAGCTTGACGCGGCGAAGCCTCCTATCCAAGGCACCCGTCTATCAGCTCCTTCACCATGAGGCCTATCGCCGGGGATGAAGTGAGCCCTGGCGATTCTATACCTACAAGATTGATGAAACCGGGAAAACCGTTGCCGCTTTCCTCGCGGATCACGAAATCCCTGCTCGGCTCGCCGGGACCGTATCTTTTTGCCTGGAATCCCGCCATGTCCGGGGCGATATCGTCAGCGTCAAGGACTGGAAGGAACGACTTTACAGCCTCGTGGAATACCGGCAGAAGCTTCCCGTCCACCGAATAATCGAGGGTTTTCGACCATTCGTCACGAGGACCCAGCCTCATTCCGCCCGAAAGCTCGGGAACAGTATGGACCCCCACCGTGGCGTCCTCCGGAGGCACCGGGTAAATGAGCATTTGCGGCATTCTATCGAGTTTTCTCAAAACCCTGAAATAGACGCCCTTGCGGTAGGATATCCTGTAATTGAGTTTATCGACATCGAACCCTGCCATCGCCGCCACATCTCCGGAGGAGAGCCCGGCGCAATTGACAACGATCACCGCCGAGACTTTCGAGACGCCGCCGTTCGTTTCGCTGACGGATAATTCATAGCCGCCGTTCGTTTTTTCAATGGCCGACACCTCGCCTCCGAACAGGCAGTCGGCACCTCCGTCCTTCGCTTTCCCCAGGAAGTACTTCATGAGCGAATGGGAATCGATTATCCCCGAGGTCGGGCAGTAGATAGCCGACAACGCGGAGACCTTCGGTTCGAGCCTGGCCATCTCCTTTCTATCGACTATGCGAAGACCCTCCGCGCCGATCTCTTCGGCTTTCGCCATGATCCCGGGAAGCTTCTTTTCCTCGTCTTCGTTGACCGCTACTATCAGCTTCCCGCAGTTATTGAACGGTATTGAATGTTTCTTCGCGAGTTCATAAAGAAGGTGGTTGCCTTTGACGCAAAGTTCTGCTTTCAGGGAACCCTTGGGGTAATAGATCGCGGCGTGGATGACCTCGCTCGACCTGCTCGATGTCTCCTGCCCGAAGCTCCCGTGTCTCTCGACAAGAAGCACGCTTTTCTTCCCGTCAGCGGCGTTCGCGGCCGCCGCGAGCCCCGCAACTCCGGCGCCTATTATTACGACATCGTAGTCCATCACGACCTCCAACGGATATTTTACCTGAAAAAAAAGGGCCGCCGAAGCGGCCCTGTGATGATCACAACTCTAATTTGGTCTGTTCAATCCTGCGGATCGAAGGGAAGAGGTTCCAGGGGAAGCCTGGGCCTCGGCTGGAGCCTGGTTCCCTGGTCCGTCGCCGGCATGTCGTTCGAAAAAGTCGCGCACGCCCCGTTCACGGCGGCTACCTGATAGTGATGCAGCATGGTGTTCCCGGGATTGTAAATTGCCCCTGATGAGAAACCCGCGAACACGAGCGTGCCGTCCCTGTAGAGATCATGCCTTTGCGCCGGAGAACCGGGAGTGAAAGTTATCTTCAAACCCAACTGCAGAATGCTCTGATCAAGTATGGAAGTGATCACCGGCGCGGTGGCGGATCCTCCGTTCAGGTCAGAGGCGGCGACAACAGAAGAATCGGTGTAGCAGGTATCCGATCCGTTTACGGCCCTCACGACATAATCGTGAGACAGGTCGTCGCCAGGTACATGAACGGCCGGGCTCGTTATGTCGGAGGCCGCAAGCGTGCCGTCCACGTATAGATCGTAACGGGTAGCAGGTTCCCCGCCCGTGAAAGATACGCTTACCCCGTCGGCCGCGCAAGGATCGACATCTTCGACGGTCACGACCGGAGTTGTCGGAGGAGTGCAGCCGCCTCCTCCGGTGCATGCATCCACGGTGCAGCTGGGAGCCTGAGTATATGAAAGGACCACGTCATCGATTATGAAGCGCCACATGTTGGCCGCGCTCGTGCAATGGAACCCGATGTAGTAGGTGCCGTCGGATGGAACCGTGAATGTGGCCGACCTCGCCGTGCAGGTGGTGTTGGTCAGGTTGTCCATTCCCCAGAGCTGGGTCGTCATCCCGGCGCTGTTCGCGGAAGTCCCCAGCCAGACCGACCCGTTCTCGGGGTAAGTTGCGCCCGCCACACGCTGGTTGAAACTGAAGTTGTACGTAACCCCGGCTTGAAGGGTCAGGGCGTGCGTGAACACCCACGAATTGGCGGCCTGAGAGTAGTTATAGGGATAGTTGAGCTGGTTGGGCGTCGAGCAGGAGTAGCTGGAATAGGTTACCCACGCGTTGCCTGAAATGACTTGTGTGGTCCATCCTGCTGGAAGGGCCGGAGTGCTCAGGGAGTCGAAGTTCTCCGAGAAGATCGTCACAGCGCCGCCGGCGACCACGTTGCCGACTATCAGGGAGAAAGTGTCGTCCCACGAACCCTCGTTTGAGGTGATATGGATTGTGAAGTCTATGTTCGTTCCGCAGGCGACGCTCTCGTCGACGCTGAAACCAAAATGGTTGGACAGCGAAGCGCCGGTCCCGTCCATTGCGATGTCGGGGAATGAGGCTGAGTTGTCCGTAACGGTGACTCCGGATGTCGCGCTCTCTATGGTCGCTGATATGCCCGTAGTTCCCGATGTTCCGTTGTTGTGCAGGGTAACTTCAAGCACGATGTCCTCGCCCGGATCGATGAAGCCGTTCCCCGCCCCCGTGCCCGTTCCGGAGCATGTATCCGTGAAAACGCTGTCCTGGTACTCGAGAGCCGCGCCGCACGACTGCGGAGGATATGTGAAGGTTATGCTCCACCCGTTGAGCGTGCCGGTATCCCCTCCGGCGTCGTCCGCGACTTCGAGGGTCCAGGTTCCGGTGGCGTTCTTGCCGTTGAAAGAGGCGAGGCTGCCTTCGGGCTTGAAGGTTCCCGTGAAAGGAGCGGCTCCCGAGGTGATCGATGTCGCGGCGGAATCGTCGAACACGGTATCGACGTAATTCTCGCCAGTCCCCCCGTTGTCTGTAGAAAGTTCAACTTCGGCTGCATCGGGAGCTATGATGAAGATGTCGAGGTCCCCGTCGTAGGTGTGCGTGATGTTCGTGATCGTAACGTTTAAGTCTTGTATCACTTTATCGTCCGCTACCGCGATAGTGGATGTCACCGTCGTGTTGTCGGGAATGGCTTTCGGAACATCGGTCGAAGCGTAGGTTGGGTTGACGTTGACGCCGGTCGTGAAGGTGTAATACGCCCCTCCGTTGTCCTCTGTCGTGCCGTTCCCGGCCAAATCAACGGAAGCGACAGAGAAATAATAGGTCGTGCAGGGAAGGAGCCCCGTCACGAGGACGCTGTGGCTCGTTACGTAATTCGTAAGGTCGTTGACCGTGCTTCCGGGCGGTGTCGCGGTCCCGTAGTTCACCGTGCTGTTGGCGTTCTCGTTGGTGGTCCATGTGATCGTCGCGCTGTTCCCGGTCACGTTCGTCGCCAGAACGTTGCTGATCACCGGACCGGCGCAGTCGACGGTCGCCGTCGCGTCGGCGTTGTAGCTTCCCGCCCCGCAGTTGTCAGGATCCGTGAACCTCACCGTCAGAGTGTCGCCGTTCGCAACGTGAACCACTCCCGGCCCGCCTGCCCCTGTCGTTGTAGTAAAAGACCCGGAGAGGTTCGGAGCCGGGCCCGTCAGGGTGAAGCTC
>MTKZ01124747.1_pt1 | contig 14306 bp, 7 predicted proteins | sample 1042781 | NCBI WGS metagenome assembly MTKZ01 (sample SAMN06212207, study PRJNA360539) | anaerobic digester metagenome | biome: Wastewater treatment plant; material: sludge; isolation source: anaerobic digester fed with sludge from wastewater treatment plant | place: Denmark: WWTP Viborg ...
AGTATTGCAAGAAATCATAATTCACCCTAGTTCCGTCAGCATTCAGGCGAAATGGGTCATATCGTGGTACAGCATGAAGTTCAATATGTAGCTTAGTAATAAGTGGCACGAAACCATCATATACCTCAGCACTTAAGCCGGTTACTTGTGTAGTTATTGTAGAAATGGCAGATGTAGCTGGATCATACACCGGATTGCCACTAATGTCTACCACTGTTATCTCTGTGACAGCTGTAATCGGCCGATTGANNCTAGAACCACCGAATATATATGTTTTGAAAACAAATGAGCATTCAGCAGTTACTAAGTCAGAATCGGTGTTTGCAAGTGTTTCATTTCTAGTTTCAGTAATTGAACTGTTCATCACTATCTGCGAGTAGTAGCGAATGTTAGTATATTTAGGATGATCCGCAGAAACCCAAATGTCATCATTGAAAAATATCAAGAAGTTGCTTAATATCATATCAATGTCTGCCATATATTTTGCATAGATTGTACCTTTGTAGTCTATGTTGACAGGATTAGGTGTATATAGATCATAGTTGATCGCTGAGTTAGTTGCATGTTTGACTTCATTATGCAAATTGTTCAATCTAGTAGGATCTCTAGCAATGCCGGTACGCGTAATTGATATCATCGGCAAGGTGAACTGCGCAGGTTCTTGGCCATTCTCGAATGCTTTTAGAATTCTAGATCGAGTTCCAATGACGCAAGCAACTTTGCACGCTTCTACTTTACTATCAGCCAGCTTTCTGTTTATCACGATGTTTCGAAACAGTTTAGAAAACAAAATGGAACTAGTTGCTAACTCTCTATTATAACTGCGTATTTTCATATAATAGTTATATTTACCTAGTCTAAGGTAAATAACAGATATGAAATACGTTAGTAAGAAAAAGTGCAAAGAACAAACAGAAGCACGTGCAAATCAAATAGATGATACAGATACATCATTAGTAGACGTAATTGAGTCACCTAATTTCATAATTTTCTTCAAAGCTACACGAGAAGGCGAGGTAGTTACTGGTCAGACAGAGTCAATGCAAGATGAGCCTGACCCGGCTAAGGTTGAAGCTGTAACTAAACTGTTAGATGTTGGTTATAGCAACATTGAAATTATGGCGATTGAAATTAGAAAGCGACGTCAAGCTCAAGATACAAGTGACAACTTGCGTGAAGTTGACATTAATGAAGTATTTAAAGATTAAACCAAGTGAATAATTGTATAATAAATTATGAGTGATACACATCTTGTAGAAAAAGCATTATCTAAAAACATCATAAACACGGCAGCTAAGTTTATACAACGTGGCGTTGATCCGGTAATAGCTACTACTGCAGCTAATTTAGTGGCGTCTAACCAGTCATTAATCGACAAAATCAACGTGTTGAAGCGTATTGATATTTTAGACAAGTCAACAAAAGCATATCTTTATGCTATTCAATTGACAGACAATGCACTTAAAGTTGAACCTAAAGTCAATGCAATTTGGCAGCTAGTTAAAACGGCCGGTATAATTGATGACTCGGCTGTAGATGATGAAGCACCGATTCCAGACACTATTGATAGTGATGATGACGAAATCCAAGTTGCTACTAACGTATTAAACAAATTACTGAATACTTAGTATCATTTAACAGCAGCTTACACATTAAAGATCAGGGTGACCTGATCTTTTTAGTAAAAAGTGGTAAAAAGTGGTAAATAGTAATAATAACAAGTTAAGCTATTATGCCAAGAACCACTCATAACGCAGCTCAATCAATTGACTATATCGAAACAATTGCAGCAATAGGTGAACCGTTTAATTCACCGTTGTTAGATACATATCCTGAATATCTGACAACACCAGAAAATAACAAAACTAAAACCTTTCTCGGCGTACTTAACTTAATAGGTCAAACCGGGTGTAAGTTCTTATACGACAAAGTTGTCAACTACATTGATGATGTTTCTAATATTGACACATGTAAACTAGATGCGCTACTTAGTACAGCACAGACGTTATGCGTTCCATACAAAGATAAGAAATCGCTTGAAACGCTTAAAACTTTTGTAAAGACAGAAGATATACTGCAGTTAGCAGTATGGGCAATGTCGCTAAATGTTAGAAATACAAAGCATGTCATTGACAGATTAGACTTAATATCTGAAGATATTTCTGATTTAAATACCCGGGCGGCATTGCTTGACAAAAACGGAGCCATTGCCAGTGCTATAAAAGAATTAATATACAACATTGTTACAAAAACCCACATTTCGCCACCAAGTGGTATTGATACCAATATGCTTCTTCAATATCCATGGAATTTTGTACCGTTGTTGTCAGACATCATCAACACAAATTCTATAATATATCAAAAATTTTTTCCTGTTGCAGGAACGAATACAACCACGCGTAGGTTTAATTTTGGAAAATATAGTCTAACAAATCATGAACATACATGTGTTAAACTATTAAGATTGAAAAATGATTCTGCTTGGATAAATTTGTCAAATGACCTAATTAAAAGAGATTTACCGTTTTTATTCAACGAAGACATATTTGATCCCATTGCCGCTGCAGAAGCCGTATTGTATAACAACATAGCACTTAGTAAGTATACAACTACACAGCAGGCTGAAATTGCTGAATGTATTACAGCAATTAACACAACCGGACAACACGTTCTTGATTCATATTCAGCATCAACGTTGTCAGACATTAAATGGCTCAATAAATTGAACACACATGTTTATGCTGATGAACGACTGTTACACAATGTCATTGACAACATAAAACAAACGTTCGGCATTGATCCAACAACATATATGTCTATCGGTGACAATTTAATAACTGATGTTAATAATGAATTAGCGCCGCATGTTCTTAATTGGTGGACAAATAATATTGAAACAACTAGTCAGTTTGATATATTAAGTACAGTGACAGTTGACACAACACAAGCATCAACAACAAATTTATTATTTAATGTTGATGAGTATGTTAACGATGTGTATGATGAATTATTAAAGTTTGCCAACAACTTAGCAATCATTCGCGAAGACTTAAAATTGTTGACTTTGAGAAATTCACTTAAAGGAACTGCAGCTATCATTCAATTGGCAACCGCTGAATATTTAAATGAACATTTGCCTGACATTGTTGATAATACAATTGATGACATTTTTATCGAACAGTATGGATCAGATGTTGCAACAGCATTAAAAGACACCGTGACGTTGACAACAATTTACAATGACGCTGTATTAGATCCATATGACGTCACAGTTATTGAATACTGGGACACTACAGAATATTACGGTAGAACAAAAGAAGATCCAACCGATATGTATCCGGCTGATTGGAATATGCCAGTTTGGGAACCGTATGGCGATATTAGTACAATAAACAATGAGCTCGGCAAACGCGATTCAAGTAATATTGTTAGATTTTATGTTAACACCTTAGGATTGTCTAAAAACACATTTAAGACAACGCTGACGGGCCTCGGGAGTGAAGCAGGCATTGATATATCTACTGATGCTGGAATGACAATCGCTACTAATAAATTGCGGTCATTTTTAACTACTGTATACAATGCTGGCATATTTAACAAAGCGTTGCCTGGTGATTTAGAAAAAGTGTTCTCTGGTAATCCAACAAATGCTATCTTACGACAGTTTTATACCAATTTTAAAACATACGAACACACTACTAAGATTGACAGAATTTCAAAGCAAATTCATCCATACATATGGAATTTCACGTCGAATGCGTCAAGTCTTGAAGCAATAACTACACCCGGAATAATCGGTTCTTCTCCAGCGGATGATGGTGGTTCAGTTACAACTATTCAACAAGACACTGATATTTTGTTACTTAATGAATTAATATCAGACGCCGGTAATATCTTAGACCAGTGGAAATTAAATCTATCTAGATTCATTGATGATAGCAACTATTGGACTAGATATGAAGCATATGCTCACACTGATGAAGAAAAACTAATTTGTTATGACGGCTTTGTATATCCGCCGTTTGCTAAAGCTTTGTCAACTATAACCGCATCGGATGACATTCTTGGAACAATCGTAGACTCAGTTAATAATTATAATTTATACGACTTGTGGTATGTACAATATGGTAAACAAGCATTTAATGCTGATCAAAAGGCTAAAGAAAATAAAATCTTAGCTAATCAACTAGAGTTAATTAAAGCTTCTGTTGATCCAGCGAATTTTATTGATGTTGACATATCTGCTAGAACTGCGCTACAAAACTACACGGTTGATAAGGACGGTACTGCATACGGTGTTGATGTGGATATTTCTGGCAATGCTGTGCTGTATTACAAAGAAGCATCATATCCATTTATGCGACCGTTAAGATACAGTGAAGTTGATGAGCAACTCGGTGTCACATTTATTGATCTTAAAGGAACAGAACTTACATCATACGCAAATATAGATTTTAGGTATAACGCTAATAAAAATCATTTTCCTAATGTAGTTGCTAGTGAAAATGCTGAATATCTACTAATCAGATTAACTGACAATACAGTTGGATATTTTGCAGTGACAACACGAGTAACAACAAAAGGCTATGTTGAAAAAGCACTACAATTAAAATATTTAATTGATTTCACGAATTTACTAAATGACAATACTTTAGAAGATCTTTGTACTCATATAACAGAAAGTGGTGTAAAAACATTAAAAAATGACATAGCACTACTATTGACAGACATTGTTGACAATACGTTTGTTGAATATTTGTTGATTTTATCTCCTAATAGTTGTAAATTATCTAAGCAAATTATTAAGTGCAGTAACCAAGTAGATACTGTAAATAAGTTCACCGCAGGATTGACACTCGTTGAAGATCAACGTCAAAGCACACTCCGGGTGATTGTTACGACTTTTGGCTTAACATCAGATGTTTCAAATTATGACACTATTAACGGATTTAGACGAGATACATACCAAGCGTATTTAAAAACACCAGTTGAAAATACTGCAGATCCAACATCATCATTTGACATTTGTAATCAATTTGTGCATATGATGGCAAATAGCAATGCTAATGACAATAGTTACACACTGCTATCGCGCGAAATATTTGAACCGATTTTTGATGTTGATAATATCAATGTCAAAACCTATCAACTACCAGCAGAACCAGTTAAAACAATTACTTTTGATTTTAATAGTACAGGTTTTGACAATCCGAGCTTATATTTTAGTAACACAATGCCATTTGCTCGACGGTTTAACTTAAACAGCGATGCTGGATTTAATCCGTGCTATTTAGGTGACAGTGGCAAATTGATTTTACCTGATAGAACTAGTCAAGCTGATTTGGCTAAAACTGCTGGCATTGCAATTGAACTTTTAGGTCCAATGACTAATTATGATGATATCGACGCTGACACAGAAACATTATATCAGAATGAATATACTGTAAGAATACATGAAACAGATTATACAGCAGTAACTGAAACAAAATCTGAAGACACAGATCCTAGTTCATGTTATAGTGTGATTAAATCAGCAGCAAATTACTCAGTGTATGTCGATGATCCTACACAGCCGATTATTAAAAAAGTGCCTAGACTTTTTACTTGTAAGTTAGACGGTCTTTGTACAAAACTTACAGCTACTACTGCTGATGAATCATTAGATGTTTATACAGCATCTACATATGAAACACCGTATGTCATGAACAATGCAACATTTGCATTCAATGTTGATGATGCCATTGACACAAACACAAAAATAGGTGTTGCATATTTGATGTACAAAACAGGCGACACAATTTGGATTCCTACTGCAATAGATGCCGATGCTAAACTTGATGATGATGATTTCGGTAAAGACTTATTTGATATCATTTTCAAAGGTGACACTACTAAAATATGTACTCGTATATACCGAATACAGCAAACAAATGGCCAATTTGGTAGTCCATATATTTTTGACACTATTGATGTTAGAAGAACCGGACCTAACAATGTTGTAGTTAAACTATCCGGTTCAATACCTGAATTAATAAACATTGAAATTGTAATAGTCGGGGTTGTAGCTGACAAATATTTAACTGGTACAACAGTTAAAACACCTAATCCTACTTTTATGTTAACCGGTGCAGAATACAATGCTGCATTTTCATCAACTGCAGAAACAATTAGAACTAATGACACCAGTTTTCATGTTAGAGTCAATCACGGTTATGGCGATTACTACGGCAATAAATATCTTGAATCTGCAAATAGCATCAATCCTGATCCACCATATTATATAACATATGAATCTGATATAAGCGATATTTCAACTAGCACATACACGATTGATGCGCCGGCACTTGCAAACGGTTCGTTAACGATGTCAATACTTGAACATGATTCTGTAACTTTAGGCGAAATCATGCCTAATCAGACAGATGCATTTAGTGACAACGGAAAAACTGTATTGTGTGAATTATTAAATGAAATGTTTAGAATTCAACGACTTAATGATGTTAGTATTACTAACATTGATGATGTATATAATTTCAATTATTTCCAATTTGAATATTTGCAGTTAGTTCCTTTTGACAACATAGAAACAGTAGGCGATACGATGTATTATGTTCAATTAGCGAGTAGCAGCGCTAATATGTCTGAACTTGATTATTTAAAACACCTTACATACTCAGCGTGGCGTGTTTCTGAAAAACTGCCGGCAACAACTACTATTTCAACATATGTTGAAAATACACTACCAACAAATATCAAAATAACCGAAAAAGACACAAGCTTTTCACCAGCAACATCTAGACCGGTTTATATAAATGCAAATGTTGAAAATGCTGTTGAAAATTTAAATATCATACCTAAACTCGGTATTCGTTGGAAGACAATCGGTAGTGGCGATACCGAATCTATTGAATTACGATTTGACAACGCAACACTTGCAGATTCAATATTTGTAAATGAAAACAACGGTTTAATATATACAAGTCTAGCAAATGCGCCAAGGTCTATGCAATTGACTACATCAGATGGACCTGAATATTTAAGTATAGTGTCGCCTATTCACATTATAGCCGGATCTACAGTGTTCACAGATATTCCACTAGCTACAATATTGTTGTCAAATATATCAGATGACAAACCAAAATTTATGTTAACTGTTAAATCTAATGCGCAAGACGCAATAAATGGTGATGCATACGCATTAGTGTTTGACACAGCATCAATGCCTGAAATTGAAAACTTAAATTCAATTACAACACACTGCTTTGTTGCTAAATTAGACAGTTTAAGACAAATTGATATTCCACAAATTGACACAGCAGTTCCATTAAAACAATTGACGTTCAATATGAATATTAGTAACATATTGAACACTAATATTCATGATACAGTTGATGCTAGAGACAACCTTGCTATTGTGCAAATAGCATCTATTTATGGTAAAACACCTACACACATTGTAGAAAATTTGAAACAAGCCGTGGCTATTCGCAATGACAACAATGAAACAATAAAAATATCATTGAAAGCTGATATAGATGCGGATTCTACTGAAGATGAAAAATCAGCAAATTGTTTTTCTGTAGTTGATTTCTTCGTACATTTCCATAATGTAACTGAATATTCATTGAAAAACGCACTCATCAATGCCAAAACAACTGATTGCATTGCAATAGATCAAAACGGTAATAAACTGTATATAGCTAAAGTATTCGGCTGTGATTTCAATAATATTGGACCTAAACACGTTCTTGGCACATATTATGGTGACGATAGTTCATATGTTAATTTGACAGTAAATCAAAAACACTGGTTGATTCCAAATAATTATGCTGAACCTAAGATTCCTATAGAAACACGTATTAATGATAAACTAGTTGAACCTAACACCGATAGCGAAAAACCTGATAATGTTGTAATTGGCACACAGGCTAATACCAGTCGTCAAACCGCAATACTGGTTAATCTACAGTAAATATATAATCATGCAATTTGAAATTAGTAGTTTAAAAATAATATCGCCTTCGCCAGCAACATTTATTTTAGATGTTGAACGAAGTGCAGCGCCTTCTGCTGAAATTGAGCATGTTACTTATATAGGTTCAGCAGAACACTGCTTTAAAGATCTTACACTTATTACTTCAAAATTAGCACATTCTACAATATATACAGGACCAACGCACGGCTCGATTACTGCATATGCTATGTTTGATTTAAATGATGTATTAATTGGCACTGATATTGATTGGAACAACACTAATAGCGAATTTAGTTATATGTTAGCAACGCCAGTTTCGACCGTCAGCGGTAAAATAGAATCACCAATTAAAGGTATCGTAAACAACAAAAATGCATTTATAGGTGTTATTCCTGGCTCTGGTAATAAAAAATTTGTATCTATGACACCGAGTCGTAAATATGTCCTTAATGATGACACAGACGGCACATATTATAAATACTTACCTGATGAAGATGCTATAACTTTGTATAGTAAGCGGCCCGGATCAACAAGTACTAAAAGAACATTGTGTGTTGAAGACGAATATGATGTTAACTATTCATCTGACATTAGTGGCAGCAAATTTGATCAAATTTTTACAATACAAACATTTAATGCGTTTAACGCAGGCGGTAACTCACTGCACGCTAATCAAAATATTACTGCATGGGGTACGCTAATTAATAATTTTGACAATGGCATGTTATCTGTAGCATCATTCATTACACCTAAACAAACACTAAATTCAGAGTATTCAACAGTTAAAGATATTAGCGGCGGAACTACACCATACAAATATATGCGTAATTACATGCAAGGCGATGACTTCAATATGTATGTATCTGGTGATTTACTGGTGTTTAATTATATTGAGACAAAGACAGCCGCTAATGTAGGCGGTGGTGCGTCCGCTACACAAATAAGTACTACATATTCTAAACAAATTGGATTGCCTGAAGATCCATTTGGTAAATCGACACAATATACAATTATTGACGATAATGATAATTTAGCGCGAGCTGGAGTATATCAAAACTATTTGCCTGAACTAGTAAATGTCATTGATAGTGGATTCGGCGGAACCGGCGGTACACCGGGTCTTCCGGGCGCTAAACGTGCATTGCATAAAGCAAACATATTTGACATCGATATTCAGAATAAATATGCAACATTCATTGATGATGCAACATCAGAAATTGTAAATGTGTTTAGCAATATACCAGGTGTGACACCGACTGACGTTACAACAGTCAATACTAACTTAAAATCTAAATTACAAAAACACATTAGTGATAGCCTCCAAGCGCTAGTAGCTGAATTAATTCCTGCGCATACACATCTATTCAATGTTGTAATGTCTACACCTATTGAATATGAACCTGAAGATCCTGTAGACACATATGGTTTTTATGTATATGATGGACAGTTGAAAATTAAATATGAAACTACTGATTTACCATTTGATTTATTGTTTGAAGATTTAGCTACATATGAAAATGTAACAATGTCTGTAGATCGAGTCGATGACAATCTAGAAATAATAGTTAAACCGTATATTGGAACAAATATAACTAAATCGTTTTTGATACTACCGGGCTATGGTAAATTTTCAGGTTGGTATAGACTTTATGTGTATAATGCAGAAGTAAAATATGAGTTAATAACTCCAACCGAAATATACCATCCGTTTACAGTAATCAACGGTGAACTTAAAGTCACATATGATGATTCTAATCCACCTACCGCATTATTATTTGCTGATGTAACTACAGATGATCGCGTATTAATGCAATTTTCGAAAGATGATAGTGGAACTAGCAATGAAATAAATATTGAATATGTTGGTGATGAAGATGCGGATGATAATAAATTTATTACAGCATTAACATTAATTGGTACCGGAACTAATCCAGGTAAATACATTCTATATATCAACAACAAAGAAGCAATATTTTCATACCTCGGACAATAATAACAGACTATAAATAAGATTTATATGGCTACGCAAACTAAAATTTTAAGAACAACCGTAGTATATCCGATTAGTAATCTATCGGCTATAAATGCTATTAACCAAAATTCATTGATTGAATTAAGCATTAAAACACATAGTGGTACTTGGGAAAGTAGACAGACTACAATATCAGATTTTGGCAATTACATAATTACATCGCACGCAATTTTCAACAATTTGTATGATTTATATTGTACTGAACCTGATCGTATAACATTTACTAAACCGACATATTTTAGTCGTAGACCTTATGTTAGACATATTGGTGGTGATGTTACAGAATCAGAAGCTACGGCTATATTGTCTGCTGAACCAATAACAGATAATGCTTCACTGGTTACACTTTACGATGTTAAAGATTATATACGTAAAAATGGAATAGCAGTTCAAGCCGTTGGCAAAAATTCTAGATATAGATATTATGTAGTAACCAATAGCGGAGGAATGTGGCTGACAGCTGATAAAAAACCTAGTGTTGTTAATGATAGTGCAAACATGAAATCGATTTATAGTTCTGTTTCTTGTTTGACATTTAGTTCATTTAATATTACTAGTACTAATACAACCGGCTATGCTACAGCAGCACATTTAGTTACTGCCGAAAAAGATATGATGGTCAATGTCATAGCTAATTTTTTGTTAACTATGACATATGATGAATTAACAGCCGGCGCGCCTGTACCATACTACAATTTTACAGCTTCACATTGGTTAGCATTGATAATCAACGGTGATAATAATGAACCTATTGTCGGAACAATATCACGATTTACAGATATTGTCAATGTAACAATTGATACTGATTATGCCATAGCACAAGTCAAATTGTCAATGCCTATATCAAAAGGAACGCAATTTTATCTATACACGCCGGCTGACATAAATACTAATACATCAGCAATTGCTAACATAAAAGCTAATGATAAATTCAAGCGATCATTATTTGCTGGTTTGAACGAAGCACATGTTGCATACTTTGACAATGACTTTTAGAGGTCTGATATGTCAAACAATACCTGTGTGTTTGGATTTATTGCTTTATATTTAGCAGCTATCATGAAGTTCTTAAGTGGACTTAACACACATTTGTCAAACATCTTGCTATAATCTACTTGAAATAGTGAGTTGAATTCCTTAGGCCAATCATGATCATTAAATGCGATACAATTAATCCCATATTGATTGTCAGGGATCAAATAAACGAAGCGAACTTTTTCATTAAGCCGAATTTCTTCGTGTTTCTTAGAAATTCCTAACTTCTTAATTAGATCATTGTAGTACTGGCAAGCCTTAGCAATTCCTGTTGCACCTTTTTCTGCTTCAAGAAATCCTACACTTGCTTTTGCTGTACTATAACCTTTCCACTGAGCTACATCATTCACAGACAATGTCTTGAATTTGTCAAACATTTCAAATATGTAGTTTCGAAAATCTTCTTCAGTCCAGTTCTGTTCAAATGTATTGTCATAGACAACACTAAGGATTTCTTTGATAGCATCTGGCATTGTCGCTTTTCGCATTTCAAGCCCGACGAATTTTGCACTATCAACTAATTTTGGGCCGGCTGCAATAATTTTATGAACGCCATAGTTTTTCTTAGCTTGATAAATGCCAACATCACCAATGTATTCCAATTCATAACCCAGCATTGATGTATCTTCACAGTGACATTCAGTTTTCAACAAAGACTGAATATTGTTACCGATATCATTTATAACGAAGTCTTCAACAAAATGCCATAGTTCAAATTTGACATCATCTGGCCAGGCTTTCATCTTTTCAGCTAATGTGTATTTCTTTTTGAAAACATCAGTGATACATTTAATGTTAATGAACAACGAATCCGTGTCACCTGATATTCCTACAACATAATCACTTCCAATTCCATACTTTTCTTTGAAAGTTTTTCGAATAAATTTTTCAGTTTCTATGTTGCAAAATCTACCCTGTTTAGTAATACTTTGTGCAATGTCAGGATTGAAGAACGGACAGAACTTTGAACCTGTAATACCATACACTGAGTTCAAAAGCAACTTCAAACTGATGTTCTTAGCTTGCAAAGCTTCAGCCGCTAACTTATTGCCTTTATTGAATTCAATGACCGTTCCACGCTTTGCCTTAATTCGTTCTTCATAGTAGTAAGCACACCACTGAGGTAGAATTCCGGATTTGACGGACGGCTTAAAGAACAAGGTGTTGTTCTTAGTTAAAATACATTTTTCATTGAGCAACTTGTCAAACGTTTTTCTATTTACAGTTTTAACATCTCCAGACCGAAGTTTGATAACTACATCCGATTTATCATCATAAAGTGATCGATCATCTACTTTACCAACAAATGTGTCTGGTGATATGTTAGCTGCTCGAATACTATTCGGATAAAGTGAAGCTACGTCGATTGTAGCAATACCATTAGTGTAAATGCCCGGTTTGCAATCAAACACAAAAGCACCTTCGAAACTAGTGTTTAAAATGTCTTTAGAATTTGCATACGTTGGGAAAACTACACCATTACAATGCTTCTTAGCGAAAATGTACAATGAACCGATAATGTACGAAATTGAACCATAAACTTGCTCTAGATTGCCATTCAAGCCAAAACCAACTAATTGTCTAGCTAGCGGAATTAAATTGTATTTGTTTTCAATGTCGCAAACCAATTTAACGTCTTGCACGTTGTATGTATAGAACTTATTCCAATCCTGAAGATAAAGATCACGAAGTGAACCATCAAACTTCACTTTGTCACCAAGTTCTTCAGCTTGGCCAACATTAGACAAATTGTAACCACCACTTAGTGCAGCTTTTATGGCAAATTTGTCTTTGTACAATATCAACTCATCTAATTGAGCAATACCTGACAACTGAATTTCAATTGGTTGAGAATTTGGATTATTAGGATTTTCCGGTGCAGTTATTTCTTTGATTCGATACTGACTAAACGGTGACATCAGTTTAGCATATCTAGCACCTAGTGTGTTTTCAATGCGTCTAATAAGATATGGTACGTCATAACTACGGATGTTCCATCCTGTTATGACATCTGGATAATTTTCTGAATGCCAAGATATGTAATGCCGAAGCATTGCATTTTCACTATTAAACTCATCAAAGACAATATGCTTGCCATCATCAATGATGACTGACTTATCTACTTTTTGTAGTGACCACGTTCTAAATGTAGAATCAGCATTATCATACACAGTAATCATATTGATTCGATTGTTTGCTGTGTACGGATATTCGAATGATTCTGAAATTTCAGTTTCAATGTCAAAGGTGTGGATACGAAGTGGCTGTTTGTTAAAGTCATCATCTTCCGTATTGTTCCAAAACAACTGAGTCAAGAAGTCTTGTGCGGGATTCACACAATCTACAACTGTGATACTATCAGCGTTTGATTCAATCCACTTAGTTCTTTCGTATGAATTACTGAACTTTTTGTACTGGATATTTCTACCATAAATGTCAACATCTAATGTGTCAGCATGCACTACATATCCAACACGAGCAGGAAATTTATATTTGAAATTAAACGGCTGTCCCTGCTTGTCAAACATCAAACATAGAACATATCCCATTTTAGTCTCAGGATCTCTATCGTAGACAACAGATCTGTAACCATTAGAAATATACTCAGCTTTAAGTTTGTCAAAGCTGATGTCAGATAAATCAATCAAATCAATCATGGTTATTTAATTATACATAGATATGACGAGATAGATGCCAAGTCTTTAGCTTGACATAGTCGTCATGTTTTAGACTTAGCTAATTTGCGTTCAGTCGCTTCAATGCGCTTTTTACATTGAGCTACATATCTTGGATGTATGTTTTTACCTAATCGGTTTTTCCAGTTTTGCGTAGTGATCGGCTTTAGTTTACAAATTTCGGTCATAAACCGATATCGTTCTGGATTTGCTCTACGAAGTAGATCAGGATTCGCAATGAACAACTTTATCATTTCAGCTATAGCTTCAATGTAGTTATATTCATAATTAGACAACGGTTTTTCACTGTCAAAATCCGGCTGATCAACTTTGTCATATTTATGCAACTTCTTAAAATGCAGATAATGGCCGAACTCATGACAAATAGTGCCATAAACAGTTAAATCGTTGAAATATTTAGGGTAATGCCATGTCCAACCGGGTGTTTTTGCTGGCGGGATACACGCTTTAGGTATTACAGTAATCGTATCTCCACCCCAGGCATAATATCCACACCAGCGCTTATGTCGTTTACTTGTCCCATCAGCAATGCAAACTTTTGGCATTTTGATGCGATTCTTTTTACAAA
>MTKZ01006599.1_pt3 | contig 14304 bp, 16 predicted proteins | sample 1042781 | NCBI WGS metagenome assembly MTKZ01 (sample SAMN06212207, study PRJNA360539) | anaerobic digester metagenome | biome: Wastewater treatment plant; material: sludge; isolation source: anaerobic digester fed with sludge from wastewater treatment plant | place: Denmark: WWTP Viborg ...
AGAAAAGGATACGGAAGCGGGACATATAAAATATTTTTAAAAATGCTTAAAGATAAATACAATATAAATTCGACAACGATATTAACAAATCCGGATAACATAAGAGCTAAGAGGATGTATCTCAGATTAGGATTCAAGGATTGCGGGATAATTAAGCAGCATCAGGAAGAGTTTCTAAAAATGAAATATGACATAATATCAGAAAATCAAAATGGGTAACTTTAACTATTATAAAACTTATGAAAACCATAAAACTATTTTTAATTTTCTTCCTCGTTTTAATATTTAACCGGAAAGGCATTTCACAGGAAATACATCCCGCATTAACAGATATCCGAAATCTTTCTTCTGAATTGAAGCATCAGGGGAATATTGTTAAAGCGTTTTTGTGGAATGAAAATCTGTCGGAAAATTATATTCTGTATTGCGAAACGGATGTGTATAATTCAGGACGGGATGTACCTGACGGAAAAAATAAAGATTTTTATATTTATTATTATATCGTTCAGAATGGTGAGACCAAACTTATGTGGAAGATCAATGATTTTGTAAAAGACTGCGAATTTGACCTTGAAACTCATTTCATTAACGAAGCTCTTACAGTGACAGATCTGGATGCGAACGGAGTAAACGAGATATGGACAATGTACAGATTCGGCTGTAAAAGCGACGTAAGTCCCTGGCCGCTTAAGCTTATTATGTATGAAGGTAATGAAAAATATGCGATCAGGGGAGAGACAAGAGATTATTCGCAAAGTTATAACAAAGAAGAAGACAGTCCGAAGAAGATTGATAATAAATTTAAAAATGCCGGCACCGGAATACTTGAATACGCAATATACTTATGGAAAATTAATAATATTCCTGTTTCAGATTAACTTTTAAATTATTAATTCATACCTTTTTATAAAAACCGTTTATTGTTATATTTAAACGACTAAGAAAGATTAAAAATGTCTTAAATATTTCAATTTAACTCAATATAATACTGCAATATGTCTTTTAAAGCGCTGAAATTTACAAACAACAGAAATGCCGATATTATGGGAACGCTAAGGATAAGAATAAAAGAATATTTTGATTCTAAGAAAATTGCCAGATACGGTGATTCTTCGATGGTTCGCAAAACCGTCATAATGCTTTCCATGTACTTAATTCCTTACATACTTATGATTTCGGGATTAGTCACCGGCACGTGGATTATTTTCGGATTATGGATTTTGATGGGATTTGGAATGGCAGGGGTCGGATTTTCCGTAATGCATGATGCAAATCACGGCTCATATTCAAAAAACGAAAAAGTAAACAAATATCNNAAACAAATATCTCGGATATCTTATTAATCTCATAGGCGGCAGTTCTGTTAACTGGAAGATACAGCACAATGTCCTTCATCATTCGTTTACAAACATTGAAGGTTATGATGAAGACATAAGCATTGGAAAGTTAATGAGGTTTTCTCCTCATCAGAAAAGATACTGGATTCACAGACTTCAGCATTACTATGCCTGGTTCTTTTATTGTTTTCTGACGATGAACTGGATCACGAGCAAGGATTTTCTTCAGCTTTTCAGATACAATAAAATGGGTCTGATAAAAGGGCAGAACAGATCTTTTGGATCTTTACTTACCGAACTTGTTTTTTCAAAAATTCTGTACCTTACCTTGTTTATAGTTTTGCCGGCTATCTTACTTCCTATTCCGTGGTGGCAAACGCTTGTCTTTTTCTTTGTAATGCACGGAGTGGCAAGTCTGATCATCAGTCTTATTTTTCAGTGCGCTCATGTCATGCCGACATCAGATTATCCGCTTCCTGATGACGCAGGAAACATTGAAAATAATTTTACACTTCATCAGCTTCTTACAACGGCAAATTTTTCCCCGAAAAGCAGATTGTTCTCATGGTTCATCGGCGGACTTAATTATCAGATAGAGCATCACCTGTTCCCGAACATCTGTCATATTCATTATGGAAAAATTTCTTCTATAGTCAAAAAAACTGCTGATGAATTCGGGATTCCTTATAATGTCCATTCTAATTTTTATAAAGCTGTTAAAAATCATATTATCATGCTCCGTGATCTTGGCAGATATGACGATCTTTCGAAATGCTAAAATAAATGATCTGAAAGTTTGTTTGATCTGTATATTTGATTGTGATACTTGAATGTTTTGGTGGTATTAATAATCTGTTTACAAAGTCTTAGACTTTTGAATCTTCACAATTGATTCCGCAGTTTAGTTTTTCATATAGAATAAATTATACATTAATTTAAATTTATCATCATGATCAACAGGGACTTTTTCTTCTTCAATTCAAAAAAAATTTTATTCAATGGAAAGTTCAGGCAGTCTCAGGTGGACGGACTGAATGCCATTCTCAATGAATGGGAAAAAAACTATTCGTCCAAAGATGACAGATGGCTGGCTTACATGCTCGCTACTGCCCATCATGAGACAGACAGGAGAATACAGCCGATAGAAGAATATGGAAAGGGCAAAGGCAGACCTTACGGGAAGAATATAAAAATGAACGGGACGAGATATAATGATACGGCAAATTTATTTTACGGAAGAGGATTCGTACAGCTTACATGGTATGAAAATTATCAGAAAGCCGGCGCTAAACTCGGATTAAATCTGATAAAGAATCCGGAAAAAACACTCGAACTTCCGGTTGCGACGAAAATTATGTTTCTCGGAATGATGGAAGGATGGTTTACAGGCAAAAAACTTTCACAATATTTTAATTCGACAACCGAAGATGTTTATAATGCAAGAAGAATTATAAACGGTACAGACAAGGCAAACCTGATAGCTGATTATGCCTATGATTATTACAGTTGTATCAGCTATACTATATAAATATTAAATAATACAAAAACATGACTTACTGCGGTTATATAAATTCGCTTAAAGCAGATGAATATAATGTTCACAGGGAGTATCACGATACTCAGTACGGATTTCCCATTAACAGCGACAATGAACTTTTCGAAAGATTAATACTTGAAATCAATCAGGCAGGACTTAGCTGGACAACCATTCTTAAAAAACAGGAATCATTCCGGAAAGCATACAATAATTTTGATATAAAAAAAGTAGCTTCTTACAAAGAAAAAGAATTTAACCGGCTGATGAATGATGCGGGTATTATAAGGAACAGACTTAAGATTAACGCAGCAATAGAAAATGCGAAAACCATTCTGAAAATTCAGAAGGAATACGGTTCGTTCAAAATATGGCTTGACCAGCATCATCCGAAAAGCAGGGAAGAATGGACTAAACTTTTTAGAATGACTTTCAGATTTACAGGAGGGGAAATAGTAAATGAATTCCTCGTAAGTTCGGGATATCTTCCGGATGCTCACGAAAAGGAATGTAAAATTTATAAGAAGATTTTAAAACTTAAGCCGAAATGGGCTGAAGCATGACAAGATATTATACAGGCGTGTAATATGTTGTGATCGTATGAATTACGCCGGGATCTTTTCTGCATAAAGACCCGACGCACTGCTACCGGAGCGAAGAACATCACGGAAACTCCGCATCCGGCACTTTTAATTAAACTTTATATACTTATCAAAAAAAGTAAAATTGATCCTGAAATTTTAAAATCAATATTGTATTAAAAATAACTTCACAAAAATCCTCAAATTATCAAAACGAATATCCCAGACCGGTATAAATCCTGAATCTGTTTTCAGGTTGATCACCTATAAGATTTTCGCTTACAGGCAATTGTAATGTCAAATCAAGTGAAAACTCTTTAAAATATATATCAAGTCCGCCTGTTGCGAATAAAACATTTCCTCCTGAACCTTCTGCAATCTCACCCTTGTATTTATCTTCCTTTGCGGTTTCAAAGTAAATTCCTGCATGAGGAAGAAAAGCAAAATTACCGGCATCAGCTTCATAAAAAAGTGCCGAAGTAATATTGAACCTGTTTGCGAACCTGTAATCATTCTTATTTTCTGTGTTGATAGTATAAACAACGTCACTGCTCCATCCCAGATCGTATTCAAGAAGTTTAGAAATATAAGATCCGGTAAATATAAAATCAAAAGCTCCTGTACCCGGCTGAAAATGCGGCTCTACAACGCCCTAGGCCAGAGATTTATTATATACACCTGTTGGAAGTTTAATTCCTCCGCCGAGAAATATTCTCTGCCAGTATTTTGTTTTCCCGTTCATGTCGGTATTATAAATCTGATACTGCGCAAGAAGTTTTGCATCGCCGAATCCGTTAAGCATTTTTCCGTCAATGTTATTCCTGGAAAAAGGTATACTGAATAAAACTTTAATCTTCGGGGTAATATAATATCTTCCGAATAGTTCCAGATTGTTGTAATACTCTGTGGACTGCGTACCGGTATGATCAGGATGATCAGTTTGTATAAGTGACTCAGATGTATGAGCTTCTGTTACAAATTTAAATGTATGAAATCTAAAGCCGACAAGATTCAAATGATAATTCGGATCAATCCCCATGTAACATCCGCACAGATCACAGCCGATATCTGATATACTTACGATATCGGATAGATCTTTTGGATTTTTAAGAAGTTTAAGTTCGTCATTATCCTTTGAATGGGCAGATGTTATGAAACTTAAAAAAATAATTATAAATAACAATTTTTTCATAAAATTTAGCTTTAGATTAATTCTGTTTATTCAAAATATAACAAAATATATTTTCATATTTTAATAGTCTTAAAATCTATTTTCCGTTTTATAAAAAATAGTCTAAGGATGATAAAAATTGATTTAAATAAATAAGCTGTTGCTGGATTTATGATATTAGGAAAACAGAATTTTGTAATTGTAATACTTTTAAGACATATCAGTCTTAAAACAATTTAACCCGCAATTCTGATATATTGGTTATGCCTTTGGCGGATGATAAATTTTGCTTGAATAATTCCGGACAGGTAAAAAATTTTCAGGATTAATAAATTTTCCGACTTCAGAAGGAACCATAATTTTCATATCTTCCTTCAGTTCGTACTCTATTATTTTGATTTTTATTTCCAAAGTCTGCTGCTTGCTGTTTTTTTCTTCATCCTGTTCGCTTATAATTTTATCAAGATAACAATGAGCATTGCAGCACGATTTCTTTTTTTCGCAAAAATTTTCAGTAAGACTTGCGGTATTTATTGAATAAAGAACATAGTAAAACACAAGATAGTTAGCATGAATCAGTAAAATTCCTGCTAAAGAAATACAAATAAATGTTTTAAATGCTTTTTTCAAAATCTTATTCTGTTATTTCAGGTCAAACTAATATTTCTAAAATTGTAAAACAATAAAATTTATAAAATGGTGTAATATTTATTATTCTTTAGGAGGATGTATAATTTCAAGATCTATAAGTTCCTGTTCTTCTCTGCTTACAGAGCCGTATCCCCATATCCCGCCTGATGCTTTTGCAACCTGCGTTGAAAGACTCAGAATACTTTTATAAAACTCCATAGCGAACTTTTTATCCAGCTTCGGCAATATTTCATTTATTTTCGCGAGTCTTGAGTTAATCTTTTCTGTTCTGTCATGAACATCATGAGGAATCATTACTATGTATTCTTTTAGAGATTCATCAAAAGTCTTATCCACTTCCTTATAATAATTCTGCAGAATGGAATCTTTGTCTTCAGCTCTGAAGTGTGCAATTTTTGCTCCCCAGTCAATTTCTTTTTCTTCTATGTTTCCTTCAGCTCCAGCTATAAGAAGAGTTATGAGAGCAGGCGCACTTAGCATTATATGGATTTCATGATCGTTAAGATTTTTAAATTCTGGTATCATGTTTGATTTTTTAGTTTTATTTTCTGTGTTGGATATAAAAAACAAAATTTACATTTAAGTATAAAGGAAAAATTTAAATCCTTGTTATTAAGCTTTAATAATTTTTCCTGTTTTGCATTATATTCTGTATTTCAATAAATACCTTTAATTATAATATTGTTTAAAAAAGAATTAAATCAACAGTAAAAAACCAAAATTTTTATGCTAAGATTAATTGAAAACAATAATATTACTGATCCTTTTGTTAATCTATCCCTTGAAGAATATTGTGTAAGAAAACTTGATATGAAAGATGATTATCTTCTCTTTTATATTAATGAACCTTCTATTATAATAGGAAAGCATCAGAATACAATCGAAGAAATAAATACAAAATATGTAAATGAAAATAATATTAATGTTGTAAGAAGAATTTCAGGCGGGGGAACTGTTTATCATGATAAAGGAAATCTTAATTTCAGTTTCATGACAAAACACTCACAGAAAAGTATTCATAATTTCAAATTGTTTACAGACCCGGTAATTAAGGTTTTAAATCAACTGGGTGTGAATGCAAAGTTAAACGGCAGAAACGATATTACTGTTGAAGAAAGAAAAATTTCCGGAAATGCACAGTTTACCGATACTAAATCTATGTTCAGTCACGGTACGCTTCTTTTCAATTCTGATATTGAAAGCGTTGTAAATGCGCTGAATGTAAAAGCAGAAAAGATAGAGAGCAAAGGAATAAAATCGGTTAGAAGCAGGGTTGCTAATATTAAGGAGTTTTTACAACAGGATATTTCAACGGAAGAATTCAGGGAAATACTGAAGAAAAATATATTCAACAGCGCAGTATCAATACCTGTTTACAAATTATCCGATGATGAGTGGAAAAAAGTATATGAACTTTCAGAATCAAAATACAGAACATGGGAATGGAATTACGGACGATCTCCTGAATTTAATATCCAAAAAGTAAGAAGATTTGCATTCGGACAAATAGACGTAAGGATGTTTGTAAAAGACGGAATAATTGAGCAGATGAAAATATATGGAGATTTTCTTGGTATATCTGAGTTATCTGAACTGGAAAATTTAATTAATGGAAATAAATACAGTGAAGTGTGTTTATCAAAAACTCTGAAAGATACCGACTTAAAAAAATATTTCGGAGAAATAAATATACCTGAATTTATCTCTTTTTTATTTGAATAAATTTTATTTATTTGGTATACAATTTTTCGGGAACTTATTAGTACCATGAAAAGTTGTACATATCGACTTGACACAGTTCAAGTTATTGTTCTTTCATATTTTGTTCTTCCTTTAATTTAATCTTCACACAGTCTTTTTTGTAATTTATTATGATTAAGAATTTGTGTGAAGATTTTTTTTTAATGTTTTGCTATTAATTCCAAAGCGCTTTGTATTGATGCATTTGTTACTTTTTCACCGCTGATAAGTTTTGCCACTTCTTCTACCTTTTCCTTTTCACTTAAACTCTTTATTTCAGCAAAATTATATCCGTTTAATTCATTTTTACTTACTCTGAAGTGTCTTTCACTCATTGCAGCAATCTGAGGAAGGTGTGTAATACATATTATCTGATGTGATTTTGATAATAAATTAAGAATTTTCCCGACTTTCTGTGCAATTCTTCCGCTTATTCCGGCATCTATTTCATCAAAAACAAGTATGGGAATTTCATCTTTTTCAGATATCACATTCTTAATTGCAAGCATTATTCTCGAAATTTCTCCCCCTGAAGCAGATTTTCTCAAAGGTGAAAAATCAGTACCTTTATTTATCTTAATTAAAAATTCTATATCATTTAAACCCTTTTCATTAATTTTTATAAATTCTTTCCCGCTTTTAAAAGATAACAAATCATCTTCCTTTCCCGGAATATTTCTGAATTCTGTTTTAAATTCCGCTGATTCCAGTCCTACTTCCTTAAAAAGTAAATTAATTCCTTTTTCAAGTTCTTTTGATCTCTTAATTCTTATTAATGATAAATTTTTCGCTAGTTTATAGACCTCTTCTCTTTTTAAACTTATTTTGTTTAAAAGCTTATCTGTTTCAAAATCAAAATTTTCAGCTAATTTTAACTCCTCTGATAACTTTTCAGATCTTCTTATCAGTTCATCAACTGTCATACCATATTTTCTTTTCAAATGATTTATTGAACTTAGTCTTTCTCTTATCTGATCTGTTCTGTCACTGCTGAAATTTAGCTCTGTCCTGTAGTTTATTAATGATTCCGAACTCTCTTTTATAAGTATGTATGAACTTTCAAGATCTTCAATAATTTTTTCAATGTTTTTATCAAAATGCACTATTTTTTTCAATTCCTTAATTGCCAGACTTACCGTTGAAAGAGCATTTGATTCATTTTCAAACAACAAATTAACTGAGTTTTCTAATGAAGTTGAAATATCCTCTACATTTTCAAGTTTATTCAGATCAGTTTCAAGATTAGTATCTTCTTCATAACTTAAATTCAGATTATTTATTTCCTTTAACTCAAAATCAAGAAAAGTTTTCTTTGAAATGATATCATCTTTTTTTTGAGATAACTCCTGAAAATTTTGGATTAATGATTTTAGTTCATTCAGTATTGATAAATATCCGGAAAGCAAATCTTTATTAGCGGCAAAACTGTCCAGAATTCCTAAATGCGTTTCTTTATTAAGCAACGACTGATGTTCATTCTGAGAATGTATATCAACAATACTATTCCCTAGTTTTTTCATATCAGAAATATTTACAGGATTATCATTTATAAAATTTCTGCTCACTCCCTTTTTCAGTAGTTCTCTTCTTATTATAATTACTCCGTTACTGAAATCATCTTCAGGAAGAATTTCCTGAACAACAGAAACAATATTTTTATTAAAACTAAAATCAAAGTGTCCTTCAATAATTAGTTTATCCTGATCTTTCTTAATTATTGAATAGTCCGCTCTTTCACCAAGAAGCATTGAAAGGGCATCAAGTATAATTGATTTTCCGGCGCCTGTTTCCCCTGTAAGTATATTCAGACCTTTGGAAAAATCTATTTCAGCTTCTTTTATAATCAGATAATTTTTAATATAAAGCTTCTCTATCATTATTATTAATTTATATAAAAAATTAGTAGCAGTAGTAGTGTTGTTAGTTATGTCAGTAAGCAGGAATATTAATACAGCGCTGACAAAACAGTCTTGATAACATGTTAACAAAAACAACTTAATTAAAAAATACTAACATTTAAAGACAAGTGATTTTGAATAATTATAAATAAATGTTAGTAAAGGTAAGTTATTAAGAAATTACTGATAAGTTTCTTACAGACTTTAAAAGGGCGGATTTTTCCTGTCTGTGAATTATATTAAAGATTTTTCAGGATTTCTTTTATCTCGGATATCTGATTAAAAACATTATTGTCTTTTTTTGACAGAGCGGTAATTGTATTATAAGAGTATAGTACAGTGGCATGATCTTTTCCTCCGAAATTAAGCCCTATTGATTCAAGGGTTAGTGTTGTGAGATCTTTAGCAAGGAACATCGCTATCTGTCTTGCCTGCGCAATCTCTTTTGTTCTTTTTCTGGAGAGTATCTGGTTTTCGGAAATTTTGTAGTAACCGGCAACAGTGTATATTATATTTTCGATTGAAATATTCTTAGCTCTTCTTACATTTCCAATAACTCTTCCTATTACATTTTCTGCGATCTCAAGATTAATTTCACCTTTATATCTTAAAACACTATCTGCTATAATTCCTACAATGCATCCTTCAATCGTTCTTATGCTGTCTTTTATATTTGTAGCTATGAAGTGAACTACTTCTTCCGGAACATCAATATTGGATTCATCAAATTTGTTCTGAATTATAGCGACCCTCATTTCCCAGTTAGGCGGCTGTATATCAGTAGTAATTCCCCATTGAAATCTTGAGATAAGTCTTTCCTCAATTCCTTTTATCTGACTAACAGGTTTATCACTCGAAAAAATTATATGTTTTTTCTGATTATATAATGTATTGAAAATCTGATACATAAAATCCTGTGTTTTTTCCTTTCCGCTTAAATACTGAATATCGTCTAAAATAAGAACATCAAGTGATTTATAGAAAGAGTCGAGCTTTTTAGTTCCGTATTTATTTGAGGAAAAATCAATTCTGCTCTGAGCTATATTATTTGTAAACTGTGTAGTAAAATCAGGAGCAGTAGTATAATAAACTTTTTTCCCGGGAAATTTTTTCAGAATTTCATTACCTATTGCCTGAATGAGATGAGTTTTGCCGAGTCCGACTCCTCCATAGATAAAGAAAGGATTATAGGTCTTGCCCGGATTATTGGTTATTGCATACGCGGCGGCAATTGCAAGCTCGTTACTATCGCCTTTTACAAAATTATCAAAGACATGCTTCTGATTAAGATTGCAGTTAAACTCCTCTTCCCCTGAATCATCTTTTATTGCAGCAGCGCCTGTATAATTGTTTCCAAATAAAAAATTATCCCGGATATTATTATCAGGATAATTTTTTTTATTTACAGCGGGATCAGTTTTTTCATCTTGTTTTTCATCCAGGGAAATTTCTTCATTAATATCAATTGAATCAAACAATCCCATCTGAGAAATTTCATAATTGAGTTTTCCCTCAGGTCCGAGAAGTGTTTCAACTATTTTCGAAATCGAAGAATTATAACGGCTTTCAATAAGACTGTAATAATCTTCACTCGGTACTTTTATGGTCAGTACATTATTCTCCAGGCNNNNTATTGTTTAGAGTTTCAGTATTATGTGAATGCGGGTCTACATTTTTATCTAAAACTATCGTATAGTTTTTTGGCACGCTAAGAGTTTTAAAAAATTATTAACAAATGAAAGTGAGTTAATATTTTACTTTATATTCATCCTTAAAAAAACAAAAAATATATTTAGAAATTAAGATTTTTCTTACAATTCCCGGACATATTAAGCGCTATGTTTTATTGGTGGTTACAGAGCCCTTGATTAGTTATTAACAAACACTGTTAATAATTATGATTCCGTAATAACAATAAGAGAACAGAGGTAAATCGAATTAAAAGTTATTAACAAGTACTTAACAGAAAAATACTTAAAAATTTTACTTAATAATATTACTTATAATGTTTCATATAGTCAAGTTTGATTTTAAAAATTTTTGTAAAAATCCGTTATACATATTAAAATAAATCAAAAAGATAAATTAATAAATTCTTTTTGGTAAAAAGATTTTTTAATTTTAAAAATGAATTTTAATTCAGGCGGAAAAAGAGTAAATGACACATTTGCGGAAATAAATTTAAGCGAATTAAAAAGAAACTTTAACATTATAAAAAAGCTCGCCGGCAAAAGAAATAAAAACGGCGTTAAAATCTGTTCGATTGTTAAAGCAAATGCTTATGGTCATGGAATGAATGAAACGGGAAAAGCGCTTGCCGGATACGGAACCGAATATCTTGCCACAGCAGATTATTCCGAATCTATAATTCTCCGCAATTATTTAAAAAAATTTTCAGTGAACATTCCTGTTCTTTGTCTGGGTATTCTGACAGAAAACAAAAAGTATTTTGAAGACATAGCCGGAGGAGATATTGATGTTACGATCACAGATTATAAAATCGCATTTTATCTGAATAATTTTGCAAAAAGCAGGAATAAAAAAATTAACATTCAGATACAGATGGATTCGGGAATTAACAGAATCGGATTTGATTTTAAGGATGGATATGAAGCGATAAAAAAGTTATCCGGTCTTGAAAATTTAAAAATAAAAGGTATATATTCCCACTATGCAACAAGCGAAATACCGCGTAATTCCTATGCTTTAAGACAATTGAATGATTTTAAAAATTTTGTAAAAGAGGTAGAGCATAACCTTACAAAAATAGAATTGAAGCATATAAGTAATTCAGGCGGAATATTAAACTACAACGATCCTTTTTTCAATATGGCGAGACCGGGCATTTCTCTTTACGGATATTATCCCGACAGAAAAAAAGCCGTCAAAGATATAGGAATAAATCCGGTAATGACGCTTAAGTCAAAAGTCAGTTTTATCAAAGACCTGGATAAAAATCAGAGCATTTCTTACGGAAGAAAATATTTCACAAAGAAAAAAACTAAAATCGCCTCGATTCCCATCGGTTACGGAGACGGATATCCGAGACAGTTAACCAATAAATCAAAAGTGCTTATTAACGGGAAATATTACAAAACCGTCGGAACGGTTTGCATGGACTGGATCATGGCTGATATAGGAACCAACTCAGGCGTAAATGTAAATGATGAAGTCATTTTATTCGGCAAAAATTATCCGGCTGACAAGCTGTCAGATATAACAGGAACGATCCCTTATGAGATTACATGTAATATTTCATCAAGAGTTCAGAGAATTTATGTAAACCGGTAAAGAAAATTATCAGCACGATGAACGAGTTCAAAAAAAACGAATATCTGAAATTCCTTTTTCTCAGGGCAAAATCAGATATGACAGTGTACGAGCTTGGAAGTTCGCAAAAAGAACTTATCAACAATTTATTCGGCAGATTATCCACTTCGGAAAACCTGCTGAAAGACCTTTTTATCCTTTCTCAGATCAAAGATCTTCACAATATAGGCAAGTATCTCATTTTTATTGTCAAAAAGATCGAAGACGAGGTTATTACATTCGACAATTTTACTCAAAATTTAAACTCAGACAGCGAATATTTAGAAAAAGAACTTCTTAGCTACTTTTCAAATCCAAAAGTAAAAATTAAAGCTGTTTTCCGGAACAAAGAAGATGTTAATTCTGAAATTTCCATTCATAAGCCGTCTGAGACTTTTAAAAGATCAGAATATAGTGAGAACAAGGATGAATACGAATTGACTGATAATGCTGAAACGAAAAGTGATATTGAAGATGAAGAGGAAATTTTACAATTCAAGAAAAATTATCTTGAACTGATACAAACGGGTGAATCGGATGAAGAAATCGTGTATGAACTTCCAAAGAATTCAGATGAAAACAAAAACATCCCTGAAGCTTTAACAGATGAAGAGTCCTCAGAAACAGATAATTCAGAAACTATATCTGAACAGACTGAAGAGGAAATCAGCGGCGGGATTACCGGAGCGAAAGGAAGTGCGTTTGAGCTTCCGGAAGAAGTAAAAGTTACAAAAAATTTCAAAGAGGAAATTTCATTCAGAAAAGATGATGATATAAACGGAACAGAATTGCCTGATGAAATGGAAGGAACATTCAGAATCAAGAAGATAATCAAATCGGCTGAACAGGACTCAGACAAAAAAGAGGTTACATTTGAAAACACAGAAACTTCCGGTGACAGTCATCAGAAAGAAACTTTGCTTTCTGATAATGAAGAGAGGATAAAATTAAGCAAAGATATTCAGGACGAACTGAATTTATTCACAGAAGAGGGAGAGCAGGAAAGTGATGAAGATTCTGATAACGGTGAAGCTTATATAACAGAACAGGAGCCGGAGCCGACAAATACCGAATTTATAAGCTTCGAACAGGAAATTAAGAAGAAGAATGATGAATTAGATAAAGAGTTTGATATTATGATTTATCTTGTGAATGCAAAACCCGGAGATGAAGATGAGAGAAATTCAATAATAAGAAATATAATTGATTTATCAGAATATCTTGAAAACATTTCAAGAAAGATGTCACTGGAAATTATTTCAAATATTTATCAGACGGTAACACTTAGTTTTGAAAAAATTTCAGACGGAAAATATGATATATCGGAAAGTACACTTAACTTATTTAAAAAAGGTCTGTTACTTATTGTCAGTCTGATCAAAGGAGATGATTACTAGGGTTACAAAGACATACTGAAATGAATTGAGAACATAAGGAATTCTCTGATTGAAGAAAAAGCAAAGATGGAAATATACAAGCAGCAGCAGAGAGAAAAGCTGGAGATAGAAAAGCAGATAAATCAGAGATTTCCTGATGATTTACAAAAGGAAAAACTGACAATGATAAGACAGTTAATTTTAGAAACAGAAGAAAACTTTAATTCGCTGGAAAGAATAACCGGAGAATATCGTATTTATGAAGCGCTGAGAAATCTTACAGGCAATCTGAATAATTTAAAGGACATGGTTAAGCTTTCAAAAGAGCTTGAAATGAAAAAGACAGTTCAGATTTCGGAAGCAAGTTACATCTTCATTAAGTTTCTGCAGAATTACAGGATTGATCCTTTGACTGATGATATCAGGGATATATTCAGATATATAATTTTCAATATGAAATCTTCTGTAATTAACAGGCACGTTGAGGATTTTGAAGTTTTCATTTCATACCTCAATGATCCGGTAAAAATTTTTTCGAAAGCAGGAAAGAAAAAACCTTAAAACAATAAAATGAATAATTATGCAGTAATAATGGCCGGAGGAGTTGGGGCAAGGTTCTGGCCAAAAGGAACATCCAAACTTCCCAAACAGTTTATCAGAATAGCAGATGAGAATCAGACACTTCTTCAGCAGGCGTACAAGAGACT
>MTKZ01016920.1_pt1 | contig 14304 bp, 13 predicted proteins | sample 1042781 | NCBI WGS metagenome assembly MTKZ01 (sample SAMN06212207, study PRJNA360539) | anaerobic digester metagenome | biome: Wastewater treatment plant; material: sludge; isolation source: anaerobic digester fed with sludge from wastewater treatment plant | place: Denmark: WWTP Viborg ...
AAGGCAGTGAACAATGCGGAAACTGCCGTGGCATGGGTGCCCATGCCGATTTTTCATTTAATTTGAGATCCTGTCTTCCGAAATTGACACCCCATTCGGTATCTCCCTCAGAATAGCGAACACTACGGAAAGGAATACTAAATTCTGTAACCCACCTGTCGTCATAATTCTTTACTGCCGACCTCCATTTAATGTCCCAGCTGTAAAGGACTTTGGTCCCCTCATACTGTAGACCTTCAGTCTGGGCTCCTGCCGCGGAAATTCCAAAGGCAAATCCGTTTGTCTGATCATTATAGGTGTCAAAGAAAATCATGAAGTTGTCATTCTTCATGAAAGTGTAGTCCCTTCTCAGCGATTCTACAGGCCTTTTTCCGGGTGTGGGATCATAGCAGATAACACCAACGTATATGTTGGATTTGTCGTAGGTAAGCTTGACCTCTGTCTTCGCAGTGGCAAAACCCGTATCGACGGGCGTTACCCTTTGGAAAGGTCCGGTGGCTTCAGCCTGAGTCCATACCTCTTCATCGAGTATGCCATCGATGTGAACTGCTTTGTCGGTATGCCTGATGCTTATCCTGTATTTGTTGCGGTTAACCGCAACATCCTGACCATTCGAGGCAGGCCAGGTTGAAAATAGTAAGACGGAGATCAGTAATATCGGGTATTTGTACATTACTAAAATTTTTGGTGAAGATAGGGAATTGGATTCTTAAATTATTAACCTATTTTTATGCAGAGCGACTAATTGGTCCTAATGAGTTTGTTTTAATAAATTTTAACTTTCATGGTAATTCATGTTTCTGACGATCCGGAACTAACGGGAAGAAAAGCTTCCGGGATGGTTGCAGAATGCCTTTCAGAGATCATAAGCACTGCCGGAGAAGCAAGGATGGTCGTATCGACAGGCAGTTCCCAGTTTGAGATGTTTCAGTCGCTCGTTAAAGAGGATGTCGACTGGTCGAAGGTAGAGGTTTTCCACCTTGACGAGTATATCGGACTGCCGGTATCGCATCCGGCGAGCTTCAGGAAATACCTTTATGAGAGGTTCATAAACCTTGTTCCCGTAAAAAAGTTCCATGGGGTCGATGTCGAAGGGTATATAGCTGACAGGATCAAATACCTTACAACGGAGATAAGGAAAAAACCGGTCGACCTGGGACTTATTGGCATTGGAGTGAACGGTCACATTGCCTTTAATGATCCTCCTGCTGACTTTGAAACCCGTAATGCCTATATTGTTGTTGAGCTTGACGAAGTCTGCAGGATGCAGCAGGTTGATGAGGGATGGTTCGGTATGATTGATGAAGTGCCGCAAAAAGCAGTGTCGATGAGTGTCTGGCAGATAATGCAGTGTAAAAGAATTATATCCGTGGTTCCGCATCAGGTAAAGGCTGATGCCGTATTCAGAACCCTGACCAGCAGTCTGAGCCCATCGATTCCGGCAACAATGCTGAAAACACATCCCGACTGGAACCTTTTCCTTGACAGGCATTCAGCATCAGATCTCTTTAAATTCTGATAAGAGAATATGATGTCAGTCACCGGTCCTCATTATAATTCAGGGGGCAGAACTTTTACTGGTTTTAAATCTTCGGGCTTTTTCCAAACCTAAATATCAAGGTATTATGAAATATGATGCGGACATTAAGGCAATACATTACTCGACCGGAGAACCGGTGCGGGTCAGGATAGCCGAGGGCCTTATTTACAGTATAGAAAGCCTGAAGAAAGCTTCGGACACAGGGGGAAAGTATATTGCTCCCGGACTGATTGATAATCAGGTTAACGGATTTAAGGGTGTTGATTTCTCGTGGCCTTCTCTTAGTCCTGACATGATGGTAAGGGCTGTAAAGGCACTTAACGGCGAAGGCATTACTTCATTTTTCCCTACAGTAATTACCAACAGCCACGAAAATCTTCTGAAGATATTCAGTAATCTGCGCGAATCGCTTGAAGAAGATGAGGTGAAATCCTCAGTGCCGGGATTTCATCTTGAAGGGCCATATATTTCTCCCGAAGAGGGCTTTTACGGCTGCCACCATCCGGGCTTTATCCGTAAACCCTCTTGGGATGAGTTTTCCATGTATCAGGAAAAGGCAGGCGGTCATATCAGGCAGGTTACCTTAAGCCCGGAGGTAGATGGTTCAATTGAGTTCATAAGGAAGTGCACGCTCAATAATGTGGTGGTGGCAATCGGACACACCAATGCGAGCGCCAATGATATCAGGATGGCAGTTGATGCAGGAGCGAGAGTTTCGACACATCTGGGCAACGGATGCGCGAATATGATCCATCGCCATAACAATCCAATATGGCCCCAGCTGGCAAATGACCATCTTACTCCTTCAGTTATTGCCGACGGCCATCATCTTCTTCCGGAGGAAATAACAGTCTTTCGTAAGGTTAAGGGAGCGAACAGGATAATACTTACATCCGATGTGACACATCTTTCAGGTCTGGAACCGGGTAAATACACTTTCTTCGGCAGTGAAGTTGTTATGACAGGGGACGGACTGATCAGGAATCCTGTTCTGGACTGCCTTGCAGGAGCGTCGCTCCCCCTCAGGACGGGAGTGGAGAATATGATGAAATTTACCGGGTGTCCGCCCGATGAAGCTTTGAACATGGCATCAACGAACGTTGCCGGTCTTTACGGCCTTACAGACAGAGGCGTGCTTGAAACCGGAAAGAGGGCCGACCTTATCATCTTTGACATGAACGTGAAGGATATAAGCCTCCGTCAGGTATGGGTAATGGGGAAAAAGGTTCTGGACCGGAATTGACAATCCTTTTGGAAATAATAATCATAAGACTGAATAGAGAAATAACAAATACTTTATGGCGACAATCGACTACATTGTACTTATAGGGTACTTTATTTTAATTACACTTTTCGGGATCTGGATCTCCCGCAAGATAAGAACCAGCGACAGCTATTTCAGGGGCGACAGAAAATTTAAATGGTACATTATGATCGGGCAGGCTTTCGGTGTCGGGACTCATGCTGAAATGCCCGTTGCCCAGACAGGTGCGACGTTCAGTAACGGATTCGCGACAATCTGGTACCAATGGAAGAATATGCTTATTACTCCTTTCTACTGGCTTATCGCACCTTTCTACAGACGAAGCGAACGGACAACCGTTGGAGAGATAATAGAAGACAGGTACGGCAGAAAAATGGGACTGGTTTATTCGGTTTTTGCCATTACTTTTTTTGTTTTCAGCATGGGGGTGATGTTACAGGGCGCTGCAAAAGTAATTTCGGTTGCATCTGGTAACTTGTTCTCTCCAAATATGATAGTTTTTTTCATGACAATAGCTTTCATTATTTACAGTTTCGTTGGAGGACTCATTGCTGCTGCATATACCGATTTTATCCAGTCATTCCTGATAATTACCCTGTCGGTGCTTCTGATCCCGCTTGGACTGGCTGAAGTCGGCGGCTTCCATTCCATGAAGGCAGCCCTGCCGGATCATTTCTTCGACCTGTTCAACAGTGCAAGCGGGATTGACGGCTTCACGATAGCCATGCTTGCAGTAAACGGCATAGTGGGCATAACAGCACAGCCTCATATGGTGTCGATGTGCGCAACAGGAAACACAGAACGCGCCGGAAGAATAGGGCAGACATTCGGTTCGCTGGTGAAACGCCTTATAACAATAGGATGGGCCCTTACAGGACTTGTCGTTGCTGCTCTTGTTTTAAAAATGGGAGTTGAGCTTCCTGATCCTGAAATGGCATTCGGATATGCATGCAGCGTACTGCTTGTTCCCGGACTTGTGGGTCTGATGCTGGCTGCCATACTGGCTGCAAATATGTCGTCCTGCTCCAATTTCATGGTCAATACGGGAGCTCTTTTTACCCAGAACATCTACAGAAAATATATCAATCCGGAAGCCTCCGACAGAAGCCTTCTGTGGATGGGCAGATATTCGGGACTCGGACTCTCAATTATGGCAGTGATATTCGCCCTCGGCGTAAAGAATGTATTGCACGGATTCCTTTTTGTTGAGACTCTTGCCGCTTTTATGGGAATTATCTTTCTGGGAGGCATAATCTGGAAAAGGGCTAACCGCTTCGGAGCAGCTGCGGCGGTAGTAACTTCCGTATCGGTATATTATGTTGTTAATTATTTAACAGCCGGTGAGTTGATGCTCGTCTACAAGTGGCTGCCTGCACCTTTTGGAATAGCAATGCTGTCAGGTTTCTTCATCTTTTGGCTCATAAGCATGCTTACCAGACCAGAGGATCAGGAAAGAACGGATGCGTTTTTCGATAATATGAGAAGAAAATCAGATGCAGGTGAAACCGGTCCTGACGGGAAGAAACCACTGGGAGAGATCTCAGGCGATGATCTCCTTCTTCTTGATATTCCCGGTTACGTAAAGAAGGAAAGAAGGGTGAATTTCTTCCGAAGGTACAGGGAAGACCTGGTTGGATTCTTGCTGAGCTGGCTTGTTGTAGGATTCCTGATAATTCTTGCATGGGGAATAATGCAGATATGAACTATGACCGGGAGAAAATCCGGCGGGCATGAATACTCTTTGACAGATAACATATTCGTGAAACAGGATTTCCTAAACTGCTGAAAGCAGTAACTTTAATCTTTTTTAAGAAGCCTGCTTTCTCTTTAATTTGAAGTTTCATGGCTTTTAAGTTATCTTTATGCGAAATTAAATCCTCATAAGATGGGAAATTTTGGAGCTACTGAGATAATACTTATAATTCTTGTTGTTGTCCTTCTTTTTGGCGGACGTAAGATACCTGAACTGATGAAGGGTATAGGACAGGGAATGAAAGAATTCAAGAAAGCCTCAAAGGTTGAAGATGAGACTTCCGGAATAGAGGAAGACAAGAAAAAGGAATCGAAGGAGGAGTAGTTTATTACGATTCCTTTCCTGAATTTATCAATCCTGAAACCTGTCGGCCGGAAGATACTCAGGAGCTTTTCTGTGTTTTGTCGCCTGCTCATAGCTGTAGGCGATTTCCAGCAGCAGCGGTTCACTCCAGGCACGGCCGGCAAAAGTAATACCAACAGGCAGATTGTCGATAAATCCCATTGGAACTGTAATTGCGGGGTATCCTGATATAGCGGAAAGCGAAGAACTACCGCCCACAAAATGATCACCCAGGATAAGGTCAGTTTTCCATGCCGGAGAACCTGTCGGGGAAATCAGAGCATCAAGTTTTTCAGAATCCATCATTTTGTCTATCCCGTTTTCACGGGTAGCCCTGAGCATGGCGGAAAGGGATTTCAGATACTCAGGCGAGGTAAGATCCCCCTTTTTGTCGGCTTCCTCAAGGATCTTCTGGTCGAAGAACCTTAGCTCTATTGTGTCCTTTTTGTTGAACTCAATAAGCTGTGTGAGATTCCTGACCGGGGCATTCTCACCCAGCCCTTCAAAATATTTGTTCAGACCGTCCTTGAATTCATAAAGGAGGACCTCAAATGATGCGTCATTATATTCAGATCCTGAGGGAGCACTTACTTCAACAATCTCTGCTCCCATGCTTTTCATGTCCCTTATAGCCCTGAGCATCAGTGTGTCGACCCTGTCGGAAAAGCCTCCGGAGTTAGCCACGACTCCGATCCTTTTTCCCCTTAGGCCGTCTTTCCTTAAATAACTGGTATAATCATCGGGATATTTTCCATACGAAGCGAGTGTCTTTGAATCGGCAGAGTCGATACCCGTAAGAGCTCCCAGGCATATTGCCACATCTTCAACCGTTCTTCCCATGGGGCCCGGAGTGTCCTGTGTAAAGGAAATCGGAATTATGCCCCTCCTGCTGATAAGCCCAACGGTGGGTTTAAGACCGACAATCCCGTTATTGTTTGAAGGACAAACTATTGATCCGTTGGTTTCGGTGCCGATTGCGACAACGCATAGATTCGCGGATACTGCGACACCCGACCCTGAGCTTGAACCGCATGGATTCCGGTCGAGAACATATGGATTCTTTGTCTGCCCGCCAACACCGCTCCACCCGCTTGTTGACGACATCCCCCTGAAATTTGCCCATTCGCTGAGATTGGCTTTGCCTATGATCACAGCTCCCGCTTTTCGCAGCTTCTCTGCTACAGGGCTGTCAGCTGCGGGAAAGGAGTTCCTTAATACTGTTGCTCCCGCTGTATTAGGCATTTTATCGTGAGTATCAATGTTATCCTTGATTATTACCGGGATGCCAAAGAGCGGTCCCCTGACCTTTCCTTCAGATCTTTCCCCGTCGAGTTCTGCTGCTATCTGAAGTGCATCCGGATTGACAATTATGACCGAGTTGAGTGAAGGTCCGTTTTTGTCTATTGAATTTATCCTTTCCAGGTATCCTGCAACTACCTGCTGAACTGTAAACCTTTCATCAGCATAGCCCTGCTGAAGCTCCCTGATGCTTATTTCTTCCAGCCATGAATTGTCGTCGCCGGCAGTTCCCGCCTCGGATTTATCTCTTACCCTGCATGACACTACAGCCATTAGTGCGAAAAAGATCATGCATATTCTGAGTAGTCTTTTGTCCATATTTCTGAAGCTTAAATTAAAGATATCAGCTGCAATTTAGTATAAATATAAATAACTATTAAGACCAGGATCATTGATATGAAAGGTAATCCGGACGGATTACAGATTCAATTAATTACATATATTTGTTAATTATAGACCAGCTAATGCCTTTGGGAAACATCTATCTTCAGCTTCCTGTTTCGACGGCTGACCTGTCAGAATGTGTCCTTGCAACAGTTACTTCTGCGTCCGGGTCAACACCCGGAAAACCCGGAATTTCAGCGCTTTTCAGACGTTCAGGACTTCTGGCTGGAACGGTGGGTGGCGGCATCCTGGAAGCAAGGGTACAGGAGATGGCTCTGGAGGCCCTGAATAAGCAAATGCCTTTGTACGGGATCTTTACCCTCGACAGTTCCTCCACAGGGGGAGAAGATGCTCTTTGCGGAGGGAATGCAGAAATACTCGTCGATCCTGACCTTGTCCGTAATAAAAGTGTATATGATGCCATTAAACGGTCGCTGGAAGAAAAAAAGGCAGGTATCCTTGTTACAACCATCAGATCCGGAAATTCAGGAAAATTAGAGGTTGAAAGGTACTGGTTTGTTCCCGGCGCCGACAACAGTATGCCCGCTGAAATCCTTGAATCGATAGGCCCCCTTGCTGATGAAATGATGTCGGGACCCGGTTTCAGGAGAATTAAAATAAGGAGTGAATCGGAAAGTCTTTCAGCAGAGGTCTTTGCAGAATCGGTGATCCCAAGGCCGAAACTGATAATTGCAGGAGCCGGCCATATCGGTAAGGCATTGTCTCGGTTCGGATCCCTCCTCGATTTCGAAGTAACTGTTATTGACGACCGGAGCGATTTTGCAAGTAAGGATAATCTGCCTTATGCCGACAGTGTTATTAACGCCGATATCGGATCAACTCTGGAGAAGACCGGAATAGACGGTGAAACCTACATTGTAATCGTAACAAGGGGGCACAGGGATGACGGAAATGCCCTGAGAGCCTGCATCGGATCGGAAGCAGCCTATGTGGGGATGATAGGAAGCCGGACAAAAATTGCCACTATGAAGCATGACTTCATCGGCAACGGTATTGCAACAGAAGAACAGTGGGGCAGGATATATGCCCCGGTTGGAATTGACATAAATTCACAAACGGTGCAGGAGATCGCTGTAAGTATAGCTGCCCAGCTGATCATGATAAGGAACAGCAGGGGAAAGAATGCTTCTTCCACTGCCGGAATACACAGGTGACCGGAATATTAAAGGAAAACATTAATTTAAGGCACCGGGAGAGAAAAAAGAATTGAATTAAGGTCGGCAGGGATAATTATTGTCGGTTTATGAGTAAGATATGTGCCATAATACTGGCTGCAGGAGAGTCGAAACGGATGAAGGTACCAAAGATGCTCCTTGATTTTAACGGTGAAACCATGATCGAAAAGGTGATATGGAACGTTAAACAGTCAGAGGTGTCTCATATTCTGGTGGTACTCGGGGCATACAGGGATGAGCTGTCACTTATTACGGAACGTCTTGAGGTTGCGGTTTGTTACAATGACATATACAAATCGGGAATGCTGTCATCAGTTCAGTGCGGCTTCAGAAACCTTCCGGAAACCTGGGATGCCGTCATGGTTTTCCCGGGCGATCAGCCCTTTATTGAACCCGGGGTGATAAATGAACTTATTAAAGCCTTTTCTGAAACAAAAAAAGGAATAGTTATTCCGGTGTACGGGAAAAAAAGAGGGCACCCGATACTCATTGGAGCGGAATACAGAAACTCTGTTGCTGACCTCCCTGAAGAAGAGGGTCTGAGATCACTTGCTCAAAAAAATCCCGGCGATGTTCTTGAAGTTGAAACGGGATCACCGGGTATTCTGAAAGATTTTGATACTTATGAGGATTATATAAATGGTATTAATAACCCCCGATATGGAACAGAAAATCAGTTTTAAATTAAATGGTAAGACGACTGTGATAACCACTGACCCGAACCAGACCCTGCTCTGGGTACTGCGTAACCAGCTCGGACTCACCGGCACAAAATATGGCTGCGGAACAGGTTTCTGCGGATCATGCACCGTGCTTGTAAACAAGGAGGCAACCCGTTCATGCATGCTTCCGGTTACTGATGTTGAAGGCAAAGAAGTCATTACAATCGAAGGCCTTGGAAAGGGAAGCAGGCTTCATCCCCTTCAGCAGGCTTTTATAGACAATGATGCCCTTCAATGTGGTTTCTGTACTCCCGGAATGATTATGACCGCGGCGGCAATGCTTCTGAAGAACCCATCCGTTTCCCGGGAAGATATTGTAAAGGGGCTCGATGAAAACCTTTGCAGATGCGGGGCTCATCCAAGAATAATAGATGCAGTTGAAACAGCAGCAAAACAAATGAAAGGAGGAAAGTAGCCATGAGAAAGAACGAAATAACTGATGCAGGTACCGGAAAAGAAAAATCATCCGGAATGAAAAGAAGGAGCTTTGTAAAAATACTTGGAGGAGGAATCTTTGTTTTCTTCCAGCCCTGGGACCTGTCAGGCATAAAAGATGCTGCTCTTCCTCAGGCCCGCAGCCTTACAAAAGATTACAACGCATTTCTGCATATCGCACCCGACGGAACTGTAAGCTGCATAACGGGAAAAGTGGAGTTGGGCCAGGGAATAATAACTTCCCTTGCACAGGTGATGGCAGATGACCTTAATGTCCCCATGGAAAAGGTCAAAATGGTAATGGGCGACACTGATCTGTGCCCCTATGATGCCGGAACCTGGGGTTCGCTGACTATCCGTCAGTTCGGCCCTGCCATGCGGGCTGCGACAGCAGAGGCAAAGGGAGTGTTACTTGATCTGGCTTCGGCTCAGCTCGGAGTTCCCGCTTCACGGCTTGAGGTAAAGGATGGAATAGTGTATGACCAGCAAAGTCCAGGCAAAAAAGTAAGTTACGGTCAGCTCGCCAAAGGAAGGAAACTTGAAAAATACCTCGACGTAAAACCTTCACCGGAAGATTATAAATTGTTCTCTGTTATAGGTAAACCGTTAAAAAGAACTGACTCAAGACTTAAGGTGACGGGAGAAGCAAAATATACCGGCGACCTGACACTCCCTGGAATGGTATATGCAAGGATACTGAGGCCTCCTTCACATTTTGCGAAGCTTCGTTCTGTCGATTTTTCAGGAGCTGAGGCAGTTGAAGGTACTCAGGTGCTGCGCGACGGAGACTTTATTGCAGTTATAAACGTAAACAAGGAAAAAGCTGACGAGGCGGTTGTCAAAATTAATGCTGAGTATGACTTTTCAGAGCCTAATGTCAATGACGAGACCTGCTACGACCGGATGACAGGTGCCGATTCAGGAGTAAATGTTATGAGTTCCGGCGGAGATCTGGAGGCCGGAAGGAAACTGTCGGATAAACTGTTTGAATCGGAATTCAGGGATCCCTATGTTGCTCATGCACCAATCGAAACACATACGGCACTTGCAAGGATGGAAAGGGATAAGCTTACCGTATGGGCTTCAACACAGACTCCTTTCGGACTTCAGGATGCACTGGCCTCCGAGCTTAAAATGCCGCTCGAAAAGGTTAGAGTGATAGCTCCTTTCGTAGGAGGAGGGTTTGGAGGCAAGATCGCCTTCCAGCAGGGCGTTGAAGCAGCCAGACTGACAATACTGGCGAAAAAGCCTGTAATGCTGGTATGGACCAGAGAAGAGGAATTCTTCTATGACACGTTCCATCCTGCAGGCGTGTACAGGATAAAGTCGGGTATTGACAATTCAGGAATGATAAAATACTGGGATTACAAGGTTTTCTACGGAGGCACCAGAGGATCAGAGGTTATTTATGATGTTCCAAACTTCAGAAGGTCAAGTTATTCCCAGAAAAAAGGAGCTGCACCCATACATCCGGTCCTGACCGGGGCATGGCGTGCGCCTAACGCCAATTCGAACGCATTTGCCAGGGAATCGCAGATCGACATAATGGCAGCAGCAGCAGGAATCGATCCGCTCGAGTTCAGGCTGAAAAACCTCAAGGATGAAAAAATGATTGGTTGCCTTAAAGCACTTGCAGAGAAGGCGGGATATGTACCGGCAAAAGGACCGAGCGGAAGGGGTTTTGGAATTTCCTGTGGAACCGATGCAGGGACCTGGGTGGCAATGCTGGCCGAAGTCAATGTTGACAAGAACACCGGTCAGATTAAAGTTGTAAAGGTTACATGTTCCCAGGATATGGGAATGTGCGTAAATCCGCACGGAACGGTGATGCAGATTGAAGGTTGTGTGATGATGGGTCTCGGCTATACCCTTACTGAGGAGACACTTTTTGAGGGAGGTAATGTTAAGACAAGAGGATTCGATGCCTATGAGATACCCCGGTTTTCGTGGATGCCAAAAATTGAAACGGTTATAATCGACAAGATGGATCAGCCTCCTCAGGGCGGAGGGGAACCGGCGATAATACTTGTCGGAGCTTCTGTGGCCAACGCTGTCTTTGACGCAACAGGAGCCAGATTGTACAGAATGCCAATGACGCCGGCAAGAGTGCTCGAAGCACTTAAAATGGTCTAGGCCGGAGGGAACTCCTTAACTGATCCCGGTAAAGGCTTTGCTTAATGTATCATTACCGGAGCCGGGATCAGTACAGGAAAAGGAACAACAGGGGCAGAATAATGCCGGTAGCGGTAAGAATTGCACCCCTGCGGGTGATCCCATTTCTTCCCTTTACGAGAAACAGACCGGTAATGGTAACAAAAATAAGAGCAACGCAGAAAATGTCGCTGAAGTATTTCCACCATCTTCCGGGATTGTAATGAAGAAAGTTTATCTGGTAGAATAACGGCCTCTTGCTGATCTTTTCAACCGTTGCCTTACCCGTTTCGGCATTTACCCTCACCGATCCGCCATCAATGAATATAGTCAGTATGTTGCCTTTAGGGTAGTAATAGGTTTTATAATTATACGATCCGGGTATGTCTTCAAGTATTGCCTGGGCAGTTTCTTTAGTCAGAGTCTCTCTGGATATTCTTATATCGGTGTCGTAATTGTTTACTTCGATGATATAATTCGGGTTCCAGTCATTTTTATGATTCAGGGCAATCCCGGAAAGTGCGTATATAATAGTCATTCCGGCTATGAGATAGCCCACATCCCTGTGCGTTATTCTGTTGAATCTGGATATGTTCATTTATTCGGATTGGAGTATGTTTTTAATTTATACCTTTTTATTCCGGGTGAAGAAGCAGATAAAATAAAAGGTGCCTGTTTGTCAGGGCACCTTTCAGATAAATTGTTCCGGATGATTATTTGACAACCTGATGTTTGTTGTAAACCATCATCAGATCAGAAAGAACAGGTTGCATAGCCATCGCCTTCTCAGTCTCACAGGTATCTGCCCCGGCTTCTCCCATATGCTCAGCCGCATGCAGGCCTGAGCTTTCTGCTGATCCGCTTGCTGCGGGCCTTGTAAGCTTACCTTCAACAACTATCTCACTTCCGAGAAGCTCCATTGGAAACTTGGGCATTTCCTCGCCCGCCTGAATATATAGTCTTATGTCGGGATCCTCTCCTGTTATGAAGAGCTTCTTTCCGCTGTGCGTGCAGACGTGCACCACTTTACCTTCAACACTGATGTTCTTGCCAACATATTCAGCAGGATCGGCAACCAGTGAAGTAAACTCAACCTTTACGGAGCCTTCCTGGCCGGTGCCTGCCGATGCTGCCTCCTTTTTACCTGAATTGCCGCAGGAAGAGATCACAGACACGATAATTATAAGAAAAAAGAACTTTTTTATCATGACACGATGTATTTATTGGTTTTCAACTGCGCAATATAGTAAAATTGAGAATTATGGCAATACCGCCAGACCGGGTTTTGACAAATGACTTATCAAAGCTCCCAACCCTGCCTGTATTCGCGGGTAAGGAATTTATTTGCATCAGCAACATTGGTTATCTTCATGCCTGATGTGTCATATTCAACCCTTGCACCTGCGCGCAGGGCAACGGCACCAAGATTGATGGTTTCAGTCACCGGACCTGCAAGAAGGAAACTCCCCGGGGTCTGGGTATTGTTTCTGAATGCGTTAATCCATATCTCGTCTCCCCTGTAACCTTCATCCTTGTTTTCTTCTTCCGGCTTGAGATATTCCATTTTGCTTTCGGGTATTAGTACCGGATTTTCGCCTCTGAAGCCTGCCAGTATCTTCCCTTTGTCGCCTACGAACATCATGCCTTCACGTGGAAGGGCTTTACCGGTATACCTAAGCTCATCCGGGAGGAAGGGTTTCATTCCGCCATCATACCAGTACAGTTCAAACGGAGGCAGGTCGTTCTGAGCCTCGAACTGAAAACGTATCATACATGACAGAGGGAATGCTGCATCATTCTTTACTCCAACGGCAACATTATCTCTGAGAGTGCATGTCGTTGTTGCATAGGCCTCTGCGCTGATGGCAGGTTTTTCGATCCCCAGGTTAAGAAAGAGAGGGAAGAGGCTGTAGTGGCCCATGTCGGCAATGCTTCCTCCGCCAAAATCGTACCATCCGCGGAATACCGCGTGTGTGAAGTGAGGATGATAAGGACGGTCAGGAACAGGTCCGAGCCAGAGTGACCAGTCGAAACCTTTCGGTACCTGTGGACGGTCGGCAGGTATTTCCTGCCACTGCGGCCATACAGGCCTGTTTGACCAGTTGTGTATCTCCTTAAGCGTTCCGATGAACCCTGCCCTGATCCAGCCTTTGGCCAGGTCATAACCCGGACGGCGGCTCCATGCAAGAAGATGAGTGCTTAGTCCTGTCTTTTTGGCTGTCTCGATTGTAAGCCTGCCCTCATACATCCTGTTCGCAATCGGCTTGTGAGTGACCACATGTTTGCCTTTTTTCATTGAAGCAATGGCAACTGTAGCGTGAAGGTGATCAGGCGTCATTATTTTAATGGCATCTATTCCCGTCTCTTTTTCAAGAAGTTCGCGGAAATCGATATATGAAGCACAGCCCTTGTAACCGGTAAGTTCTTTTGATTTTGCATAATACTTGTTGACGAATTCCTGGCCGATGTCCCGGCCCCCGGGGATCCCCTTAAGCTTTTCGCCCCAGGAATTATCCTGTAAAGCCCTTCTTATCAGGTTCCTGACGTCGTTAAGCGACCAGTCGACGTAATCGGTTGTAAATTTGTTGGGGTCACAAACAGCGACTATCTGAAGAGCACTGTTGGCAATCAGGCCGGTCATCTCCCTGAGACCCTGTGTCCCGCATCCGATGTAGCCAAGGGTAAGCTTATCGTTTGGAGCAATATAACCCGGTCCGCCAAGGACCTGACGGGGAACAATGGTAAATGCAAGCGAGGCAGCTGCTGCTGAACCAAGGAACTCACGACGGTTTAGTTTTTTTGATTCTGACATGGCAAAGGATAATTTGATTTAGACAATAATGTTACACAACTGAAAATCAGCCTGAGGCTGATCAAATTTAAGAAAATGACATTAACAAATTATCCGGTCTGTAATGATTTTTTATTCAACCTGAATTTTATCCAGTCGATCTGGAATATTTTGACTTCAGGAGATGTCTAATCTACCAAACCAATAAATCTCTCTCATTATGAAAAAACAGATTACCATGCAGATTATGTCATTTGCTGTTCTGGTGGCGTTTCTTTGTATGCCGGTTTCCGCCAGTGCACAGGGTTCAAAAGCCGACTTCTCCGGTAAATGGGCTTTAAATGCTGAAAAAAGCGACCTGGGGCAGTCACCTCAGGGCGGAGGCCGGATGGGTGGTTTCGGAGGAGGTGACTTCACCGCAACCCAG
>MTKZ01127520.1_pt1 | contig 14303 bp, 12 predicted proteins | sample 1042781 | NCBI WGS metagenome assembly MTKZ01 (sample SAMN06212207, study PRJNA360539) | anaerobic digester metagenome | biome: Wastewater treatment plant; material: sludge; isolation source: anaerobic digester fed with sludge from wastewater treatment plant | place: Denmark: WWTP Viborg ...
CAGGACGGCGGGCCTGCGGCACCGGCCGGAGCATGGAAGCGCCTGCCGCGCCGGTTCTACCCTTTCGTCGGCGTGGTGGTGCTCTTCACGCTGGGCAACAGCTCGGACATGTTTCTGCTGCTGTACGCCTGGGAGAAGTTTCACCTCGGGCTGTCGGCGGTGATCGGATTGTGGATCGCCCTGCACATCTCCAAGATCGTCTTCAGCTTCCCCGGTGGGATCCTGTCCGACAAGCTCGGCCGCCGCCCCATGATCCTGGCCGGCTGGCTCATGTACGCGCTGGTGTATCTCGGCCTGTCACAGGCACAAGCAGAATGGCAGTTCTGGGCCTTGTTCCTGGCCTACGGCTTCTATTACGGTATGAGCGAGGGAGCTGAAAAAGCCCTGGTCGCCGATTTCGTCCCCAGCCAGCATCTCGGGACGGCCTACGGCGTCTACAACGGCGCGGTCGGCCTGGCGGCCCTGCCGGGCAGCCTGCTGTTCGGCGTCTTCTGGGCCACCATCGGGCCAGGCTGGGCGTTCGGCATCGGCGCATCCCTGGCCGGCCTGGCCGCTTTGCTGCTGATGGTGCTGTTGACCGAGACTCGCATCACAGCGGCTCGCCGTGGCTGATCACCGTAACTCGTGCGCGGGGGTTGGCTTCGCCGCTGGTGTCACAGCGAAAACTGAGTTCGTTGGCCCCTGCCTCCAGCGTTGGCACGTCGCCCTGCGGGATGACATCGCCAATGAAACCCCCGTCCTTGCCGTAGTGCTTGCAGTCGGCCGGCGAGTTGAACTCGATGTAGCTGCCGCTCTCCATTTCGACAGGGAAGACGAGCGTCTTGCCGCCGATGGTGATCGACGGGTTCTGGAGCTTGTTCATGAACACCGAGAGCCCGCGGATGGGACTGAGATAGCAGGTGACGGTGCCCTCGGCCGGGAGGTTGTTGTACCAGAGGCTGATGGTCTCGACCTGCCTGAAGTCCACGTGTTCGCGGAAGATCGAGTAGGCCCAGCCATACGGCCAGGTGTACTGCCGCCACCGCTCGCCTTCCGGCTCAACCAACTCGAAATACCGCCATCCGGTAAAATCCACGTTGATGTAGTGGTCACCAATCCCGTGCGAGACATGAGGCGGGCTGGTCAGTTGCACGTTCAGCACCTCGCCTTTGCCATCGCCGTGCACCCACAGGCCCAGGCCCTCGTGTTTTTCGAGGCTGAGCGGCGGGTCGAACTTCTTGCCGAGCTTGGCCCAAGCCGCGGTTCGGCCCACCTTGCCCGAGTTGCATGCAGTGAAGGCTCCACTGACAGCACCGACCTTGACCTGCCCGGTGCTCGGCCGCAGATCGGCCGTCACGCCGGTGTTGACCGCCCGCTCGGAGAAGTCAGACGTATCGGAGAAATCCTCGACCACGAGGCCGCCCGGGGTGTCATAAGGGGAGATCGACGGCAGGGCCTCAATCCGCAACCGCACGGGCTGTCGCTGATAGGGGTTCTCGACCCGCCAGATACGCGCGCAATCCTCCCGGCTCTCGACCTTGTGCCTGGCGTATTGCACCGGCCGCAAGCGCCACCGACCGTCGTCGGACTTGAACAGGGTGAATTCCTTGCCGGGTTCGGCGAGCTTGGCGCGCGTGGCCTCGTCGAAGTACTTCGCATGCCGAAGCTCCTCATAATTCCGCATGATCTCGGCCAGACGCCCAAAAACCGGGACGGTGTTGATGTTGCCGGGGTTAACGCCCATGATCGAGAAGCCGCAATCGTTGCCGATGCACTTGCCGCAGAGATACTCGATGTCGTCTGAGAAGGTGGGTTCGTTCTGGATGTCGCTGTATGTCTTGACCGCCCACCAGCCCAGGTGCCCCGGCAGGAACATCCGGGCCAGGCCGGCGTTGGCCTCGCAGTGCAGGTCGATGAACCGCTTGTGGCTGCGATTGGGGTGATCCCAGGCCCCCATGCGCGAACGAACATACCATAGGTGGTGATGGAAGGTGCTCATCTCCATCACCGGCGGCTTGTTGAGCCGCTTGAACAGCTCGAAGACGAACTTCGAGCCGTAATGCCAACCGTATTCGTTGCCGCCGAGGATGCCTTCACCGTCGAGGGCGTCCAGGTACATCATGTCGAAACCACAGGCGTTGTAGGTGTCGGCCGTCTTCTGGGCGACCTCCTCCAACAGCGTCGAGTCGCCGTCGGGTGTGAAGAGGAAGAAACACTGTTTCAAATGGTGCACCTTGGCCCCGGCCTTGTGTGCCGCGATTTTCGTGCCGTGGGCTCGTCGCTGGCACTTGGTGAAAGCATATAGCTTGTCCTCGGACAGGCCCGCGTAGACGATCAACTCGTCGTCGATCTGCAACGTCAGGCTGTTCCGTTCGAAGAAACCCGTCTTGAGGTTTCGTCCTTCAAGACTCTCGTTCACTGACACGGTGGCCGAATCAGCCGTGATGTCCGAGGCGAGCGTGTACGTCGCATCCTTACCCAGGCGCGGGTCGGGCACAGGCGTCACCCAGGGAGCGTCCTTCGCAATGAAGAAAGCATACGTGTGCAAACCCGCCTTGATGCCTGCTTCGTGCAGGCGATCCACAACCGCCTTCATGCTTGCCAAGCCGTTCGGATAAATCTCCGGATTCGGCCGGCAGTCGCCGAAGCGGAAGGACCGCCCGCCGTGGAAGTCGATCTGGTTCATCCCCAGCCGTTTGGCGAGCTTGATCCAGTCGTCGACGGTCTTCTCGTTGAGATCACCGAAATCGAAAAGGTACGAGCCCTTGTTGATCGGATGATCCATGGCCCACGGGCCACCCAGCGGAGAATGCGGGAGTTCGGGGGCATCGGTGACGACCTCCTGCAGGACCGCCCGCATCTTGTTCGGCGGACAGGCCACGATGGCGGCCTGGGCTCCCTCGAAACCGAATCGCCGGTAGCACATTGCCCCGAGACGATCGACGGGCTGGGGGATTGGGATCACGTTGGTCTTGAGATTGAGGGCCAGGGCGCAGGCCACGAATGATTCACCGGGCGAGCCCCTCAGGGGAAGATCGAGGAAAGTGAAGACGTCGACCTCGCCACCCTCGACGGAAATGACTTCGACAATAAGGTAATGGGGACGACGAGCAATCTTCAGGACCGCCTGAACCTCCGTATCGGCAAAGCCCAACCTGATACGGTCACCTTCGGCAGTCGCAGACACCGAATCGTGCTCGCGTGTCCCGATCCGCACGCGTCCGACCGCCGGAGCCGCCTCCTGCGGGCAGTGATCGATGCCGCTGCCCCGATCCACGAAATGCTGCCAGCGGCCGTTTTTTCCGACGGAAAGCCGAACGTGATCGTTTTGAATCGTGAGCGCCCTGTCGCGACCAACGCCGCAGCCCACAGCGGAAAGACAGCTCAGGACAGCAGCCAACCGCGCCACACACAGCCTTTGCGCCAAGCACATATTCGCACCTCCGTTCGGGCAGGATGAATAGCAGGCACTGGCGAGACGGACTCCCGCATGGCCGGCTCAAGTCCGCATCGCCCTCCTTCTTTGACCTTGCCGCAAGCTATGCTTTCAACTGCAGGCTGGCCAGCCCTGTTGAGACGTCGTCATAGACATCGAAGATCTTGTCCAGACCGGTAACCAGAAAGACGCCCCAGACGTGGATACTGATCGCGCACAGGTGCAGCTTCCGCTTGTTGCTGATCACCACCGCCTTGCGAAGCTTGAGCAGCCTGGCAATGTTGGAGGAATTGAGGAAGGTGACCTCCTGGAAGTTGAGCACCACGTCAAGATCGGTGCGTTGCTCGACCGTATCGAGGACCGTGGTCAGGTCGTCCGTGAATTGCGGATCGTCGGCCAATTCAACCAGCAAGACGTTGTCGGACCAGTTTTCAATCGGCATGTACCACCTCGCAACGGTCTTGAGTATCGACCGGGCCACTCTACCCCTGCCCCGCGGACCTGTCAACGCGGTCGGTTACAGAGCGCGAACCAGCATGTGCCGGTCAAGTTGCCTGCACACCTCGGCGTCCTTGATATCGGCAAGAAAGCGCTGCCCGTCCTCGTAGTATCCGGCAGTCGGACGCAAACCTGTCACCTGGGAACACCAGTACTGGTTGAAACAGATCATGAACAGCTCGCGGACATACCAGCTCATCATGCTGGCCAGAGCGATCGCGAGGTGATGATTCTCTCCCTCTTTCACGAAACGAACCACCAGAGGTGCGGGTCGACGGTTCAGACGATAGCCGCTGCGGTCGGTCGACTCCTCCAGCACCTCAAGCTGGGCATCCTCGAAAGCGGTCATCAACGGCCGTCGGTAGCCGACCCTTCCTCCCTGTCGGTCGACCCAGACACCAAGCGGACGCGGGCCCACGGACTCGGCCACCCGCTGAATCAGGCGGGTCGTCCGGCCGAACAGCACAACCGCTTTGTTGTGGGTTGCCTCCACCTGGCGGTTGAAATGCCCCTCGGGCAGAACCTCGACCCAGGCTCCGCGGAAGCGAACTCCGCTCTCGGCGAGCGAGCGCCGCAATGCGTTGGACTGAAGCCCGACCGCATCAGGCCCGCAGTCTACCGGCAGTGCCACATCCGCGCCCTGGTACCACGGGTAGCCCGCAAGCTGGCCGAGCACCTGGGGACAGAAGCTTCGGAGAAGCTCCCGAAGGCCTGCGGGCATGTCGACGACCTGCATGAGGAAAGCCAGTACCGCCCGCTCCAGTAACAAGAGGCCGTGCTTGCCGCCGCCCTTGCCGTGCAACTTCTTGCTGTCGGCCACCGCCAGCCGCGGGTCCCGCTTGGAGGCCTTGCGCGTCACACTGTCGGTGAGGAGCTTCCAGAGGTCCGGACCGTCGGCCGGATCGACGGCTTTCTTCAACAACGCCAAAGGCACATCAAACGCGGTGGCCGACACCACCAGCGGCCCGAGAAGAGGTCCATACCCGGCCTCGTCGATCCCGACGACGGTGGCGGTCTGGTCCCGATATGAAGCAGCAGCGTCCGGCATGACACATGTTCATACCCAAACAGTCCGTCGGGCTCAAGAGGATTTACAGAAGACATTCAATCGACCATAGTACCAGCTCATGAGCTGCCCTTATCGACGCTGTCGAGCCTACGCCTATTACCTCAGGAAGCCTATCCTGAGCATCCTCCCCATCCTGGGCCTCCTTGGGGTCGTGCTCGTCGTCGGAGCTGTCTGCTTTCACTTCCTGTACCAGAAGCGGCTGAGCTACACCGAAGCCTTCTACATCACCTACTGCCTCATGTGGGTCGAGCATCTGATCGAATTCCCGAAGCACTGGCCGCTGCAGCTCTTCTATTTCCTGCTGCCGCCGCTGGGCTTCCTGGTCGTTCTCGATGCCGTCGTGCGATTCAGTTACCACATTCTGCGTCGCGATGAAACGGGAAAGGAGTGGATCAGAGCCATGTGCAAGACACTCGACAACCATGTCGTGTTGTGCGGCCTAGGCAAGCTCGGGCTGCGGACACTCCAGCAACTCATCCGGCTGGGCGAGTCGGTGGCCGTTCTGGAGAAGGACCCCCAATGCCCCAACTTCGCTTACGCTCGCAAGCACAACGTACCGGTGCGGATCGGACACAGCCGCGAGGAGGGGGTGTTCGACGACCTGAACATCACCAGGGCGAAGTCCATCATCCTCGCCACCAATGACGATCTGGCCAACCTGGAGATGGCCATCGATGTCCGCAAGCTTAATCCCAAGATCCGGGTGATCATTCGTATGTTCGACCAGGAACTGGCCGAGAGGCTTCGCAGTTCGTTCGACATGCCGCTGACCTTCAGCACGTCGGAACTGGCCGCCCCGCTGTTCGCCACCAGTTCGAGCGATCCCACGATCGTCAACTCGTTTTACATCGGGGACCGCCTGTTGGTGGTGGCCAACCTTGAGGTGAAAGCGGGGTCGGAACTGGCCGGGCAGATGATCCGCGACCTCGGCAAAGGCATGCACAGTTTCGTGCTGTCCCACAACCGCGGCGAGGAAACAACCTTGTTCCCCACCTCCGACACGCCCCTGCAACCAGGAGACAGGATCACCGTTCAGGCCGAGCCGGAGGACCTCAAGCGGGTGCATGAGCTGAACAGGGAGCCCGCCCAGCGGTGAGACTCAATCTTCAGAGGGCTCCACGTGGCACTGGCCCCGGGTGCCGGCGGCGCCTTTTGTCCCGAGCCTGTGTCGAGGGGCTCGCCCGCCAGTGCCTGCTCGATCCCGTACCCCCTACCGTGCGATTTCCTTGCTCGCGCTGACGCGGTTGAAATACATGCCCACGTCCCACACGGGGCCCATGTCGCCGATCGTCTTCTGGGCCACAACGGCCGACCGGTTGCCCAGATCGAGGCCCAGCTTCACGCGCGAGGCGAGATCGGCCTTCCGGTTGAATGAGCCGTCCTTCTGGATGCCGAGGTAACCGGCGACCAGGCCGGAGCTGCACGCGTCGCCGGCCCCGGGCCGATCGAGAATCACATAATCGAACACGTCGCCGACAACGTAGTCGCCGTCCGGCAGCAGCGCCGCCGAGGTCCACACGCCGGTCTCATTGGTGACTCGCTTGCGAATGGTCAGCACGTACAACTCGCACTTGTTGCCGTAGCGTTCCTTCAGCGCATCGAGCACTTTGCGGCTGCGTTCGATGAGCACCTCGATCGGCGCCTCATCATCGACACCGAAGTCGATCCCGAAAACCGTCTTGGCGTCTGTCTCCGTCGTGATCAGAGCAGTGATCCAGCCGCTGCGCAGGTACGCGTCGATCTGCCTGCCGGCGTCGGCGGGCGACCACAGCTTCTTGCGGTAGTTCACGTCGAAAAACACCGGCACGTTGGACTGCTTCGCCCGCTTGAGCGCCAGCTCGGTGTTGGCGGCACAGTTGGCGCTGAGCGCGGGCGTGATACCGCTGATGAACATGCTCGAGCTCTGCCCGACAACGTCAAACAGCGATTCATCCGGGGCCAGCTCGGCGATGGCGGAGCCCTTCCGGTCGTAGTCCACCCGGGCGACGATCGGGCCGAGCCCCTGTTCGAGGTAATATACTCCATTTCGAGTTTTTTGAGTCCACCGGACATGCTCGAGCCCGACGCCGTAGTGTCTCAGATCCGCCATTAGCGCCCGGCCGGCGAGATCGTCGTTCAGGGCCGTCACCAGTTCCGACCTGAACCCGGGCGAGTAGCCGGCCAGCTTGGCCAATACGTTGGCCTCTGACCCCCCGGCGGTGATCTGGACGGTATTCGAATCTCCAAAGGCCTGGGGACCCAGCGGGGACAACCTGACCATCACTTCTCCGAATCCAGATACGACAAGTCGTTGTTCCACAGCCATTAACAATCCTCCATTCTCTGAGAAGACGGCAGGTAAATCGCGCTACCTAGATCCCCAAAAAATTCTTTAGGAAAATCGCCTAAGGCCCTTGACGGCCGGGGAACCATCGGGTATTTAAGTATGTGGGTTACGCTTCCGCTTGCTCTCCTCTCTCCCTCCGCGACTCGCGGAAGCGTCAAGTCCTTCACTGGCCCCGGTTTGCCACGCCGGGGCCAAACTTTTTTCCAGCCGGGCCAGCGTCTGTGCCCTTAGGGCTTTACCGTCTCTAACGCAGCTCGCGATTATGCCCTTATCTTCAGAAAATCACCGTAAGCCTCGTCCCAGCGAGCGGTATCCTTGGGCTGGTATGTGGCCAAGTCGAAGGACTGCCGAATGAGCCTCCGCGCCGCCGGCAAGTCGGGCAGAACGCCAGTGGCAACGGCCTGCACGACGACATTGCCCGCGGCTGTGGCCTCGATCGGGCCGGCCACGACCGTGCGGCCTGTCGCATCCGCCGTCCACTGGCATAGCTGCTTGTTCTGGGTGCCTCCGCCGACCACATGGATCACCTCGGCCCGTTTGCCCGTGCAGGCCTCGATCCGCTCCAGGGTCTGTCGATAGGTCAGGGCCAGGCTCTCCAGGCAAACCCGGACCACCTCTCCAGGTGAGGATGGAGCAGCCTGGCCGGTTTTGCGGCAGAACTCCACGATACGGGCCGGCATGTCTCCAGGCGGAAGGAAGGAGGCGTCGTCCGGATTGATGACCGCCAGGCAGGGTCGGGCGGCGGCAGCCATCTCGGTCAACTGGGCGTAGCTGTACTCTTGCCCGGCCTTCTGCCAGGTGCGCCTCGATTCCTGCACCAGCCAGAGCCCCATAATGTTCTTGAGAAACCGGAACGTGCCGGACACGCCGCCTTCGTTGGTGAAATTGTAGCCCAGCGACTTCTCATTGATGATCGGCGCGGAAACCTCCATGCCCATCAGCGACCAGGTTCCTGAACTGAGGAAAACCCAGGGCGTCTGGCCGACGGCGGGAACCGCGGCCACCGCTGACCCGGTATCATGGGTGGCCGGAGCGATCACCGGGACCTGATCAATTCCGATTTCCTCGCGGACGACCTTGCAGACCGGGCCGAGGACCGTACCGGCCGGCACGATTTCAGGGAAAACTCTTAGGGGTATTCCCAGCCTTTCTATTAGCCCCTTGGCCCAACCGCCGGCCCGCGGGTCATAGGCCTGTGTGGTGGTGGCATTGGTGAACTCGCAGCACTTGCGACCGGTGAACCAGAAGTTGAACAAGTCGGGCATCATCAGAAAGGTCTCGGCCGCATCCAGCAGCGGCGAGTTCGCCAACTTCATCGCCAGGAGCTGAAAGATCGAATTGAACTGCATGAACTGGATGCCGGTGTAGTCGAAGATCTCCTTCCGGGAGACGATGCCGAAGGCCTTGTCCAGAATGCCGTTGGTGCGGGCATCGCGGTAGTGGAAAGGGTTGCCGAGCAGCGCGTTGCCGCGGGCAAACAGGCCGAAGTCGACGCCCCAGGTGTCGATGCCGATGCCGCGGAGGCCCGAGCCCTGCTGGGAGGCCATGCCGACGCCCTGCTTCATCTCCGACCACAGCCGCAGAACGTCCCAGTGCAGCTCATCGAGCGTGCGGACCGGGCCGTTGGGGAACCGATGCAGATCGGAAAGTTCCAGCTTGCTGTCGGACACCGTGCCGAGAATCACGCGTCCGCTCTCGGCACCCAGATCAATCGCCGCGAAATTCGCTGAATGGCTCATACATCACGCTTTCTTCATTAACCGGCGAAAGCTGTCAGCGGTCAGCTTTCAGCCAGACCAATAAACCATATGCTTCCATCGCGTCATCCATTCAAGCTGACAGCCGACCGCTGATCGCTGACAGCTCCATCAATGCTTAAAGTGTCGAGTGCCGGTCAGGATCATCGCAATATCCGCCCGATCAGCCACCGCAATCGTATCCGCATCGCGGTTTCCGCCGCCGGGGTGGATCATCGCGGTGATGCCCGCGTCGATCAGCTTCTGCGGGCCGTCGGGCACCGGGAAGAACGCATCCCCGGCCGCCACTGCGCCCTTGAGCTTGTCGCCGTGGCCGTTCTCGCGAGCCAACTGGATCGCCAGGTCGCAGCTCTTCACCCGGCTCATCTGCCCGGCCCCGTTTCCCAGGAGCATCCCATCCTTGCAGATCGTAATCGCGTTGCTCTTGGTGTGCTTGCACACCAGCCAGGCGAATCTCAAATCTGAAATCTCAGATTCTGAAGGTTTCCGTTTGGTCACGACCTTCCACTGGTCTTCGTTTAGGCCGAGCAGATCGCGAGTCTGCACCAGCATGCCACCTGAGATCTTTTTGAAGTCGTACTCGTACTTGTCTGGGAGTGCGTCCATGATACCCGCAGAGATCAGCCGGCATTCGGCTCCCCACTTTCGCTTTTCTGTCGGCGTCATGATGAGGTTGTGAGCGTCAGAATCGAAGCTTGGGGCAATCCAGACATCGAGTTTGAAGAACGCGGCGCCAGCAGCCTTGCCCCACGACCCAAACGAGTTCATCACCATGTCGGCGACCTGAAGGGTCACTGGGAAATTCATGCACAGCACACCACCGGCCGCCGCGATCGGATCACCCAGATACGCCCGGCGATATGTATCCGCCGGATCATCGCCGGTCGCACACCCACAGGCGTTCATGTGCTTCACGAAAACAACACTACTCCGCCCGAGGTGGACTCGGGTAAGCTCCTTGCACAACTCAAGGGCTGCATTCGCATCCATGTAGTTGTTGAAGGACATCTCGCCTTGGAGAACCTTTGCCTGAAGCAGATTGACCGAGTCGATGCCGCCCTCCCACTCCTCAAAGATAGGCTCGTAAAGCCCGGCGACCTGATGAGGGTTCTCGCCATACCGTAATCGCTTCTGCAATTGTCCGTCCCAGTCGGCTGCCGCGGGCAGCCCTCCTTCCGGGATGCCTTCGCGCCGCTGCAACGAAGGGCCATCAGGCTGCAACAGACCTGACAGATAGCTCTCGATCTTGCCGTCGTATAGTGCCGTCTCTGCAAAGACCTCGAGCGCAAACTGCTGTCTGTCGCGAGAGCTGAAACCACCATGCTCTCTCAACCCCTTAAGGCACGTCTCGTAGTTCCCCTCCCAACACACCACGACGACGTGCTTATGATTCTTCGCCGCCGCACGCAGCATGCACGGCCCGCCGATGTCGATCATCTCGATGGCCTGCTCGAAGGTGCAGTTCGGGTCGGCGACCGTCTTCTCGAAGGGGTAGAGATTGACTACCACCATGTCGATCGGCTTGATGCCGTGCTTTTCGAGCGTTTTCATGTGCTCGGGCTTGTCGCGGTCGGCCAGGATGGCGGCATGGATCATGGGGTGCAGGGTCTTGACCCGGCCGTCGAGCATTTCGGGGAAACCCGTGACTTCCTCGACCATGGTCACCGGGATGCCCGCCTCCTTGAGGTGCCTGGCCGTGCCGCCGGTGCTGATGATCTCGATGTCGAACTCGTTGACCAGGGCCCGGGCAAAGTCCGCGACCCCCGTCTTGTCATAGACCGCGATGATGGCCCGCTTAATCTTGAGGTTACTCATGGCGGCGTATGATAGCGTTGTCGGCCGGGGGTGGAAACCGTAGGGGAGGGTTCAGCCAGGGATGAAGGCGGAAGTATGAAGGATGAACGAAAACAGGCCTTGCCATTTCCGGCTGACAGCTGAGTGCTGACCGCCGACCGCTCACCTGCGCGACTTCAGCGGATCGGCAATCAAGGCCTCGACCGGCGAAAGCTTGGGGCCTGCTTGCTCGGCAGGTTGAGCCGTTTCCTCGCCGGCCGATTCCTCCCCAGGTGCCGTTTCCTCCTCAGCGACGGGGGCCTCCTCGGGAGCAGCAGGAGCCGGCGTTTCATCCGCAGGGGCGCTGGCGGGCTGGCTCGTCACCGGCCTGAAGTCGGCTTCCTTGAGCGGGGGTACGTTGACCGGACGCAAGCAGCGAGCCTCACCCCTGGCCGAGGTCAAAATGATCGCGTCGTTCAGGGGGTTGCTCAGGCCGTCGAAGCCGGGGGCCGGGGGTTCGATGGCGGTCAACGTCTCGCCCGTCTCGGGACGAACAAAGCGTATGTTGCCGTCCTCGGCCAACAGAGCCACCCTGTCGGGCCACCGGGCCAGGACGCGCCGAATACCCGTCGCGGTCCAGTTCGGCCATTTCAGCTCCTTGCCGACCANNGACGGGACCTCCCACAGGCATCGCGGGGAGCAGGTATCCGCGCGCATAACCTTCCAGACGCTCATGGCCGTTGGAGAGGTCAAGAACGTGCAGCCGAGGGAAGCCGGTGACGAGATAGAGGGCATTCTCGTCGGCCGCAATCCATCCGACGGGTCCGGCATTCAGTTCCACGGTAAAAACGGTCTCACTGGTGCGGATGTCTGCAACCGCCACTGTCCCATCGCGATCAGCCAGGACCAACAGATCTTTTTCTGGAAGGCACAGCGGGGGCAGCACGACAGCCGCGTCGATGCCCACTTGTGCGATCTGGATGTCGCGCGAGATGCTGTACCGTCGAATTCTTTTGCGCGGAGCGGCCTGAAAAACGGAATCCCCCGTCGCCACAACCGGACTGATCGATCCGGCCCAGAGGTGAATCGGCCCAACCGGCCTCTTCTCGGTCTCGCCGCTTTCAAGGCGGTGCGGCCGGTACAACTGGGAGCCCGTCACCGGGTCCAGGAAAACCACCCGATCTTGAAAGGTGAAGACCATTCCGCGAACGTCGCCGTCTTGGTAAACCGTCGGATGGAAGAGGGTGCACAGGGGTTCGCCCATGGGTTGCGTCCAGAGATGCTCGCCCGTCGCGGCGACGAAAGCCCGAACCACTCCATCGGAGCCGACAGCATAAAGATAGGCATCGACCAGATACCAGGCCTGGATCCTGTCGACGTGCCTCACCGGCACCGTGATCTGCCAGACCTGTTGGACTCCGGCGGCAGACCAGGAATCCGGCGTCCGGCCATCCAGCGCAGCCGCAGCCAGACACCAGGACAGGTGCGGGCTGAAGGCCAAGACCGCGACCGCCGCCAAAGACCAACAGCCCGGCTGGTGATGCTTCTGACCACTCATGTATGACTCCTGTGGCCCCATGGAAGGTTTTCTTGGTCCCGTCCGCTATTCAACCGCCACCTGGCCGAGCGGTCAAGAGCGCTCCAGCAGCTTGTTCTCTGCTGGACCGCCGGCTGCCTTGAGACCTAGGGGCAGGCCGGCATACAGCCTGCACCCCAGGGACACAGGCAGGTGGGCTCGACCGAGGTCCCGGGGCCCGCCAGGGACCCCGACCCGGCCAGGCTCCCCTGCAAGGGCTGCCGGGCCGACAGACCGGGGGGGTCATCCCGCCCGGAGGGGGTCCGGCAGACCCTGCAGGGTCCGCTTGACCGCAGCGACTGAGAGGCCTTGCAAACTCTCGCCGTGCAGATATGCTATGGGTTGCAGTGGATCAGGAGATAAGGATCACTCCGACCGGACCGGCGAGCGGAGCTGGCCCACAAAGTCCGGTCACAACGCTGGCGGCATTTGCCGTTGGCTCGCCTGGGATCAAACGTTCCGGCCTGGCGGCCGGCGACGACGCGGGATGTGGCGCGATCCCTCCCCACCCGTGGCCTCGGGTGTGAGAGGCCTGGTGGAATCATCAACGCGAAGGTAGGAGCCGGCCTTTGACCCCTGTAACCAAAATATTCGTCGTGCTGGTGTGCTTGTTTGCCTTCATCTTCACGCCGCTGACCATCGGGTTTGTCGCTCAGAGCTACCACTGGAAAACGCTCGCGACGCAGTACCAGGAAACCATCACCACGATGGTGGCAACCGAGCGGGCGGCGCTGGGCTCGGCCGCGAGTGCCGTGAGCCACTACCAGGCCCAGCGAGAAAACGATCGGCTGCAGATGGAGGCACTCAAGAACGACATCTCGAAGCTCGAACAGAGAATCGACCAGCTCATTAACGAGAAGGAGGCCTGCGACGCCAGCCGGGCCAGTTGGGAAAGCTCCGCCCAGACGCTTTCCGCACAACTCAAGGTCATCAACAATCACAACCAGGCTCTCATCGAGGAAAACGGTCGTCTTTCCAACAGCGAACAGGAGCTGCGGGCCCGCAACCTCAGCCTGCAGGACCGCGTCGAGGAACTGAGTGCTAACAGCGTCACCTTGGCCCAGCAGTTGCGCCAGAAGATCGAAGAGATGACGGCCGTCAGGCAGGAGAACGACCAGCTCCGTCAGAGCCTCCAACTCGGCAAGGCCAGTGAGGCGCTGACTTCCGCCGCCCAGCCGTCCGCCAAGGCCGGGACGCCGTCAAAGATCAGCGAGATCCGCGGTTCGGTCACCGAGGTCCGGTCCACCGAAGGGTTGGCGAGCATCGATGTGGGCAGCGCGGCGGGAGTCAGCGAAGGAATGGTCATGGCCGTCATTCGCAACAATGAATACATCTGCGACCTGATCATCACTGATAAAGTCGATCCGACGCAGTCGGTCGGCAAGATCGCTGTCCAAGGCAGCAAAGAGATCCGCCCGGGCGACACCGTGATTGACGAACGGAGCCTGATGGCCCGCTGAGCGACTGGCTCGGCACAGGGGAACGTGCTATGGCCCAACTGACTCCGACAGGTCCAAGAGTCCCACCCCAGAACGATCTCTACACGTTTCACTTAATCGTGGCGGCGGCGCTGCTGTTGGTCGGAATCATCTATGTGGCGGTCCAGACCGTGACGTATTTCGGCACGTTCATTCCCCCATCAGGCGGATGAAGGACCGCCGTCACCCGGCTTGTGTCTCATCTTGGCGGCGGGTATGACACCGCCCAGACGAACAGACGAAAAGCCGCCACCTGTTTGAAAAGGCGTCTGCGCCGCGTTCGGCATGCATATGGGCGTCCGAAAAGATGAGCTTTCGCGAGAAAAGTATCTACGGTTACAATACCCCCCAAACCGATGAAGCTTCCGGGAGGCTGGCGGGGGCGTGTAAGGGGGCGAGCGGGACCTCCGC
>MTKZ01015742.1_pt1 | contig 14294 bp, 9 predicted proteins | sample 1042781 | NCBI WGS metagenome assembly MTKZ01 (sample SAMN06212207, study PRJNA360539) | anaerobic digester metagenome | biome: Wastewater treatment plant; material: sludge; isolation source: anaerobic digester fed with sludge from wastewater treatment plant | place: Denmark: WWTP Viborg ...
CGGCCTTTTGCGGGCCAAGGCCGGTACCAGTATAATACCCCTCTTATGTCCGGCGCCCGGCGCCGGCTCCCCGGCAGGACGGGTATTTGCTTTAAGGAAATTTCAACTGATGGCTCCACGAAAAAAAGAACCAGAATCCCCTTTTTTTGATTTACCCTTGTTGACGCTGAGAGACGCGGTGGTCTTTCCCCGCATGGTGGTACCTCTGTTTATAGGGCGCCCGCCGTCGGTGGCGGCCGTGGAAAAAGCATACGAAGAGGGCAGCCCCCTTTTCCTGTGTGCACAGAAGGACGCCTCGGAAGAGACACCGAAGGCCTCCGGACTTTATCGCGTGGGCACGGCGGCCAAAATCGTGAATATTCTGCGCCTGCCCGACATGTCAATGAAGGTCGTCGTGGAAGGAATGGCCCGGGGACGTGTCCGTGTTTTCCGCCTCGGCAGCCTCCCCTATATGGTATCAGTCGAAAAGATCGTGTCTCCGACGCCGCACGGAAAGGACCTGGAAGGGCTCATGCGCGCCGTGCTGCACCAGTTTGAAGAATATGTGCGGCTGACCCAGCGCATCGCGCCGGAGGTATTCCTGACCATACAGGCGATGTCGGATCCGGACTTATTCGCGGATACGGTGTGCGCCTTTTTATTTATCAACGCCGAAGAGCGCCAGGAACTGCTGGAATGTATTGACGTGACACGGCGGCTTGAAAAACTGTCGGTGCTGCTCGCACGCGAAATTGAGCTGGCGGAAATCGAGTACCGGGTCCGCAACCGGGTCCGGGAACAGATGGAACGGGGCCAGCGCGAGCATTACCTGCAGGAGCAGATGCGCGTTATCCAGCAGGAACTCGGTTCGCGGGAAGACGGCGGCAACGAATTCACGGAATTGCGGGACTTGCTGGACAAGGCCGGCATGCCCAAAGAAGTTAAGGCGAAGGCGGACCGTGAATTTCAGCGCTATGAACGGCTTCCACTCATGAGCCCCGAGAGCGCCGTGTTACGGGGTTACCTGGAATGGCTGTGCGACATGCCCTGGTCGAAAAGCACCCGCGACTCCATCGACCTCAACAAGGCAAGTGAAGTGCTTGACGCGGACCATTTCGGCCTCGAAAAAGTCAAGGAGCGCATCCTGGAATTTCTGGCCGTGCGTAAACTCAACAAGAAGGGCAAGGGTCCCATTCTCTGCCTGGTCGGGCCTCCCGGTGTCGGCAAAACATCGCTGGGCCAATCCATCGCCCGCGCCATGGGGCGTGTTTTTGTGCGTGTTTCGCTTGGCGGCATCCGCGACGAAGCGGAGATACGCGGACACCGGCGCACTTATGTGGGTGCCATGCCCGGACGCCTGATCCAGTCCATCAAGGATGCGGGGGTGAAAAACCCCCTGTTCATGCTGGATGAAGTGGACAAGATGAACGTGGATTTTCGGGGCGATCCCTCCTCGGCCCTGCTCGAGGCGTTGGACCCGGAACAGAACAAGCATTTCAGCGACCACTACCTCGAAGTAGGCTTTGACTTGTCGGAAGTCTTTTTCATTACCACCGCCAACAGTGAATACAACATTCCCTTTCCGCTTCAGGACCGCATGGAAATGGTGCGCCTGCCCGGCTATACGCACGAGGAAAAGGCGCAAATCGCGCGGCTTTTTCTTATTCCGCGGCAAGTCGCCTCTTCCGGATTGAAGCCCCGGGATGTGGCATTCACCGACGACGGGCTCAACACGCTGATACAGCGGTATACGCGCGAGGCGGGCGTTCGCGAACTGGAACGCGCCGTCGCGAGCCTGTGCCGCAAGACGGCGCGGAAGATTGTGGACCGGGACAAGGCGGGCCTTGGCCCCCTGGACACGGCCCGGATTGTCCAGCTGCTCGGACCGCCTCCCTATGCGGAAGTCACCGCGGAAACGGAATCGGAAACGGGGGTCGCCATCGGCCTGGCATGGACGCAGGCAGGCGGAGAAACCCTCCGCGTGGAAACGAGCCTTATGCCGGGCAAGGGCGGACTGATGCTCACCGGACAGCTGGGCGAGGTCATGAAGGAATCCGCGACGGCGGCCTTTTCCTACATCCGCGCCAATGCCATGAGATGGCGGATAAACCCCGGCTTTTACAAGAATCAGGACCTCCATGTCCATGTGCCCGAGGGCGCCATTCCCAAGGACGGCCCCTCCGCCGGGCTGGCCATGCTCGTTTCCCTTCTCTCGGCGCTGACAGGAACGGCGCCCGCGCCCGGCCTGGCCATGACCGGCGAGATCACGCTGCGAGGGAAGGTGCTGCCTGTGGGCGGCGTCAAGGAGAAGGTGCTGGCCGCGCGCCGCGCCGGCATTCAGACCATCGTGCTGCCCCGGGAAAATGAAAAGGACTTTCCCGACCTGCCCGCCGAGGTGCGCGACAACATGCATTTCGTGTTGGTGAGCACGGTGGACCAAGCCTTGGAAACCGTTTTTCCACCCGCGCGTCCTGCCGTAAAACGCCGGGCCGGCGCCAGGCAATCCCATAAAAAATAGGAGGGGGAATCATGGCCAGGGTTGAAGCCACTTTTATAAGCAGCGCACTGCTGCCGGAACATTTTCCCAAGACGAACCGGCCGGAAATCGCCTTTATGGGCCGCTCCAATGTGGGCAAATCCAGCCTCTTGAACGCCCTGGTAAAACGCCGGGAATTGGCTAGAACCAGTGGCAAACCGGGCAAAACGCAAACCTTGAACTTTTTCGACGTGGGCGGCCGCTGGAATTTCGTGGACCTGCCCGGATACGGATACGCACGGGTACCCAAGTCCGTAAAAGAGGAGTGGGGCAAGCATATGCTCGACTACCTGTGCACCCGGAAAATCTTGTGCCTGGCTGTGCTGCTGTTGGATGCCCGCCATACGCCCACGGAAAACGACCACCAGATGCTTGAACTTCTCGAACAGTATCAGAGGCCCACTCTGATCCTCGCCACTAAAATAGACAAGGTAAAAAGCGGGCAGCGCCGCAGGCAACTCAACACCCTGCGTGAACAGCTCGGGCTGGAGGAGGACGCGCTGGTGATTCCCGTTTCCAGTGTGACGGGCGAGGGTATAGGAGAGGTTTGGGAGGTCATCCGATCCCTCAAGTGAAATCAGCTCCGGGACTGAATGTTACGGGGCTTTATCATGCATACCGGATGTCGGGAAAAGCCGCGGTCAAGCGTGCCCCAATCCGCCCTTCCCCGGGATACTACTGTTCCGAAGTGCGGCCATTGATTTTGTTGTACAGGGTGGTGCGGCTGATGCCTAATGCCCGGGCGGCCGCACGCACATTCCCCCCATACTGGGCGAGCACCTGCCGGATATGTTGTTTCTCTATCCGTTCAAGCGTCAGGATCGGGGCGTCTTCCCGGGGAGGCGCTTCTTTGGAACGCGGGGGTTCCAGGATGTCCTCCGGGCCGATGACCTCCTTTGTCGCGCAGGTCATGGCGCGGTGGACGGCATGGCGCAATTCGCGGACGTTTCCCGGCCAGTCCAGCTGCCGCAAAGATTCAAAGACCTCCGGCGCGAAACCGCGGAAGGGCCGCCGCCCCTCATCGCGCAGGCTGGAAAGGAAATGCTCCGCGAGGGCGGGAATATCCTCCGGGTGTTCGCGCAGGGGCGGCACCATAATCTCCAGTCCCCGGATACGGTGATACAGGTCGTTCCGGAACCTGCCGCGCTGCACCAATCCGTCAAGGTCTTTATTCGTGGCGGCAATGAAACGCACATCGACTTTAATCTCCCGCACGGAACCGACGGGCCTGAAGGTTTGATTTTCCACGACACGCAGGATGCGTGCCTGGTTATCCAGGCTGAGATCGCCGATTTCATCCAGAAACAGGGTCCCGCCGTCCGCCTGGTCCAGAAGCCCCGGCTCCGTCGAAGAGGCGTCCGTATAGGCGCCTTTCATATGGCCGAACAGCTCGCCTTCAAACAGTTCGCGGGGAATTGCCGCGCAGTTGACCACCACGAAGGGCGCGGCGCGCCGGGGCGAAAAATCATGAAGCGCCCGGGCGACCAGTTCCTTGCCCACGCCGGTTTCACCGGTAATCAGCACATTAATGGCCGTGTGGGCGGCCTGCAGGGTTTGCGTGCGCAGGCTCCGCATGGGTTCACTGTCGCCTACAATGGTATGGGATTCGTTCATGCGCACCCGCAACCGTTCATTGTCCCGGTACAAGGCGGCATGATGGTCGGCGCTGTAAAGGACGGGGGCGAGCGAGCGGGCGAACAGCGCGATGAAGTGTAGGCCCCCGTCGGGATGCACGTCCCGGGCGGTGTGGGTGCGCACAGCCAGCACGGCCAGAGGCGTACCTTCCACCAGAACCGGCGCCGCGTAGGTGAGAACTTCCTCCTGGCCTTCTTCCACGGCGCCGTTGTGTTCCAGCAGCGCCCGGTTTTCTCCCAGGGCCCTTTCCATCAACATGCGAGGTTCCGCGGGTTCGGGCGGGAAGGGCAGAGCCGCTTCCGACGGCGTCTTGTTTCGACTCCACATGATACATCGGCTCTGCATTCTTCCCCGGACAATCCAGACGGCATCGGGATTAAAATATTGGACCAGATGCCGTTGCACAATTTCCAGTAAGACCTCCGGGTCGGCGCAACCGCTAAACTCGCAAACCGCTTCGTAAAGCATGGCAAGGTCCTGTACCGTACGCGGACGCATGCGGGCCATGGTCCCGCCGCCACAGTCTTCGCCGGCGCATTCCCAGTCCAGTGTCCGGGACAGCAAGCCCGGGGCCCCTTCGGGCGGGACGCACTCCGCCGCGCAGGCTGTCAGCGCGAAATGGTCCCTGCCCAGAAACAGGTCATCCCCGGCATGGAGCGTATGATGGCGTACCGGCCTGCCATTGACCAGCGGCAGATTACGCGAACCCAAATCCTCCAATAGCACCATCCCGTCCCGCTGCAGCACCTGGCAATGGCGCCGGGAAATACTGGGCTTTGTCAGGACAATGTGGCAACCCGGATCCCGGCCCAGAGTCAAGGGCGCGGAGGTTACCGGCCACGCTTTGCCTTTATGTTCTCCCGCCACACAGACTAGAATATAATCCATAGGGTATTATCCAGTATGATTTACAAAAAATTCCGGCCAGGCCGCCCGACCCGGAATCATTCTAAATCATACCGGACCTTGTCCTCAATTTCTCTCGCCCCGGCAGGGCTGAACCGGGCTACTCGTCCGTCATTTTGGTCTTTGTCCTGAAGGTGATGTACCATGTGCTCTCGGAAAAGGTGGCGCCGCCGCGTCAGTTTGAAACCTTTGTGCACAGCGACGGAATTCCGTCCCGGATGAGGAAGGAGACATTCATCATGATACAAGGCCCGCTGCTGATCGTCGTTCTGGCGGCTTCCGTGCTCTTCATTGTAGTGACGACCGCCCGGTTCAAACTGCATCCCTTTCTGGCGCTGATGGCGGCCGCGTTCCTGGTCGGCCTGTGCGTGCGAATGCCCCTCTCCGACCTGGTGACAACCATCAACACGGGTTTTGGCAACATGATGCGGCATATCGGCCTGGTCATCGTCGTCGGCACGATTATCGGCGTATTTCTGGAAAAATCCGGCGCCGCGTTGCGCATGGCGGAGACAGTGCTCCGTGTCGTGGGCGAGAAACGGCCGCAAATGGCCATGTCCATTATCGGAGCAATTGTCAGTATACCCGTGTTTTGCGACTCCGGCTACGTGATTTTATCCAGCCTGAACAAGGCGATTGCGCGCCGGGCGCGCGTGCCCATGGCGTCCATGGCGGTGGCGCTGGCCACGGGCTTATACTCCACGCACACGCTGGTGCCGCCGACGCCCGGGCCCATCGCGGTGGCGGGTAATATCGGCGCAGCCAATTACCTCGGCCTGGTTATCATCATCGGCCTGCTGGTTTCCCTTCCAGCGATTCTTGCCGGGTACCTGTGGGCGGTGGGGGTGGCGTCGCGCATCGTGGTGCCAGGCGAACACGACGATTGTTCCGGCCAAGAAGAAACCAGTCTGCCCGGCGACCTGCCCGCGGCGTGGAAGGCCTTTGCGCCGATAGTGGTCCCCGTACTGCTTATCGGGTTGGGTTCCCTCATTTCAGCCACGGGCTACAAGGGCTTTGGCGCCGAGGCGGGCTTGTTTCTGGGCGCGCCGGTGACCGCTTTGTTTGCGGGGTTGTGCTTTGCCTTGTTGCTGCTGCCCCGTTCCTGCGCGGGCGTCTTGAATGCCTGGACCGCTGAGGGTATCCGGCACGCCGCCCCGATACTGCTGATTACCGGCGCGGGCGGGGCGTTCGGCGCTGTTTTGAGCGCCACGCCCGTGGCGGAATTGATCAAGGGGCTCGCCCAGGGCGGACTCTTTGACGGACCTTTTGTCCTGGTGATTCCCTTTATCATCGCCGCATGTCTGAAAACCGCCCAGGGTTCGACTACGGCGGCACTGGTGGTCACTTCTTCCCTCATCGCCCCGTTCCTGACGGAGCTTGGCGTGGTTACGCCGGTACAGTTGGCGCTCATGGTCATGGCGATCGGCGCCGGCGGTATGGTCGTATCCCATGCCAACGACAGTTATTTCTGGGTGGTGGCGCAGTTCAGCGGCCTTGCCGTAAAAGACGCTTACAAGGCGATGACGCCTGCCACCCTGGTGCAGGGAATAACGGCTTTCGCGTTTACGTTGCTATTGTATGCACTTCTGGGGTGACCCGGTTTTTGCATGTCTGAATGGGTTGCGTCGAATGGGGCGGGACTTTAGGTCTGTCCCGGCGCGCTAACGTACGGTTTGAACGTGGATTATGAAAAATATCGCCCAAATACGTGAAATTTCCGTGCTGTCGTTCAATGAGCGCGTGCTGCAGGAAGCGGAGGATCCCCTGAATCCTCTCCTGGAGCGGCTGAAGTTCCTGGGCATCTTTTCCTCCAATATGGACGAGTTCTTCAAGGTGCGCGTTGCCAGCGTGCAGCGCCGCATCGAGATGGGCAAGAAGAGCATGGTCGCCGTGCTGGATCATATGAATGAGAAGGCCCGGGAACTGGACCGCCGGTTTCAAGAGGCCTATGAAAACATTATTGCCAGCCTTGACGGAGAGGGCATCCGGCTCATTGACGAAGAACAGCTGGCGCGGGAGAAGGCGCCCGTAAAGGCGTGGGTCAATGACTATTTCCGGGATACGGTGCTGCCCAGCCTGGTGCCCATTATCATACGCGACGGGCTGCCCTTCCCGCAGCTGACCGACGGCGCCGTCTATTTCGCCGTCATGATGTGGGGCAGCGCGTTTTCATACGCCCTGCTCGAACTGCCTTCGGCGCTCGCCCGTTTTGTGGAACTGCCCAACGGATGCATCATGTATGTGGACGACGTCATCCGCTTCGCCCTGCACGAAATCTTCTACATCTTCAACTATGAGTCCATCGGCGCCTATGAATTCAAGATTTCCCGCGATGCCGAGCTCGACATGGACAACGACTTCTCCGAAGGGTATGTCCGCAAGATGGAGAAGGTGCTGCTGCAGCGCAAAGGCGGCCGGCCGACCCGGTTCGTCTATGACAACCAGATGCCCGCGGAATTGTTGAATCTGCTCAAGAAGTCGTTGCGCCTGGGCCTTTCGGATACGGCCATCGGCGGCGGACGCTATCACAACATGCGCGACCTGATGCGCTTTCCGGGAAAGCGCAAGGACCTGGTATTTGAACCCATGGCGCCCCATGACCATCCCGTGCTGGACGGCGAACGGAAGCCCATGCTGGACATTATGGCGGATCAGGATGTGCTGCTTACCTATCCCTACCAGTCTTTTGACCATGTCATCCGCCTGCTGCGCGAGGCCGCCATTGATCCCGAAGTGCAGGAAATCAAGACAACCGTATACCGCCTGGCGGACCATTCCCAGATTATCAATGCCCTGTTGAACTCGGCGCGTAACGGCAAGAAGGTGACCGCTGTTATTGAACTGCAAGCCCGGTTCGATGAACAACGCAACATCAGCAACAGCGCGCGTCTGCAGGAAGTGGGCGCTACGGTGCTGTACGGTGTGCCGCCCATGAAGGTGCACGCAAAATTGGTACTGATCAACCGGGCCGGTAAATGGTTCTCCGCCCTGTCCACGGGAAACCTCAACGAAACGACGGCACGGCTCTATGTGGACAGCATGCTTTTCACCGGCCGAAAGCGCATCGCTTCGGATGTGGCGGCGGTGTTCGACTATTTTGAATATACCCCCGCAAGCCGCACGCTGGCCCTGCCGAAGTTCAAGCACCTGCTGGTGTCCCCCTTTAACATGCGCAAAGAGTTCTGCAGGTTGATTGCCGAAGAAACCCGCAAGGGCAAAGAAGGCCGCATCCTGTTCAAAACCAACCACCTGACGGACAGCGACATCATAAAGCGGTTATATGAGGCCGCGGCGGCGGGCGTCGCGGTGGACCTGGTCGTGCGAACCACCTGCGCGATTATCCCCGGGGGAAATATCCGCGCCATTTCGATCCTTGACCGGTTTCTGGAGCATCAGCGGATATATGCGTTCGGCTGCGGCGACGAGGCCCGGGTATTCATGAGTTCCTCGGACCTGATGGAGCGCAATCTGGACTGGCGTGTCGAAGCGGCATTCCCCATTTACGACCCGGACATCAAGAGACAGGTCCTGGATATGGTGGGCATACAGATAGAAGACAACTGCAAGGCGCGCATCCTGGACGAAGTCCAGCAAAACACCTACGTTCGTGGACGGCGGGGAGGGCGCCGCGCCCAGTATGCGACCTACGCCTATTTCAGAGCAAATCAAGCAAATCGGGGACAGACTACGAAATAGGCCGCGATAACCTTCAATTCAATTTCTTTACCCATCAGCGCTATTTCGTAGTCTGTCCCCGATTTGCTCCGATTTGCTAGAATAATTCCCCTTCCGCCAGGAACCGCCATTTCCCGTAAGGCAGGCGGCCCAGGGTAACGCGTCCGATGCGGACCCGCTTCAGCCGGACCACCTCGAGCCCCACCAGCGCGCACATGCGGCGAATCTGGCGTTTGCGCCCCTCCCACAGGATAAACTGCAGTTCATTGGGATGTAGCGAGGAGACCCGGGCGGGCTTCAACGGCCTGCCGTCCAGCGAAAGGCCATGGTTTAGCAGGCGCAGCTTCTGCTCGTTGATTTCGCCCTTCACCCGCACCAGGTATTCCTTGTCCACTTTGGTGTCGCCGCCGATTAGGCGGCGGGCAACGCGCCCGTCCTGGGTCAGGACCAGCAGTCCCTGAGAATCAATGTCGAGACGTCCGGCGGGCGCCAGGCCCGCGGTCAGATTTTTTGGCAGGGACGCATTGGAGGGTTTCCACTGGTTTTCAGGAACGATGAGCGACACTGCGGGCGCATATCCCTTTTCCGGCTGACCGGAGACGAAGCCAACGGGCTTGTGGAGTAGTATGGTCACGTGATTCGAAAGGAAACGCCGGCCCTGTTCCTCCAGTGTGATGACCGCATCTGGGGCTACCCGCGTGGCGCAGGAGAGTATCTTCTCCCCATTGGCACATACCCAGCCCCGCTCAATCAAGGTTTCCGCTTCCCGGCGGGAACACATCCCCCGCTGGGCCATTAATTTCGCTATCCGCATCGGTTCCATGAAGGTATTATGCGTCATGTGCGGCAGAAATATAAATCCGGTGTGGACCGGTAGGACACGCAGGGGAACTCAACACGTTATACGCAACGCGCGCACCCCTTAAGATCGCCCGCTTGTTTGCGTGGGCTGGACTTTCCCTATCGCTAAAGCCCTATTGCACACCCTGCCGGTCCCGCGGGTCCTGCTTACCCTAATTCAACATGCCCGTGACCTTGAGCCGGGAAGTATCCACTTGCTTCGCTTCCAATTCCGCCAGAATACCGTCGTACAGGTCTTTGTCCATCTCAGGAGTGCGACTGAGCACAAACAGGGTGAATTGCCGGTTGTCCGTCACCACGGCGTACTCATAGTTTTCTTCATCCAGCAGTACAATCCAATACTTTCCCTTCGTCAACGCCCCGAAAAGCATGTCAAACTGCACCGTGAGTTTGGAATTCGTCTCCGTATCCACCACGGTGGCTACGCCCGTGATGGAGCTCTTGTTGGCTTCGTCGATGGTATTCTTATAGCCTGAATTGAGTACGCTGATCTGGTTTTCGTTGAGCACACCATATTCCGCGGTCACACCGACAAGTCCCTTATTAAAAAAGACCTGATTCGAGGCTATCTCATGCCATAGGCCCACGTAACGCTGGATATCCACGTAGGGCACAGTTTCCGGTTCGGGACCATAACGGGCGCATCCGGATACGCCTGTAACGAGCAGGACGGTCGCAAGCAGCATCATTTGTTTCATCTGGTTGGTCTCCCTGGTTGGATAGTGATAGGTACCATTTATGAAGAGCAAAAGTGTTTATCACAGCCCTTCAACACTCTGAAACCCTGAAAGATGGCTTTTTATTCCTGCGTCGTTTAAAATCAGGCGTCTTCGCTTCATCAGAAGAACGGCCAGTCTGTTCGCAACCATTACAACTGGTTGGAGTAAAACCCATCGATAGGTCGTTGATTTTAAAAACGGGTCCGAAGCAATTACATAGACGTAGCACAGGTATACGGCAAAACCCTGCCCCCTCTCCCCTATACCTTTAGCGTTAAGTTATTTTTCACCTCTTTTTTTGTTGACAACTGAAAATTTTTTCAGTATACTGTAGGGTACCTTATTGTAACAATGGCTCAATCGAAACAGAAGAGGTACGGCTATGGATATGATGGAACTGGCAGGATATGGTATTCCCGCGACCCTTATCATGCGTTGGCGGGAACAGCAGGGCACGCGGCTGCTGCCGCTGCAGGAACAGGCGGTGCGCGAGTACGGATTGTTCGAGGAGGGCAACCTGCTGGTGCAGGCGCCGACGAGTTCGGGCAAGACTTTTGTGGGCGAGATGGCCGCGGTCCGCGCGGCGCTGCGGCGGCGCAAGGCGGCCTACCTGCTGCCGCTCAAGGCGCTGGCCGAGGAAAAGTATCATGAATTCCGCGCCAAGTATGCCCCTTACGGCGTGCGCATTATCGTATGCACCCGCGACCACCGTTCCTTTGACGGCGCCTTCGAACGCGGCGAGTTCGATATCGCCGTGGCGGTGTATGAAAAACTCGAGCGGCTGGCCGTGTCCCGCCCCGAGCGACTGCGCGAGTTGTCGCTGGTGGTGGCGGACGAACTCGAGGTGCTCTCGGATCCGGAACGCGGCGCGGCGGTGGAACTGCTGCTGACGCGGCTACGCGGCGCGGGCGTGCGGATTATCGGCCTGTCCGCCGTGCTGGGCGATCCGTCGCAGTCGGCGGCCTGGCTGGATGCGCGCCTGCTCGAACAGGACCGGCGCCCCCGGGAACTGCGCTACGGCGTGTTGTACGAGGGCCGGTTCCGCTATTGCGGGCACAACGACCACACGGAGGGCGAGGAGGAGATGGACACGGCCCACGGCGAGACGCCCTGGGCGGAGGTGATGCAGAATGTGCGGTCATTGGCGGAGGCGGGCGAGCCCTGCCTCGTTTTTGTAAAGGCGCGGCGTGAGGCCTGGCGCGGTGCGGAACAGCTGTCGCGGCGGCTCGCGTTGCCCGCGGCGGCGGCGACCATCGAAATCCTGCGCGGCCTGGCGCCGACCCGGTCGCGGGACCTGCTGTTGCGCACCTGCGAGACGGGCGCGGCCTTTCACAGCGCCGACCTGCTGCCCGAAGAGCGGCGCGCGGTGGAGGCGGGCTTTCGCGCGGGCGAAATCAAGGCGCTGGTCGCGACCAACACGTTGGCCACGGGCATGAATCTGCCCGCCCGCAACGTGTTCCTGAGTTCGGATAAATGGATTTATGATCCCGGCCTTGACCTGCCCTGGCGCTCGCCCATATCGCAGGGCGAATTCGAGAACATGAGCGGCCGTGCGGGACGGTTCGGCAGCGGCGCGGACTACGGACGCGCCCTCCTCGTGGCGGCGTCGCCCTTCGACCAGGATTCCCTCTGGCGCCGGTACGTCAAGGGCCTGCGCGAAGCGGTTGTGCCCCGGCTGGCCCATACCCCGCTTGAAGACCCGCTGCTGCAGTTAATCGCATCGCGTTGCTGCCGCACCCTCGCGGAACTCGAAACCTTCTTCGGGAAAACCCTGTCCGCGCGGTTGGCCTGGGCGGGCCGGCACAGTGCGGAGGAAATCCGGTTCCGCCTCGGCGCCGCTGTGCGCCGCTGCATTGAGGCGGGCGCGGTGCGCGCCTTCGGCGAAGATGGCGCGGCGGCGACCGTGGACACCCATACGCCGCTGGACGGGCTTACGTTTGAGGCGGTGCCGGCGGGACGCATCATCGCGGTGAAAGGCCTGTCGCTGGCCTCGGCCCGGGCGCTCCGCCACTGGCTGCGCCTGTCGGAAACCCGCGAATGGTATCCCCTGGACCTGCTGACGGCCCTCGCCCTGCTGCCCGACGCCCGGCTGCGCCAGGTGGCCCTGTCCCGACGCGAGTATGAATCCGGCGACTATTTCAACCGGCTGAAACAGGCCACCGCCGCGCGGGAACTGCATGTGGACATTCCCGTCAACCGCTTGCGCAACTGCCGGATCATGCCCTTCTATGACGAGGTGCGTGCTATTAAAACCGCCCTGTTTCTCGAGGCCTGGATTGAGGAGGCGCCGCTCGACGCCATCGAGGCGGAATACGACGTTTCGGCGGGGCAACTCCGCGCCGCAGCCGATACCCTCGCCTGGCTGGCCGAGGCCGCCGCGTCTCTGGCCGAAGCGCAGGACTTCGCCCCGGCGTTCACGGCCGCCCTGCGCGATTTCGCCGACCGGGTGCATTTCGGCGCCCGCGAGGAAACGCTGCCGGCGGCGCGGGCCGTGCCGTCACTCCCCCGCCCGGCGCTGCTCGCTCTCGCCGGGGCGGGACTCACGCGCCCGGACGCCCTCCGGGAAACCGATCCGGCCCGACTCGAACGCTGGATGACTGCGGAGCAGGCGACCGCCCTGAAACGCTGGGCGGACGCGGAAACGAAGGCCGCGCCGCAGGAATCGGCCGGGAAACCCGCCGCGCCGATCCTCGTGGTGGATGAACGCCGTCCCGGCAGGATCACCCTGAACGGCCAATCCATCGCGCTCCAGGAAAAACAGTACCGCCTCCTCCTCGCCCTGGCCCGGCGCCCCGGCGAGTGCGTGCCCTACGAGGATATCTACCAACAGGTCTGGGGCGACATCATCGTGGAAGACAACCAGATGCACTACCAGAAACGCATGCTGGTCAAACGCCTCGCGGAGGCTGGTCCCGCTTTCGACACCCTCATCGGCACCGTGCCCAAGCGCGGGTTTACCCTGAACCTGACCCGGGAACAAGTATACGTTGCAGAGACGGTTACGCACGCGGCATAGGGACCCCGAAACTTCTGAATCCCTACCGGTATTCACGTTGCTTCTTCGACATTGGCCTGTGTTCCTGTTTGAATAGTGTGCGCCGGATTGTTAGACTAAGTCCTGTGGTTTACACTGAAGATTTATGCTTTGGGTTGAATCCGGAAAGAATGCATCATCCAATATCGCCGGATTCAAGACAGGATATCCGTGACGATGACACATACGTTATCCATTGAGTATGATGATGCCGTATTATTAAGTGCCGGCCTTCACGAACAGGAGTTCAACAGGGAAGCACGCCTCTTGCTTGCAGCAAAACTATATGAGTTGGGGAGGCTTTCGTCCGGGCAATCGGCCCGGTTATGCGGCATGAGTCGTGTTGCCTTTCTCTGCGCCTTGCCGCAGGCGGGTGTTCCCATAAGCAATATACGTGCTGAAGATGCCCTGCTCGAAATCGAGACGCTGCAACATGCTTGAACGGGTTGTTATGAATACAGGGCCGCTTGTGGCGCTGGCGCGTATTGATGCCCTGGAGATCATAGGGTTGCTCCCGGTTGAATTCATCTGTCCCGAAGAAGTCTATGCCGAACTGCGGGAAGGAGAAAGGCAGGGCCATATTCCTGCAACACCCGGTTATTTGCATATTCGCCCATTGGCGGCTCCGCTTTCTCCGCTGGCGGTATCATCCTTGGACACGGGGGAAGCCGCAGTTATCCAACTGGCATTGGAGAATGAAATTTCGCATGTGTGCATTGACGAGAGTAAGGGAAGGCGGGCGGCACTCAGTGTTGGTCTTAAAGTCATGGGCACATTGGGGATACTTGGACTGGCGAAAACGCAGGGCCTTATTCCGGCCATGCGCCCCTATTTGGAGAAGGCTCTGGCTGCCGGTATATATTACGATACCGGATTGGTAAACACGGTACTAAAGGCCTTTGACGAATAGTCACCGCACAGGGTACCCTTACAAAATACCGTTAATGTA
>MTKZ01038743.1_pt1 | contig 14292 bp, 18 predicted proteins | sample 1042781 | NCBI WGS metagenome assembly MTKZ01 (sample SAMN06212207, study PRJNA360539) | anaerobic digester metagenome | biome: Wastewater treatment plant; material: sludge; isolation source: anaerobic digester fed with sludge from wastewater treatment plant | place: Denmark: WWTP Viborg ...
CCCTTGAAAATTTTTTCAATTGGAACGTTTCGTTAGTCTATGGGTCAGTGCTCATCGCCTCCTGGACCGGGGGCCTTCCCATGGTGGCGACCAAAGGTCCCAGTATCGTGGGAATAAACCTGTTTATTGCGGGGTCAAACCCGCTCCATTCGGGAGATGTGGCGCAACTGTTCCGCAATGCCGTGCTGTGGCTTCGGGGCGCGTCTCCGCTGACCATCAGCCCGTCCTCGGGCATGCTGGCGCCCGGCGGGTCGGCAACCGTGGATCTCACCGCTGACGCGGCCGGCCTGCCTTTGAATTCCCTGAAAGCGTTTACGGCGGGTTTCAAGAGTGACNNCCGGCGGCATCGCAACGGTGGATGTGTCGCTGCTGGTCCATGCTTCCTGCGTGGAGGATACCACCTTCACACAGCGGCCTTATATGCCGGCGGAAAATGAATGGGCAGGGTATACAAGCAGTGACGCTTCCCCCCACAAGTGTTATGAAAATTTCTCCGGTTTGACGGGGCCGATTACGGCCTTGCGCTGGTGGGGCATTGATTTGGAATGGCTCCCAGGCTTTGTCGAATGTGATAGGCCGGAACCGGATGTGTTCCAAATCACGTTCTATGCCGATGACGCCGGGGCGCCGGGTGCATTGGTAAAGGAAATGCTTGTGCAGCCCCTGGTTACCGATACCGGCCTGTTGGGACAGGGCAGCTATAATTTCAAAGAGTACGAAGCGGTGCTGCCCGAATCGGTTTCCTTGAACAACGGATGGATTTCCATTATGGGGGCGGGCGGCGCGTCCTGCTGGTTCCTATGGTCCACTTCCCCCGAAGGCGACGGTGATTCACTGCAAGCATCCGATAGCGTACAACACTCTCTTTATACCGACATGAGCCTTTGCATTGCCACCGGCCCGGCGATTCCCCATCCGGCGGACACCAACGTGGACTTTCGCATCGTGTTGGGAGAAGCCATCGGCTATCTTACCGGCTGGCAGCAGGGCACCAATCCCATCGGCTACGCCATACGGGCGGCTTACCTGTGGCAGAACGGCGAACACTATGTCTATGACGGAGGCGCCGCGCCGCCGTTGTGTTGGGTATTGGCCCCATGACAGTCTGATGAACACCGATTCCTGGAAAGAGTCTGGAAACTATATCAGGGTGCTTACGCTTGTTCCCTGTTTTCAGTCTGTGGTCATAAGAAACAAGGGACAGAATCCCATAATAAACGTAAGTACCGGCCATTCATCTTTTTCCTTGACGCGGGACGGGTCGGGAAATAAAACAGAATCCAGAACATATCCAAGGTCCTGGCGTCAGGGTACGGGTTGTGGAAATGATGGTGTACCTTCGGCCCCCTGCGTTATTACGGAAAGGCTAAAACAAGTACAGGGCAGATGAGACAACAGACGCAGAAAGAAAATGCCGCTGTTGAAGTCACGCTCGCCAGGTGGCGGCATAAAGCAACCAATACCCTGATGATTGCCAGCGCCCTGGTATANNCCTGCCGGTAACAGCCATTGTTCTTGCCGGACAAGGCCCTGCGCTAACCGGGCCGATAACGGGTGTTGCCGTAGGGATTTACGGGATTCTCCTTCTTGAAACCCTGCTTTGGCGGATGGATTACCGGGTTCGTGTAGGCGTTAATCTTGCCACAGGCTACACGCTGGCGCTTATCGTTGGCATTGCCCTTCCCCAGGGACCGTTCATACGCGCGCTTCCCCTGATTCTTCCGCTTATAGCAACGATCTTTTTTGGTAAGAAGGGCGGGAAGCATCGCGACGGGGCTCAGCATCCTGATCCTCCTGTTCGTTCCCTCTTTGAGCACGGTGCCGGGCCTGGTCGGTAGCCTCATTGCCGAAGGGCAACACGTTTCCGAGTTGCCGTCCTTTATTTGGTTTCAGGGGATTGCCCTGATCGCCATCCTGCTGCAAGTCATGGTGCTGCTGGAACGGTTCCATATGATGCTGATGCAATCCCTGGCCGACCGCACCGTGGCCTATCACAAGCTAAAGGCCGAGATGCAGGAGCGTCGACGATTGGAACATGAAGTGGCCCGCATTACCGATGACGAGCGGCGCAGACTGGGAAATGAAATCCACGCCGGCGTATGTCAGCAGATCACGGCCGCGCTTCTGCGTTCAGAAGCGCTGAGAGAATGGCTGAACCCCGCGGACGCCTCGGCAACGGAAGCGATCACGGGACTCACAACCCTGCTTGAAGAGACCATTGACGAGGCGCGCGCGGTCGCCCATGGGTTGTGCCCGCTGGAGTCCGACCCTGAAGCGCTGGCCGCGGCGCTGCGAACGCTTGCAGGCAGGATTCAGACCGCCTCCGGCATTGCCTGTGCATTGGAGACCGTGGGGGATGTCTGTGTTGTTGATGTCGCCAGGGCAAATCACTTTTACCGGATTGCCCAGGAAGCCGCAAGCAACGCGGTCCGGCATTCCCATGCAAAAAAGATCTCCATGAGGTTGAGCGGCACTGATGACAGTCTGCTGCTGGAAGTGGAGGACGACGGAGTCGGCCTGCCTGCGGACAGCAATGCCAAGGGCATGGGTCTTCGCACCATGTCTTACCGGGCGGATTTGATGGAGGGCCGTCTGACCGCAACGACAGGGGCTGGAGGAGGAACCTGTATTGCCTGCCGGATACCGCGTACCGGCCTGCCGCTGCCTGAGCAGCAACGACAGGACGTCAAGGAAGGGCCATGAAAACCGAATCCGGGAAAATACCTGCGGCAATACGTGTCGTAATTGTGGACGATCATCCGGCGGTACGCCAGGGATTGGCCTTGCTGCTCCAACCCAAAGGAATTTCCGTTTGCGCGGAGGCGGGTGCGTGTGCGGAGGCTTTGGCGCTGATAGACAAACAGCGGCCCGATGTGGTCCTGGTAGACCTTTCCCTGGGCAACGAGGACGGTGCGGCGCTTCTGGAAGACTTGCGCGACCGTAACTGTCCCGCCCTGGTGTACTCCATGCATGAGGATGGCCGGCGCGTGGCCGGGGCCTTCGCGGCCGGGGCGCGGGGCTATGTCACGAAACGCGAGGTACACGGAGTGCTTGTGCAGGCGATTACGGAAGTCGCCCAAGGCGGACGTTTTGTGAGCCCCAGGGCCGCTCTCGCCCTCGCCAGCCATGCCGAGGACGGACACGCAGAAGGGACTTCCAACGAATTAAGCGTGAAAGAACAAGAGGTGTACCACTTTCTGGAGGCGGGCAAGTCCACCCGGAGTATCGCAGCGGCCATGGGAATCAGTACGCGGACCGTGGAATCTTACTGCGAACGCATTTGCAGCAAGCTGGGTTTGGATGGCATGCGTGAACTGCGCCATTACGCCAGCAGCCATCCTAGCGGCGATGCGTCCTGACGCGAGCATGCATACAGGATAACCTGAAAAGTCCCCTCCGATAGCTACGTCTGTTTTCGCGTCTTCTGTATCCTCTATGCCCCATAGGTCCTATTAAAATGGCCTGCCCCACGTAGGGTTTGCGGTCAGTGCTTCTATTCGCCTGAAAATGCTTAAGGGGGGCTATGCAATGGATTGGGGCATTGGCATAGGCGTGGGGGTTTCCCGGACAGGTTTGACCGGGAAAACCCCCACAGACAAATGGATGCCAATATGCTAATCTTAATCATCTTTTTCAGAAAGACCACACGTTTTTTTGCCTCCAAATGAAGGGTTTACACAATAAAAAAAGATAGAAAATCGGAAAATTCCTTAACGCACCTCCTCTTGCTATGGGTGCTGCTAATGGCGTTTGACGCTATCTCCTATGCCGACCCGCCGCAGACGATTAACATACGCGGGCAACTGCTAAACGCACAAGGCCAGGGGCTGGGCGGCGCTCGGGAATACAGCGTACAGTTTTATGATGCGGCGACGGCGGGTACTGCCCTCGGAAGCGCCAGTACAGGCCCGACGGATGTTTCGCCGGAAGGCTTGTTCAATATCCCTGTGCTGTTGCCGGAATCCGCGGTAACCGCTGCGGAAGTGTGGTATGAACTTGCCGTGGATGGCGAGGCGACGCCGGGGCCGCTGGGACCGGAGGATGTGTTTCCAAACCGGGTCAAGGTGGAAAGCGTGCCTTTCGCCCTTGAATCCGCGTAGGCCACGCATGTGGAGGTTTCGGCGGTGGGCTCAGGAACGGTGCTGGAAACGGAATTCGAAGCCTTGTCCGGTGTCACTTCAGGTATCCAGGATCAACTGGACGAAAAGGCGAACACTGACGCCGTTTACACAAAAACGGAGGTGGATACGTCGCAAGGAGCACAAGATACCGCTATCGCCGCCAAGGCCAACAGCGCGGACGTGGTCGCCAAGGCTGGGGACACCATGACGGGCCCCCTTGAAATGACGCCGTCGGCCGTGCCCGGCACCGTAACGGACAAACTTTACAATGTGGGTGGCGTCCTGCAATGGAACGGCAATCCGGCATACCGGTTCCCGTGGACGACTGTTACGGCGGACACGCAGATGGTTGGCAACAACGGCTATATCGCCAATGACTCGAGTTTGATTGCGCTAACGTTGCCGGCGTCGGCCACGCTGAACGTGGGCGACACGGTGCGTGTCAGCGCTATAGGGACAGGCGGATGGAAGATTGCCCAAAATGATTCGCAATCCATCTGCGTCGGATCGCTTCAAATCCCGGGCTCGGTCGGTTTTTGGACGGCGCACGAGAGCTTGCATAACTAAATGGCCCTGGCGTCTTCCTCGGATGGCGCCAAACTTGTTGCCTGCGAGTTAGACTATATCTACACGTCGACGGACACGGGTGTAACGTGGACGCCGCGCATTGAAAGCATGGGGGGCTGGAACGGTGTTGCCTCCTCGGCCGATGGCGTCAAACTGGTGGCTTACGATATGTTCTCGATCTATACTTCGACGGACTCGGGCGCCACATGGACAGATCGCTTCGCTCCAATGGAGTCCTGGATGGCCATCGCGTCATCCGCGGACGGGACCAAGTTGGCGGCTTGCGCCTATAACAGCAATATCTACATCTCTGCGGACTCGAGCGGGACATGGACGCCTCGCGCCAGCATTCAGAACTGGCGGGCCGTTGCATCCTCGGCCGATGATACACGACTGGTCGCCTGTAAGGGCGCTCCTTCGGGCGGGAGCATCTTCACCTCAACGGATTCAGGGATGACATGGGTGGCCCATGGCCCCAGCATGTATTGGTATAGCCTGGCCTCTTCGGCAGACGGAACCAAACTGTTCGCCTGCGCATATAACGGTCAAATATATACCTCAACAGATTCAGGAGTGACATGGACGGCCCGTGACAGCGTGCGTTCCTGGAATGGCGTGGCCTCTTCGGCAGACGGAACCAGACTGGTCGCCTGCGTAAACTATGGCGGCATCTATACTTCAACAGACGCTGGCGTAAGTTGGACGGCCAATCCAAACACATTCTCGCCTGACGGATTGTGGACGGACGTAGCCTCATCGGCCGATGGCACGAAACTGGTGGCGTGTAGCGCGTGGGGCTACGGTGGCCGCATCTACACGTACGACAGCAACAGGGCGACCACAATCCCGGGTACTGCGGGCTATCCAAGCGGAGGCGCGTATAGCGCGGTTGAACTGCAGTATGCGGGCAGTGACACGTTTGTGCTCATCAGCTACGTCGGCTCACTTGGTGCGAACTGAGAAACCCGGGTCCCGGGTTGCGGGTGGCCGCGACTCCCGATTGGAGGCTGGCGCTATGAAACGTTTTGAAAGAGTATTTTCCCCAGGGTGCCTCATCGCAGGTTTAGGTATCCTTATTTGCTTTACCAGCGGCGCAGTCAATATAAACGGCAGTGGCGTGTCGCTGCACTTGGCGACGACGGACTTGTCCTCGTCTGCGGCGCAGACGAACGATGCGAACGTACGCGCCCTGTTTGCCGGTACACCTGTGGTTGGTATTATCTCTACCAGCGGCGCGGGTGCGAAGATCATCATCGAACCCATGAACCTCCTTGCGGCCAACGACAGCGGCGATATGCCGATGGCGGAGTTTTCTGCTGATCCCCGTGTGGGCGGAGCGCCGCTGGAAGTCCAGTTCCAAGACTTGTCATCCGGCGGGCTGTACCAAATCCTTTCCTGGACATGGGATTTCGGCGACGGCAGCCCCTACAGTTCCGAGCAGGACCCGAACCATTGGTATGAAAGTCCCGGAAGTTACACGGTAACCCTGACCCTGATGACGACGGGCGGCACGGTTTCGACCAGCAAAGAGAATTACATTGCCGTTGTGCAGCAGGTGCCCGCTCTGGATATTACGGAAATGCTTCTGCTGGTAGTTATGTTAATAATCACGGGCACCGTGCTCATACACAATCGGCGGTATCATAACCGTTATGCAAATTGTTATTGAGAATGCGTTATGCAATTCTAACGCGGGCGTTGCCCGCGATCCAGAACGACAATATTCAGAGTAGGTTGTTCACACTTTAGTGTGCATGTTAACACAAGTACCTGGAATAACATAGCACGCTAAAGCGTGAACAACGGACTTGACTTCTTGTTTTTGTTGATAGATATTTTTTCATAAGGCACTAATTTTTTCAGTGTGTTTCTTATTAAGCCGTTATCACCGTATGTTAAACTATGTTCGTGGAAGGTTCCTGTTTCGGGCTCCCTGAAATGCAGAGAGGACATTTATATGTCAGAGTTTGTTGAAGCCTATAGACGTATAGGCGATGAGGAAGATAATTTTGATATTGCGTTCTGGCAGCGTCAGGGGCCTGAGACCATCTTTGAGGCGGCCATGCAGATGATTTTAGATGCGGAATTGATAAGGAACGGCCATGTTACAGAACCGCGACTGGATAGAACTGTTGAATCTTTTCAACACCTGTAAGATTCGGTACCTGGTCGTTGGCGGGTATGCGGTAATGCGTTATACAGAGCCCAGATTCACAAAGGATTTGGATCTATGGGTTGCCACAGACATCAAGAATGCGACAGCCATCTATGATGCCCTGAAAACATTTGGCGCGCCTCTGGCCAATCTTACTGTCGAGGATTTCCGCACACCTGGTTACTTCTACCAAATGGGCCGCCCACCCCTTCGCGTAGACATTATGCTCTCCATTCCGGGCATTGCGTTTGAAGACGCCTGGACGCAAAGAGAGATGGTCACCATTGCCGGGGAAACCGTTCCTTTCATCTCAAAAGAGGATCTGATAAAAGCCAAAGAGGCCAGCGGACGCCCTCAAGATTTGATTGATATCGCTAATTTGAAAAGAGAGCAAAAGAAATAAAGCCTGCCTTTTCTCCTGCCGTTGCCCGATTACGGAATACACATCCGCCAAATCAAGGGATGGATACTGTCGGGCGATTTCTTCCGCGGTGGCGCCCTCCAGGAAAGCCGCGATAACCGTATCAAGCGTTACACGCGTTCGTCCTACGCGGATAACACCATCATCATCCACGGTCAAAGGGAGGGATTCTGTCGCGGTTGCGAGTGACACGCCAAGAACCTTTCGGATACGCCGAACCATTCAATGCTTGTCTGTCGTTTCTATATGGCATAGTATCATTTTAAAGCAATATCTTCTAAAAATACAATTTATGTAACATTTTAGCCATCTGAAGAAACTATATATGGATTATGGGTATAATATAGGTACAAGATATTGTATACGGAGAGTGTACATTGCCGGAGTTGTGCCACGATATTTCTCTGGGCTCTTCGCTTACCGAAGAACAAGCACGCGCTATTTTTGCGTTGGGCGAAGCCGCCGTGGTATTCGCGTTGTTGACCCAAGCCAAGATGTTGGCCGAACAGCGGGCAGCCGAAGCGGCCACTTCGCATCAAACGCCTTCCACGCCATCGGGCATGAAGCCCGTCTTCCAGAAACCGACTGCTTCTACGCGCGGCAAGAAAAAGCCGGGGCGAAAACCGGGCCATCCCGGAAGCCGACGGGAAATTCCCTCGCACATAGACCAGCGCGTGGAACACCGGGCCGAAACCTGTCCGGATTGCGGCAGTCCGCTGCAACGCTGTCAGGAAACGCGCACACGTTATACCGAGGACATTCCCGAGAACATCCAACCCGTAATCACCGAACACATCATCCACCGCGATTGGTGTCCCCAATGCAAGAAGAAAGTCGAGCCTGCGGTAAGCGCTGCCTTGTCCGGCGCCAGTTTGGGCAAGCGAATGCTGGTGCTGAGCGCGTGGATGCACTACGCCCTGGGCACGACGCTCTCGCAACTGGTCGAGGTGTTCAACTTTCATCTGCTGCTGAAGGTCACGCCGGGGGGGACTGGTGCAGATGTGGCGGCGTTTGGCACAAATTTTGGGTTATTGGTACGAGGAAATCCAGCAAGAAGCGCTGGATTCGGCCGTACTCAACGCGGACGAAACCGGCTGGCGCGTCAACGGCAAGACGCACTGGCTTTGGTGTTTCGCCACAAACGAATTGAGTTACTTCATGATCAACCGTTCGCGGGGCAGTCCGGCGTTGATGGAATTTTTTCTTCAAGAATTCGCCGGTACGCTGGTGAGCGATTTCCGGGCGCCCTACAATGCCGTGATCTGCGCGGCGCGGCAAAAGTGTCTGGTGCATCTGCTGCGCGACCTCGAGCATGTGGAGCGGTACAAGTCGCCCGGCGCGCATTGGCCCGCCTTCGCCAAGAAACTGCGTCGCCTGATCAAGGATGCAATCCGGTTGTTGCGGCAGCGAACGGAACTTGGAGCCGAAACCTATGGCTCGCGCCGTGCCTGCCTTGCCCAGCGGCTGGAGGAACTGATCGCCGCGCCATGGGAAGATGCGCAAGCACGTCGCCTCATCAAGCGCCTGCGGCGCCACAAGGACGAACTGTTTACCTTTCTGGATCAACCCGGTGTTCCTTTCGAGAACAACTTGGCGGGGCGTTCCATACGCCCTGCCGTGATACTGCGCAAGAACATCTATGGCAACCGCAGCGAACAAGGCGCAGTTACCCAAGCCGTATTCATGAGTGTCTTCTTCACGTTGAAGAAGCGAGGACACAACCCGGTAAAGGCTGTCCAAAACGCGCTTACCGTATACCTTCAAATAGGCAAAATGCCTGGATTGCCGAAAAAAACTACTTCAGACGGCTAAAGTCTTACCAAACTTCTATCTCCCCGTTCATCAGCCTTGGCAGGAGAAGGTCGCGGGCTTTTTCCAGGCCTTCGATTGTTTGTTGAAGGTTCGCAATCTGAAGATCTATTGGACGCACATGCTCCATAAACATCTCAGCGATCTGATCCGCCGGCTGCACCAATGTGACGCCATGAAGATCTTTCTTCGTGATCGCGGCAAAGATCGCTCCGCCACCCATCATGTCCTCTTTGAAGAAATGGCTTTTCAGTGCATAAAAAAGAAGGTTCTGTTGATTCCGGTTTGAGCGGATGGCGGCGAGACCTCGTCCGATGATGATCTTATCTTGGGTAATATTGATCCTTCCCACAGGCGCTCTGACGCTAAACAGAATGTCGCCGGGCTCCGCTAATCGATTCGGGATAGTGCAGTAGGTCTCGTGAGATGGAAAGCGGATGCCGAAGTTCGTCACGCCTTGGTGAAAGGGAAGCCCGTTTCCTTCTTCGTTGTAGTAGATCGATTTCGGGCTTTGACCCATTGTTATGTCGGAGATCTCTTTGAGCGCCCTTTTGTCCCACCCCTCCGGCACGCCGTCTTTGATTTTGGTGTGTTCGTGGCCGGGGAAACGGAGGTGGACAAACCATTCCTTGTAGAGCAGCCGCGCCGCCTGCTCCAGCAACTGAATCCGCCGCCGGTTGTTCTCGATCAGGTCTTCGTAGGCGGAGAGGACGGAGGCAATGCGTTCCTGCTCTGGAACCGATGGAACGTGTACTTCTAGCCTTTTGAGGTCGTTTGCTCGTATACCGGCTTGGACACCTTGTGTGACAATTGATCGTATGGGGCAATTCGAGGAGTTGAAGTAATAGTAATAGGACTCTGGAACTGCGAGTTCTCGCTTCAATCGAACTCGGATAATATGTGACTCAAATGTCGTAGGTTCATCTAATTCCTTCACCAGAGAGCACTTTCCCGCGCCAGCCAAAACAAGTGATTGTCTTGCAAACAGAAGGTCGCCACATTCAACCAGCATGGTCGAAACTTCTTTTTCATTCATGGGCACGCGTTCCATTTCAATAGGCCCTATCCGATCATTGGCGAAAAGTTCTCCCATATTGATCATTTTGAAACCATTGCCCCGGACACGTGCAGGCCCGCTGAGCCCATTCTTAGACGGGACTAAATAAAGGCTCTCGAACTCCTGTGTCGGCCACATCATACTCTCAACTCCTCGGAGTTCTTCCTGATGGTCGCGGCCAGATAGAAGGGTGAAGTTTGAAGGGTAAAGTTTGAAACACCACGTTCTTCCTTCCTTTCCCACTTCAAACTTTTCACTTCACATTTCATTCTTCTCCCTCTCCAGCCAGTTCGGCTTCGATTTCCTCAATGCTCGGCAGGCTTCCTTTCAAACCCTCGGGCAGCGTCTCGGTGAGTTGCGTTTCCCACTGGGCCACGCCCATGGGCTTGCTGAATCCGCGCAGGGCGTATTCCACGGTGATCTGTTTTCTGCTTTTGCACAGCAGCAGGCCAATGGTGGGTTGGTCGTCCGGGTGACGCAGCAGATCATCCACGGCGGAGAGGTAGAGGTTGAGTTTTCCGACAAATGCCGCGTCGAAGGGAACGGCCTTCATCTCGACAACGATATAGCAGCGCAACTTGAGATGATAAAAAAGCAGGTCGAGATAGAAATCCTCATTCTCCACCTCAAGGTGTACCTGGCGCCCGACAAAAGCAAAGCCCGCTCCCAGTTCCAACAGGAAATGCTGGATATGGGCGACCAGGGCCTGCTCAACCTCGCGTTCCTTGCGGGGATCGGCGGTGCCGAGAAAATCAAAAAGGTAGGGGTCTTTGAAGACCTGGGCGGCCATGTCGGAATCGGGTGGCGGCAGGGTCAGTGCGAAATTGTTGACGGCCTTTCCCTGTCGCTGATACAGACCGGATTCGATCTGCATGGCCAGCACATTTCGGCTCCAACCGTTCTCGACGATTTTTTGCGCATACCAAAGGCGGGTGGGCTGGTCGGAACATTTCTCCAACAGCGTGAGATTGTGATACCAGGTAATTTGTGCAAGCGCCTCTTGCACAATTTTCCGCTCCGGCCACGCTTCGGCGAATTTGCGCATATATTTGAGGTTGCGCGGGGAAAGGCCGTTCATATCCGGGAAGGCGGCTTTGAGGTCGTGGGAGAGGCGGTCAATCACCTTAGCGCCCCAGCCCTGCTGTCGTTGTCGTTGAAGGATCGCCTGGCCGATATCCCAATATAGCAACACCATAGCGGCGTTGGCCGCCAGCGTAACACGCAAGCGTTCGGAGCGGATACGCTCCTTCAGCGCATCGAGTATGGTCCCATAGTCGTCGGGGAGCGTATTTTTTCCCGGTGGTACGGGAAAAAGAGCTTCCTCACGGCTGCGACCTCGTGAATTGCGTTCTGATTTGCTCATATCCCAAATTCCCCGAGAAGTTTGAAGTGTGAAATCATGACTTCTGCCCGCCCTTCTTTGACTTTGGCAACCGCTTTAGTTTCTCGGCTTTGCTTTCCAGACTACGGTCGAAGTCTGAAGGCTCCTGATCCTCTCGGCGGATACGCTCCCTGTTGAACTTATCATATTCAGCTTCGGCCAGCTCTTTGGCCATCTCGTGGGAGATTGTTCCTGCGTGTTGGAGGACGTTGCGCTCGTTAAACTGGAGAAAGGCGTCGAGTTTGGCGACCCAATCCTTCATGTACATGGGGATACGCCGCATGGCCTGTCCCTCGGCGTAGATGAGATATTGCTCGACCAGGTTGTTGAGGGCGGCCAGTTCTTGTTCGTTGAGATAGTTTTTGGCTATGGTCACATCCTGCTTGCGAGCCTTGTCGCCGCGCCAGTTGGTGAGACCCATGTTGGGCTTGCTGTGATCGGCGCGTTCATGGATGATCTCTGCGGCGGTCTGTCCGGTAATCGCCCAGTGGAGTTTATTCTGGACGGTCTTGAAAAAGGACAGGCTGATTTCCTGGGTGGGGTCGTAATCCATACTGGTGGCGTAAATATCGGTGATTTTTTGATAGAAGCGCCTTTCCGAGGTGCGTATGTCCTGGATACGTCGCAGAAGTTCGTTGAAATAGTCAAAGGGATGGTCGGGATTCTTGAGCCGCTCATCGTCCATGGTAAACCCCTTGACGACGTACTCGGTGAGTCGCTGGGTGGCCCAGATGCGGAACCGGGTGGCGATATGAGATTTCACCCGGTAGCCGACGGAAATGATCATGTCTAGGTTGTAATACTCCAGGTCCCGACGGACCTCCCTGCTTCCTTCTTTTCGAACTGTTAAGAATTTCTTAACAGTTGCCTCCGAAGTTAATTCCCCTTCCTCGTAAATATTTCGTATATGCATACTTACATTTGGAATGCTGGTTTGAAAAAGCTCTGCTATCAGCGGTTGAGTCAACCAGACGGAATCCTCTTCAAGCCGGACGTCAATCTTAAAGGTACCGTCTTCCGCCTGATAGACTAAGAAATGACTTTTCTGCGGCAGGTTATCGCTCATATCCCCAATTCCTCGAAGTTCTTCTTAATCATCGCGGCAAGTTGCACCGCCTCATTATTGAGATCGTCCAATTCAACATGAATTTCCCGCAAGGTCTCTTCGAAGTCGAAATTCTCGTCTTCCTCTTCAGGCGCCACGCCGACATAGCGGCCCGGCGTGAGGCTCCAGTCGTTGACCTCAATCTCGGTACGATCCACCAGTTTGACCAGCCCTTCGACATCACACAATTTGGCTTCGGGGAAGCGCTCGGTGAGCCAGTGGGCTTGCCGCCAGAAGTAGCGGACCTGCTTGAGTTGCTCGACGGCCAGGGCGCGGGCTTCGTCGGCGGCTTTGCGGGCACGGGTGACAGCGCTGAAAACGCCCCTCACCCCCACCCCCTCTCCCAGCGGGAGAGGGGAGGATGGCAATTCATCAATGAGGCGGCAGGCGAGCTTGTAGAGCAGGTCGGTCTGTTTGACCAGGTCGCGGCTGATTTCGGCGAGCGGTGCGAGCCGCTCGACCGCTTTTTTCAAAGCGCCGTTGCTGGTCTTTTGGCCTTTCCAGGCGGCCTGCTCCTTGGCGATGGATTTTTGGAAGACCTGGGTATCGGACTTGAACGCGGGCAGGGCGGCGTCCAGTTCCTTCAGCGGATCGGCGTGGGAAGCGTTCTTGTCCAAGGCCTTGAGGAACGGCGCAATAGCGCTACGCAGGACCGCCAACGAGACGATGAAGTCCGGCAGCGGCTCGATAGGCTGGCCATCATCATCCTGAGCGGTGATGCACGCCGCGCGCTCGTCCAACATGCGCCGGCAGTAGCCCGCCACGAGGTCGAGATACCGTTCGGTCTGCCCCCGGTAGAGCCAGACGATAGCCAGGAGGTTCTGCTCCTGCTCGGGGCTGAAGTCATAGATTTTCCGGGTGACTTTTTGATAGATGTTGCGGGCATCTATCATGAGAAGGTGGCCTTTTCTGTTCAATGGGCTGGAAAATCTACCCTCACCCCCGACCCCTCTCCCAGAGGGAGAGGGGAGCAGGCTTTCCTTTTGTCCGATGCTTTTGGAAGGAGTGGAGATCTGGTCTCCTATTTGCTCCAAAGCTGCGGCAGTGCTGTTGATGAGGGTCTCATTGGGAATGCGGAGAACCTGAATTCCCTGCGATTTCAGATAAGTATCTCGTTTCGCATCCTTATCTCGGCGTTGCTCATGGGCTGCGCCATCGAGTTCCACCGCCAGTTTAGCCTCATGGCAGTAGAAGTCGAGAATGTAATCGCCAACCTGGTGCTGCCTCCTGAACTTGAGCCCCATAAACCTGCGATCGCGGACCAATTCCCAGAACAACTCTTCTGCCGGGGTTTGCTTCACGCGCAACTCACGGGCACGGTCAACCAATCCGGCAAAGTCATATCCGCCCCGATAGTGGCTCTTTTTGCTCCCCTCTCCCCCTGGGAGAGGGGCTGGGGGTGAGGGTTCGTTCGGGCAATCTGGCTTGCCGCGATCGAGGAACCAGAGTTCGCAGGGGACCGTTCTCGTGTAGAAGAAATTCGAACGAATAGCGATCATGACATCCACGTCGCCGGTTTCAATCAGTTTCTGGCGAACCTTGGCCTCATCGCGCCCGGCGCTGGAGGCCTGGGACGACATGACGAAGCCTGCCCGGCCCTGTTCGTTCAGGTAGGCGTAGAAATAGCTGATCCAGACGTAGTTCCCGTTGGAGACCTTGCCCTTCTTGTTCACGCC
>MTKZ01124506.1_pt1 | contig 14286 bp, 4 predicted proteins | sample 1042781 | NCBI WGS metagenome assembly MTKZ01 (sample SAMN06212207, study PRJNA360539) | anaerobic digester metagenome | biome: Wastewater treatment plant; material: sludge; isolation source: anaerobic digester fed with sludge from wastewater treatment plant | place: Denmark: WWTP Viborg ...
CCAGTTCGTCAATCACCCTGGAAACTCCGAACGGCGGCGAGACCTATCTGCAGGGATCCGAACAGACTATCCAGTGGAAGTATACCGGCGATCCCGGACCCTTCGTGAAGATCGAGGCATTACGGAATGGTTCGGTCCTCGCGGTCATCACTCCCAGTACGCCCATCGGTCCCAGTGGTTGGGGCTCCTACAACCTCACGTTCCCCTACTCAACCCCGGTGGGCTCAGACTACCAGATCCGGGTGACGAGCACCAGCAACCCGGCATGGACCGATACCAGTGATGGTCCCTTCGCCATCGTCCCGGCAATCACGGTCCTTTCCCCTGATGGAGGAGAGGAATGGGAGCAGGGATCCACCCATCCCCTCACCTGGACANNAGTCATCACCCCGAACACTCCCATTGCACCCGGATCCTACTCCCTGACCTTCCCTGCCTATACGCCGCTCGGGAACGATTACCGGATCAGGATCACCAGCACCACCTATCCTGCATGCACCGATACGAGCAACGGGATGTTTGCGATCATCCCGGTATGAGCCGGATCTCCCCATTTTTTTTCCAAGGCTGCACACAAGTATCAGAATCCCTCGAATGAGGTCCTTCTGCCAGAGGGTATCCTTGTGACTGCCCTTTTCGATCAAATGCAACCAGAACATCTGGAGGGAGCGGAGGTTCCAGCAGCCACCGATATCGACCGGCTGCGTGGGCTCATGAATAGTGCTCAAATGCGTGAAAATCCAATCAGGTGATCTTACCGCAAGGTTAGCTGGTGCAACATCAGGATTCAAAAAAAATAAAAGAAATTAATTTGATTCTGTAGATCTGATTTTTTATGATGCATTCACGATTGGATACGTTCATCATTGTACTGGTAGCCCTTTTGGCGGTTATCGGCACAGCGTCTGCCGGAACGGGGGACCTGCAGGTGCTGGAGCCAGATACCGTCGGCATTGACGAAGCCAGCGGGTCCGCATGCCCGGGCTGCACTCCGCCAACCGCAGCCTTCAGGGCAGATACAACCTCAGGAAGTGCCCCGTTCACCGCCCAGTTCCACGATATGTCGATCGGGACGATCGTGGACCGGTACTGGGACTTCACCAACGATGGGAGCATTGACAGCACCACGTGGAACCCCACCTTCACCTACACACAGCCCGGCACCTACACCGTCAGGCTGATCGCGGTCGGCTGCGGTGGTGCAGACATCGAGGTGAAAACCGACTATATCACCGTACTGCCGGGAGCGACCCTCTCACTGGTGGCGCCAAACGGAGGGGAGACCTGGGAGCAGGGATCCACCCATACCATCATGTGGCGCTATACCTACAATCCCGGGGATATCACCATCGAGGTATTGAAAGGATCAACCTCCCTTGGCACCATCCCCAATGTCCCGGTAGGAGATGCGGGACAGGGATCATACGACCTGACCCTGCCCTATTCGGTGCCGGTGGGATCAGACTACCGGATCAGGATCGCCAGCAGCAACTACCCTGCCCTGAACGATGTGAGCGATGCTCCTTTTACGATCAGTGCTGACAGTACTACCTCGATTGCCCTGGCATCTCCCAACGGGGAAGAGAGCTATTCGCTCGGTTCCGTCCTCCCCTTCTCCTGGACCTATACCGGTAATCCCGGACCCACGGTGAACATCGAGGTGCTGAAGGGGACATTGGTCCTGAAAGTGCTCCCGGCCATCCCCGTAGGATCAGAGGGATCAGGGTCCTACAGCCTGACAATCCCGTATTCCACCCCGCTCGGGAACGATTACCGGGTCAGGGTCACCAGCACCAGCAATCCGGCATATACCGATACCAGCGACAAGTCCTTCACGATAACCGCCCCCACGATCACCATCACAGCCCCGGACAACGGTGACACCTGGCAGCAGGGGTCGACCCAGTACATCCAGTGGGACTATACCGGTAACCCCGGTCCCACGGTGAAGATCGAGGCGATCAAGGGGTCAGCCGTCCGGGTTATTGCCGCGAGTGCTCCCCTCGGGTCTGGCGGTTCAGGATCCTTCACGCTGACGATCCCCCCAACCATCCCGTCAGGATCAGATTACCAGATCAGGGTCACCAGCACCAGCTACCCCGCCTGTGCTGATACCAGCGATGGGACGTTTGAAATCGGCAATCCTACATAAAGTGGAATAAAACCCATAAGGGGTAACGAGGAAACCCCTCTTCTTCTTTTTATGTGTTCAAACGCTCCGATATTTGATAGAGATCTTTACCCGATCCTGCTTTCCGATGACTGTGGTTGTACCTATCCAACGCACTGTAAAACTGAAGAACTAGCGCAGGTCATCCCTGGCACCCAGAAAGGTTTCAGGATTATGTTCCTACACTTGATGTGCCCCTCCAAGACAAAATCCTAGGGAGTCCTATATGGTTTGTGATGCAGCTCCGCTATCCTACCAATACTGATGAGCAATGGGAATGTTCACGATCAGTGCACATCGAAAAAAAGAGAGAAGACCTGCAGAGATCTCACTATATGAATTACTTCCCTATTCGTGCTGATTGATAATTGAAGTATGGGAAAGAACCCTTTTCTGCAAATATATTTTAAAATCTCTCTGAATATTACAGTTGTGGGGCAGGGTTGGAAAGCTCCACAACAATTCATAATGTATTTATGATACCCTTTTGAGATACTCCCCGTTTACTACATTAGTGTACACAAGGGGGATGTTCCAAATGAAATATTCTGGATTAACAGTAATTGTCATTNNGCATTCGGTGATACTTCTGATAACTCTGATGGTATAATGCCAGTCCACCCTGTTGACCCCTCTCTTTCCAGCGCCCCTATTCCCTATGGGAATAGTAACCAGGTATCAACCACGGCGGCCATCCTTTCAGAACCAGATCTTCCTGAGGAGAATGAGGCCCCCATTTCTTCTTCGATTTCATATATTTCCTCCGATTATGGATTGGAAGACCAGGGTTCTGATCCCACTTTAATCGCATATTATCCGTTTTCGGGAGATGCAGACGATTCGAGCGGGTACGGTCACCATGGAACCGTGTACGGGGCAAATTTGACAACTGATCGTTTCGGGAATCCAGCCGGGGCGTTCGAATTCGATGGCATCGACGACTATATCGATCTCGGACTCTCGGACGANNCTCGGACGATATGAAGATCCAAGAAGCAATAACTCTTTCAGCATGGGTAAAAGCCCCACCAATCCCCGCAGGTACTTTATGGGCAATTATTTCATCGCAATGCGATGATCCCACCGACACGGGGGCCTCAATAAATATTGACGGAAGAATAAGTCCTGATGGCCAACCATCTCCTGCACGACATCTTCACTTCCAGATTGGAGATAACAATTGGCATAGTACCAATTCAAACTCGGTCATACCTGAAAATGAATGGGTATTTCTTGTAGCAACGAGACAAACCGGTCAACCAGCCGAAATTTACTATAATGGTATCCCCCAGCCACTCACGAGTGAGGACTGGTCCGGTGAAATAGTCTATGTGAATAATTGGTCAATCGGCAGGCAGGCAGACCTTGGGAGATATTTTAAGGGCTGCATTGATGACGTCAGAATTTACAATCGGACGTTGCTCCAATCAGAAGTAATTCTCCTCCAGACAGGAAATCCTGTCTATCCAGACAGGGTATTAAACACGTCCCATGTGCCGGTGTACGTTATTGGAACCAACTTCACCGAGGGTATCGTTGTTGACCTGGAACAGGATGAAACAGGCATCGCAAGAGCTCAGGCGATTACGATTAGGGATCCAACCTTGCTTCTTGCCGATTTTGATCTTACCGGAATTGAAGCCGGGACCTATGATATCAGAGTACGATGGCCCGATTCTACCGAACTGTTCCTCCCTTCGTCTCTCATGGTCATGTCAAGAATCAAAGGATATTACAGCTTTTCGAATAGTGCAGAGGATAGTTCCGGATATGGTCATGATGGCTCAGTGTATGGTGCCACTCTCACAGCAGATCGTTACGGAAATCCTGCAAGTGCGTATGACTTCGATGGCATCGATGATTATATCGATCTCGGACTCTCGGACGATATGAAGATCCAAGAAGCAATAACTCTTTCAGCATGGGTAAAAGCCCCACCAATTCCGGCAAATACTCTTTGGGCGGTTGTTTCATCCCAACGTGACAATCCCACACACACGGGGGCCTCAATAAATATTGACGGAAGAATAAGTCCTGATGGCCAACCATCTCCCGCACGACACCTCCATTTTCAGATCGGGGATAATAATTGGCATAGTACCAATTCAAATTCGGTTGTTCCTGAGAATGAATGGGTATTTCTTGTGGCAACGAGACAAGCCGGTGAGCCAGCCCGGATCTATTATAATGGTATTCTCCAGCCGCTCTCCAGTGCAGATTGGTCCGGTAAAATAGTGTATGTGAATAACTGGTCGATCGGCAGGCAAGCAGACCTGGGGCGGTATTTTAAGGGCTGCATTGATGACGTAAGGATCTACCACGATGCCCTTACTGCTCCGGAAGTGATCAGCCTCTACAGTGGAGGTCGTCCGGTGTATCCTGATGCGATATTCCCCTCTTCAAACACACGATTCACCCTCTTCGGATCAAATTTCACCGATGGCCTGATTATCGAGGTCGAAAATTCGGGAACAGTTGTTGCAAGGGCTGACACTATTGAGGTCAACGATCCTTCAATGCTTACTGCATATTTCGATCTCTCAATGGCTCAACCGGGTATGTACGATATCAGGATCAGATGGCCAGATTCTTCCGAGCTTTTCTTCCCGGCCTCGCTCACACTAAAATCGAAAATTGTGGCGCAATACAATTTCAATGGGAATGCATCAGATCTGTCGGGAAACGGACATGATGGGACTGTTCACGGAGCGGCCTTGGTCCCCGACAAAAATGGGAACTCGGCTGGGGCATACGAATTCGATGGAATTGATGATTATATCAATGTCAATTATTCGCCAGATTTTGATCCGCCGTCTTTTACAATAACCGCATGGGCAAAATTCACCGGATCCGGTGATGATTATCAACACATTATTTCGAAACATGTGAATTATCTTGGATCCAGAGAGGGGTATGGTTTACAATACCAAAAAATCAGTGATAATTTTAATTTTTTTACCGGGGAAGGCGGATCAGGTTACGATCATATTAATTCAGGGATTGTGGAACCCGGGGTTTGGTATTTTATCGCCGGAACATTTGATGGAAATGAAAAAAGGCTTTACATTGATGATAGTTTAGTGGGAATGAGTTCAACCACTGTCGTCCACTCCCCAAACGATTTAACAATCGGATGTGGGGGTCAGTTTGGAAGTCATTATCCCCAATTCGGAGATTTTTTCAAGGGAACCATTGACGATATAACGATTTATAATCAGAGCCTCACCTCAGATGAAATTCGGAATCTCTATCTCCAGACCTCGAATCGGTCATTCATCGTGTCCCCGAGGACTGTTACGAATACTTTTCATGTTAAAATTCAGATTTACGGAAAAAATTTAACCGAAGGTATACAGGTTAATTTAGAGAGAGATGGATCTTTCATAACCGCTGCAGAACAAGTATTCCGTTCTTCATCCACGATGCTTGTGGCCACCTTCAATCTCTCGTCTATTCCCCTAGGGGAGTGCGATGTAACCATACAATGGCCGGACGGAACGCGCCATTCTTCTCCTGGGGCTTTATCTATCAAATCTTTGCCAGAAGGCGTAATCTTCGAGAACACCAATATAAAGATGAGCGCCGGCACCCCTCAGACATTCACATTCACCGTCCCTGAAACACAGAATCTTTTTGTCACACTTCAGAAGGTCCAGTATCCCGGCGATCCCCACTGGAGCTGGGATCGGAGGCTCGCTCTCGTCCAAGATGATACTGAAGTGGCAAATTCCCATAGTAACCAAGACCAGATAATCCACTTGGTGAATCCTGAACCGGGAGAATATAACTTAACTGCCACCTCGGATTTAACCGGATCTGGGATCCTAAAGGTATGGACGGCATTACCTGCTTTTCCAGATGGTAACTGGGTTGTTGATCCTATTTATCGCCCCTATGGATCGACGTTCCGACAGATTGAGATAGAACCAGGGAAGAGCTCACTCACCTTTAATGCTCAGGCTATCGGTACGTGGAGTCGCTTTGACGTCTACCAAGGACAATGGGGCAACGGTCAGCATTGGATTAGTTCCAGCGGTCCAGAAGCCGCTCTCACAATCCCAAATCCCCCGGCAGGATTGTATATTGTCCAATTCATGGATACCCAGATGATTACCGGGGATGACCAATACCGGGAAGTGATGCTGAAGGCGTCAACAACCGGAACAATCGAACCGCCACCGGTATATCTTCCAATGATTTCCAGTTTCACTCCAACAAGAGGGGGAAATGCCGGGACAATTACCATGGAAATCAAGGGTGCCTGGTTGGAACCGAATGCATCCGTTGATCTCACCCAGCACGGAAAGCCTGTGGTCTCGGCTCTGTCAGTAAACGGGAGCCCGGATAAGAGAATCCTGACCGCGGTATTGGATCTCACCAATCAGCCAGCTGGATCTTATAATGTCACCGTCACCAACCCGGATGGGACAATGATTAATGGGAATATCCCCTTTATAATTGAAGAAGGGGGGCGATCCGAGTTCTGGACCGAGATTTTCGGCCGGGAGACCATCCGGGCTGGTCGGCCGGCGACCTATATCATCAATTATGGGAATAACGGCACCCTGGACATGCCAGCACCGTTGATCTCACTTGCTACCGATCCTCCGAGCAGTTCAATTTACATAAGGTTACCGCCCTCAACAGAGTGGCGGGAGATGAACGGTCCGTTCACGGTCATCGCCAGGGGACCAGATGAGAACCCTGATATACTTCCCGCCGGGTCGTCCTACAGTATGGAGATCGAGGTAAATACAAATGAATATGGAGAGTTCACCCTGGTTTCCCTGCCGTATGGCGGTGACCCGGTATTTACTCCTCGAACTATCGAGAGTGTTATTGATGCAGATGCTCCTGCACCGGGGATCCCGCTTACCTTCGGGAGGACATACCCAGGAGGATATTCCTTACATCAGGGACCGTTCGGTTACGGATGGGTGCATACCTATGACCTCCAACTTGAACGGTTTGGCGATGGCAATTATGGTGTCCGGAACGGGGATGCCTATATGCTCCTATACCTGCAGCAGGTTGATGGGACATTCCAGTCCGAAACCGGGGATTCAAACCTGACCTTTAATGTCGACGGCACATCGATCATTTGGATGAGGGACGGCAGTGCTCTCACCTTCAACGCGAACAGGAGACCGGTTACCATCAGCGATCTGAACGGGAACCAGATCACCATTGTCTATACCGGAAACCAATTGACAGGGATACGGCATTCTGACGGTGATCAGTTCACCCTGGTATATGGACCGAATGGCAAAATAATCCGACTTATCGACCATGCAGAAAAAGAGACGATATATTCCTACAGCCCCGATTCCACGCTCCTAACGTCGGTAACCGCACCTGATGGGTCGATTACGCAGTATACCTACACCACAGGAGAGACCGGGATAGCCCTGATTCAGATCGATTATCCGGGCGGGTTCACCCAGCGGTATCAGAACGACGGGGACGGTCGACTAGTCGCGACATCCCTGAACAATAAAGAAGTCATTCCTCTTTCCTACAGCGAAGAGGAACGAACCACCACGATGAGTGATACCCTGGGCGCCTCTGTTATGGTCAAGGTTAATGAGGCCGGACAGCCGGTGAGGACGGAAAATGCACTGGGAGCTACCCAGCAGTTCATATACAACGGGGCTGGCGATTCGGTTCGGGCAATTGATCCGCTTGGTAATTCATACCAGATTGAGTATGCCCNNGCCGACCAGCATCATCAATCCGTCGGGATACACGACAATTATTTCATATGAGGATCAGTTCAACAAGGTCGATTCGGTAACCGATGACCGGGGGAATGCCCTTGCGTTCTCCTATGATACCAAAGGTAACCTTGCCGGAATAACCTATCCTGATTCGCATTCCGAGACTCTGGTGTATGACGAGGATGGAAACGTTATTCGAAAGACGACCCGGAAGGGTGACATCATCAATTACCAGTATAATTCACGGGGGCAGCTGACCCGAGTGGATTACCCAGATGGAACCTACCTATCCTACACCTACGATTCATCCGGGAATATGCTCACGGCCAGCAATCAGGCTGGTACAATCTCGTTCGAGTATAATACCCGCAACCAGCCAGTTAGAATCCTCTATCCGGACGGCAATTCGTTCAATTATACCCACAATGATGCCGGATTCCTGACCGAGAGAATTGAGAAAGACGGGTATACAACCATCTATTCCTACGATGATGCCGGGAACCTCATCCGGGTGTCCGATGGCACGGGGAGCGTAATTGTTTCCTATACCTACGATGCAGCTGGTAAACTCATCAGGAAAGCGGTCCGGAACGGAGCATATACGATATATGAATATGATTTATCCGGTAGGCTGAATAAATTGAAAAACTATAATAAAAACGATGAAATTTTGTCCCGATTCGAATATCAATACGATATTTCAGGGTATCCATTAATTCTTGATGTGAGTGAGGGAAGGTTCCAATATGACTATGATGCAATCGGTCAGCTCATTAAAGTGATTTATCCAGATGGTCATATCACACAGTTCTCTTATGATAGTGCTGGAAACCGGTGTTCCATGGATGAAAATTCTTCAAAAACAGAGTATTTAGCGAATAGTATGAATCAAATCGTACAAGCTGGGCCAACTGTTTTCAGCTATGATGCAAATGGAAATCTCATCCAGAAAAATGTTAAAGGGAATATTACCACGTATCAATATGATTATGAAAACAGGCTAAGTACCATTTCTTCTTCCGAGGGAAGTTTGGTATTTACTTATGATGCATTTGGAAATCGAATTGGTAAAAAAGTGAATGATGAACAGATCTGGTATAGTGTTGATCCTCTTGGAATGGGAGATGTGCTTGCTGAATACAACGATAAGAGGTCATTAATTGCCCGTTACACACATGGTTTGGGTTTGATCTCAAAGATTGACTCAGGAGGAAAAGAGTATACCTACGAATTTGATGCTATGGGTCATACCTCAGAAATGATCGATTCTGAAAATACTATTGTCAATCGCTATAGGTATACTCCTTCGGGGGAATATATTATTAAACTCGAAGGGACGGAGAATTCATTCACCTTTGTTGGCGAATCCGGGGTAATGGACGATTGTACTGGACTATATTTCATGCAATACCGGTATTATTCCCCTATTACAGGCCAATTTATAACTCCGGATACTTTGGGGATTTTCAGTGGGAGAAATCTCTATACCTATGTGAGAAATCGTCTCACCACTCATATCGATCCATTGGGGCTTTCTGATCATGAATGGTGGGAAAGCAAAGAAGAGTTGATCGAAACAATTGAAGGGGGACACTACAATGTAGAACAACCTGATGTTGTAGGAATGGTTCTAGAAGAAGGTGCAAAACAGGTTGCAGGACAGGTTTGTGACACAATTGTCCCTGGATCTGGTCAGATCATTGATATAATCGATGTCGCTGGCGGTATCAACGATGCGCAAGATCCTTCAAGTAAGGCATCAGCTACCCTTCCCCTCCCGAATATCCCCTATGATAAAGGTACTGATCCTCAATTTGGTGAGTGGAAAACAAAAAATTTAGAGAGGTTGATAAAGGCAAAAAATTTCGCAGAACAGAGAGCAAATCCGACACCTGAAAGCTGGAAAGAGCCATCCCGTCCTAAACTTGTTCCTTATAAAGAAGCAAAATCTGAACAAAATTCCGAATCTACAGGCCCCCGTGATCCCGAGGACAAATTTGGCCCGACCGGATATGATCCCGCTGGAATCCCCCGTGACCAGCTCAAGCGTCATATCGCAGCCGGAACATCCATCAAATACAGAATCGACTTCTGGAACGCCGAGAACGCTACGGGAACCGTCTGTGATGTCTGGGCTCATGACCAGCTGGATTCGGACTTGAACTGGAGCACGTTCGGATTCACCAGTGTCGGATTTATGAACTGGACCGTACCATTAGATGGAGTTCCGTCGTTTGAGGTATATGTCGATACTCGACCAGACATGAATTACACTGTCAGGATTACCGGGGATTACAACCCTTCGACTGGGAACATCACCCTCGAATATAATACACTCGACCCGGTAACCCTTGAGACGCCAGAGGATCCGCTAGCAGGATTCCTGCCACCCATTGCCTCGAACGAGATCGGGTGGTTCGAGTTCTCCGTTCAGCCAGATCCAGGGCTTCATACCGGTACAAAACTCGAGAACCAGGCATGGGTAAAGTTCGACAACCTCGAGTTCTTCCCGGCACCGCCGGACGGCCCCTGGGTGAATACCATTGATGCCGGTGCACCCTCTTGCAATGTTTTGGTGTCGCTTGCGAACGGAACCGAGATGGTCTGCACATTCAGCGGCAGCGATGACTCGGGTGGTTCAGGGATCAAGGATTATACCATCTTCATGTCCGACAACGGTGGTCCTTTCCAGTCTACTCTTAACCATGTCAAAACCAGTCCGGCAACACTCAATGGTGGNNTTAACCATGTCAAAACCAGTCCGGCAACACTCAATGGCGTACCTGGTCATACGTACCGATTCTACTCCGTTGCCAGGGATAACATTGGGAATACCGAGTCGGCACCAGCTGCCCCGGACAGCACCCTTACCATCCCTATTCCCTCAACGATGACCCTCGTTTCACCGAATGGTGGGGAGAACTCCCTGCAGGGATCGAACAGGACTGTTCAGTGGACCTATACTGGCTCGCCTGGACCCCTGGTAATGATTGAGCTCCTGAATGGGACAGCCGTCGATAAGGTCATCTCCTCCGGCACTCCGATCGGGTCCGGGGGATTCGGCTCCTGTATCTGGAACATCTCTTCCAACCAGACGCTGGGGTCAGACTTCAGGATCAGGATCACCAGCACCAGTGATGCAGCCTGCACGGATACGAGTGATGCTCCCTTTACGATCAGTTCAGGGGCCGCTGTAACAGTGGTAACCCCCAATGGTGGCGAGACCTGGCAGCGTGGTTCTCCCTATGCTATCAACTGGACCTATACTGGCTCCCCTGGATCGATGGTAATGATTGAGCTCCTCCAAGGAATGACTGTCAACCAGATCATATCCTCGAATACCACAATTGGATCCGGAGGTTTGGGCTCCTGTAATTGGACCATTCCCTATAACCAGACTCCTGGACCTGATTACAAGATCCGGATTGCCAGCACCAGCAATCCCGCCTATAGTGATACGAGCAACGCTCCCTTCACCATCGGACCGGGTTCACCCATTACTGTTGCATCACCGAATGGCGGTGAAAAATGGCAGCAGGGGTCTACCCAGACCATCCGGCGGAACTATACAGATGATCCGGGAGCGGCTGTGAAAATTGAAGCCCTCCGAGGGACAAAGGTCCTTGCAACCGTTACCCCCAGTTATCCCATTGGAACGAATGGTACAGGATGGTACAACCTGACGTTCCCCTACGGAACCCCATTAGGATCAGATTACTTCAGCAGGGTCACCAGTACCAGCAATGCATCATATACCGATACCAGCGACGCACCCTTTACGGTCATTCCTCCCATCACCGTTGCGTCAACGAACGGCGGTGAAGAATGGCAGCAGGGATCCACCCAGACCATCCGGTGGACGTATATCGGCGATCCCGGACCTACGGTAAAGATTGAAGCGATGCGGGGAGACTCCGTGCTGGCAACAATCACCCCGGGGACCTCTGCAGGGTCGGGAGGATCGGGATCGATGAACCTGACCTTACCCATGAACGCCCCGCTAGGCACCGATTTCCGGATCCGGATCTCCAGTACCAGCAATGCCATTTACACGGATACCAGCGATGCCCCCTTCACGATCGTTGCCAATACCGGATCGTCTCTCAGCGTGGTTTCTCCCAACGGCGGTGAGAACTATGTTCAGGGATCCACGCAGACCATCATGTGGAATTACACGGGCAATCCCGGATCCGCCGTGAAGATCGAGGCGTTGAGAGGGGGGACGGTTCTGGCAACGGTAGCCTCGAGCTATCCCATCGGNNCATCGGATCCAGTGGATCAGGCTCCTACGACCTGAAATTCCCCTACAGCACCCCCGTCGGTTCTGATTACCGGATCAAGGTCACGAGTACCAGCAACCCTGCCTGGAGCGACACGAGCGGGGAGTTCACGATCAGCCCGGCAATCACCGTCCTGTCTCCCGATGGAGGAGAGGAATGGAACCAGGGATCGATGCATCCGATCACCTGGACGTATTCTGGAAATCCTGGAACAACGGTGAAGATCGAGGCATTGCGAAACGATAAGGTGCTGGCAGTCGTCACCCCGAGCACCCCCATCGCATCCGGATCATACAACCTGACGTTCCCCCTCACCACTCCTCTGGGGAGTGGTTACCAGATTCGTGTCACCAGCACCAGCTACCCCGCCTGTAGCGATACGAGCAATGGGGTGTTCACTATCGTTGCTCCATGAGGAATGAAGAACGGATAACCATCGAAAGGGAAAACCGGCAAATCCCTTTTTTCCAGTCTTACAGTGAGATTGGGTCGAGAAAATACCTTATATCCCGTATCCATAGCCGATGGTCAAACGCAAGATGAGCACGCTCGATATCCCAATAGAGTGAGCAGCTATCGTTGGATAAGTATGCATCCATTGACCCATACGATCAGTTCATGGGATCCAAAACCCTGGATGAAGGTTACTCCCTATCATTCATATGACTCGCATCAATGAACATTCCCCCTTCAAAGGTTAATGCCAGTGCTGTTCATTCATCAACATCATTCAAAGTAACAATCGGAAATTAATGTGGTGTCACAGACTCTGTTTTTTTACGTATGATGAAGCTAGGTGGCGCTCTCATAGTAGTACTGGTTGCCCTCGTAACGGTCGTTGGTCCGTCGGGTGCAATCACGTGTGATTGTTCAAGGGAACTCTATACCTGTGCTGATGGATCAGCCGAGTGTGCAGCATATCCCTGTTACGAGTATTGCACCTCCCTGGGGATGGGGCGCATTCCCCTGGTGGCACCTGCGGAAGGGGGAGGGGTCGATACATCCTTCGGATCAGTATGCCCCCCTCCCACCTCACCGGTTGCCGATTTCTCCGTGGATACCAGGGTAGGCAGTGCTCCGTTGACGGTCCAGTTCTGGGATACCTCCACCGGGAAGATCAGCGACCGGTACTGGGATTTTACCAATGACGGTAGTATCGACAGTCAGGCCGTGAACCCGACGTTCACCTATCCCCAGAACGGCATCTACTCGGTCAGGCTGATCGTCGTGGGCTGCTCTGGCTGGGATATCGAGGTGAAGACTGATTATATCACCGTCATGCCGGGACCGACCATCACGGTGGTGACCCCCAACGGAGGAGAGACCTGGGAACAGGGTTCCACGCAGACCATCCGGTGGAACTATACCTACGAGCCCGGGAGCAGGGTCAATATCGAGGTGCTGAAAGGATCAACCTCCCTGGGGACGTTTCCAGACCTCCCTGTCGGATCGATGGGTCAGGGATCCTACTCCCTGACATTCCCCTATAATACCCCCCCGGGTTCAGATTACCGGATCCGGGTGACCAGCACCAGCTATTCCGGATGGACGGATACCAGCGATGCTCCGTTCACCATCAGCGTCAACAGTTCTTCCTCGCTCACGGTGACCGCTCCTGACGGGGGAGAAAACTATTCCCAGGGTTCTGTTCTCCCCATACACTGGACGTATGATGGAAATCCCGGGCCCACGGTGAACATCGAGGTGCTGAAGGGGACATCGGTCCTGAAAGTGCTCCCGGACATCCCCATCGGATCGGAGGGATCGGGTTCCTACAGCATGACGATCCCCCCCTCGACCCCGGTGGGGAGCGAGTACCAGGTCAGGGTGACCAGTGCCGGCAACCCGGTCTATTCGGATGCAAGTGATGATCCCTTCACGATCTCCAGCCCCATAATCACGGTGGCAGCGCCTACTGGCGGCGAGAACTTTGTCCAGGGCTCCACGCAGACCATCCAGTGGAATTACACGGGCGATCCCGGACCCACGGTGAAGATCGAGGCGCTGAGAGGGGACACCGTTCTTGCAACGATAGCCTCCAGTTATCCCATAGGGTCCGGCGGATCAGGCTCCTATGCCCTGACCTTCCCCTACTCCACCCCGGTGGGTTCAGACTACC